>Ga0209051_1000118_pt1 | contig 149426 bp, 131 predicted proteins | sample AraplaCvi_mMS_r2_2_FD_184286 | JGI IMG/M metagenome (GOLD analysis project Ga0209051, IMG submission 184286) | Arabidopsis root microbial communities from North Carolina, USA - plate scrape MF_Cvi_mMS_r2 (SPAdes) (version 2) | ecosystem: Host-associated > Plants > Roots > Endosphere | place...
TCGGTGCTTACGCCGTTTTCCGTCGCGGATGTATCGCTCATTCTGTCGAGATTTTCCCTGTTGTCGTAAAGCTGCGGCGCGCCTTGCGAATCACCGGCTTTCTTCACTCTCGTATATAGGTTTTTTGGACACACTTCCCAATGGCAAGTCCCCTGAACAAGGCATAAAACAGGGGATTATGACGCTTTTCCGTCGCCTTTGACGCCATTTTCGAGAAGAGCGGATAGCCGGCCTATCTCTGCGCTGTCAAGGCTGCCGATCCGCCGCGCCAATCGGTTGGCAAATTCGGTATATTCCGGCGGCAGGCCTGATGTGTCGATGACGACGCGCGGGTCGGAGGAGCGGGCGAGCAGAAACAGTTCCTCGGCCTCATCCCAGATGATGTTGAAATAGCCGGCGATGCGCTGCAGCAGATCGAATGTCGGTAAACCACGCTTGCCATGTTCAAGCGCCGAGAGATAGGCGGGAGAGACATTCAGCGCTTCCGCCATCTCCTTCTGCGAGACACCCTTACGCGCTCTCAGCTTGCGAATCGCCTCTCCGAAAGGGGTCATGGCTTTTCCCCATGCCGCCGCGACAGGCGAATGTAGAGAGCGCCCTCCCCGCCATGATGCTGTGCGGCCGATTCATAAGACGAGATCAGGTAGCGGAATTCCGGCTTCGAGAACCAAAGCGGCACGGCCCGCTTCAGCGCGCCGTCGCTGCCCATCGAGCTGCCTTTGCCGGTGATGACCAGGACATGGCGCATGCCGCGCTCATGGGCGCGCATCAGGAAATCGAGCAGGATGACATGAGCCTCGCTCTGCACCAGCCCATGCAGGTCGATCCGCGCTTCGAGCGCCAGCCGGCCCTTGGCGATCTTGCGCTTGACCGGCTTTTCCAGTGGATGATGCACGCCTGTCGGCGGTTTCGGCGCCGAGGGTGCTGCGTGCTGCGGCGACAAAGGTGCGGCGGATGTCTGCTTTCCTGCCTTCTCCTGTTCGGCCGCCGCTTCGGCTTCGACAAGAAAAGCATCGAGTTCGGTCAATTCACCCGCCTTACCGGGCATCGGCCTTGTGCTGCGGGCAACCTTGCCCCAGAGGATCCTCTCGTCCGCGCTGAGTTTCCGATCCCTGGCCATCAGTCGAATCGTCCGGCGGCAGCTTGGGGAATAAGGATGGCGAAATCGGCATCGTTGCGAACTGTGCCGGCCCTTTCTCCGGCCAGATCCCCCGAGCCGGTGAAGATATCGCCGCGCGCCGGCCCGACGATCGCCGAGCCGGTATCGAGCGCCAGCATCAGCCGGCGGAAGGGCCGGGCGTCATCGAGATGGGTGAGGCTTTCGGAGCGGATGAAGAAGGGAAAGCCGAAGGTATGGATCATCCGGTCGACGGCAAGCGAGCGTCCGGCCAAAAGCGGAACCTTGGCGGCGGCGACCGGACCGGCCTCGGGATCGGCAACGGGCGCTTCCCGGAAGAAGATATAGGAGCGGTTATGCCACAGCACCTCGTCTACGTACTCGGGATTGCGCGCCAGCCAGGCGCGGATCGACTGCATCGAGACGTCGGCGCGAGCGATCTCGCCTCGGTCGATCAGCAGCTTGCCGACCGCCGAGAAAGGATGGCCGGCCTTCGCCGCATAGGTGATGCGACCGATGCGGCCATCGCCGTAACGCAAACGGGCCGCGCCCTGCACATGCACAAAGAAGACGTCGACTTTCGACTTCGCCCAGGCGATTTCAAGACCGCGGCCTTCGAGAAAACCCTGGTCGATGGCGCGGCGATCCGGATAGGCAGCGATGCGGCCATCATGCAGGCGGCCGAAAGCATAGGAATTGTCGAGATCGGCGGGGCGATTGGCATCGTCGAGATCGATCAGATCGTCCGGGCGCCGGTAGAAAGGGAAACGGAAAACCTCGTCCGGCCGCTCCGACACCTCGATATCAGGTTCGTAAAAGGCGGTGACGAAGCCGGGATTGCCATCCTTGCGGCGAATCAGGAAGGGCCGACAATGCGTCTCGAAAAAGGCGCGCGCCGCTGATGGCGATGACGGCGTGAAATCTTCGGCGGCGTGCAGAAGCGGCAGCAGGTCTTCCGAGCTCAGGCCAAGCGATCCGGTGCGGTAGAGTTTGACATCGCTGATCTGGCGGCGGCAGCGCCGCATGACTTCAAAAAGGCCGGAGGGATCGTCATCCTTCCAGCCTTCCAGAGTGTCGAAGCTTACGGCCTGCAGGACGAAGTCCGATGCGTGGTCACTCATGTTCCGATTCGGTCGCCACGAGTTTCCAGTTCGGATCGCGCGAGCGGGTGTCGCGGGCGAAAGTCCAGAGGTCGTTGACCTCGGCGACGTTTTCGGCGTCGCCTTCGATCAGCACGTCCGCTTTGTCGTAAGTGGCCGATATCAGCTGGCTGATGATGCGAACGGTGATCTGCGCTTCGCTGCCCTTCGTCTCCGCATGGGTGATTTCGGCCTTGTCGATGCCGACGAAGGTGGACTTCACTTTCTCGCCCCGGGTTTCGCGCTCGCCGATCGCGGCATCGAAGCCGTCGTATACTTCGCGCGACAGCAGGTTCTTCAGCGTTTTCCGGTCGCCATCGGCATAGGCCATGACGATCATCTCGTAAGCCATGCGGGCGCCATTCAAAAACTCTTTCGGGCTGAAGGCCGGATCGGCCTTGTTCAGCGCGCGCAGCGATTCGTTGAGCGGCGTTCCGGGTGCGGCGAAGGCGTCGATGGCAGCGAAACGATCCTCATCCTCGCTCGTCGCATCGCGGCGCGGCAGCGTCACGACCTTGCCGGCATCGGCGGTTTCGGCCGGAGCCGCATCGCGCGGCGTATAGAGATCGCGCGGCGGCTTCTCATTTCCTGTGCGGCGCCCGAGCACGGAGCGGAGCTGAAAGAAAATCAGCACAGCCGCGACCAGGAAGAATAATGTGATGAAGTCGTTCGAACTCATATCGTATCGCAGCCGCCGTTAACATCTCTGATTTGTACTCCCATATAGTCTGCCTATACAGATGATTCAAATGATGGCTGGCATCTTCGCCAGCGCCAAGAGGAGACCGGCAAGCCCGGGACATCACGACCATGCGTTTTTCGATCCTGCCAGCTTTCATTCTACTGCTGCCGCTCGCCGAAATTGCCGGTTTCGTCGTCGTCGGCCGGGCAATCGGATTGTGGCTGACACTGGCGCTCGTCATGCTGGGCTTCGTTCTCGGGGTGGTTCTGCTGCGCCGGCAGGGCATCGGTATTTTGCGCCGCATGTCGAGCGAAGGACGAAACGGGGTGATGCCGGGCCGCGAGCTGCTGCAGCCGGCGATGAACGTCATCGCGTCGCTGCTGCTGATCGTTCCCGGTTTCATCACGGATGTCATCGCAATCCTGATCCTCATTCCGCCGGTGCGTGATTTCGTCTGGCGGTGGGTCGCCAAACGCTTCGTCACGGTCAACGCCAGGAGCGGCTTTTCCGCCTCCTCGCAACCGGATTTCCGCGACGGCAACCGGAATTCGAAGGTGGTCGACCTCGACGACGAGGACTATCATAGGGAGCCGGACCGCAACTCGCCATGGTCGGGCAAACATCTCGGAGATTGAGGCGCTTCGACCGATCAACGGCGCCAAGCGCTCAGGGTTGTAAGCCCTTCCCTGAAATGTTAGATGGCGGCACCATTCCCATGCCCCTCGAGGAAAAGCCAATGGCAGACGATAACAACACCAACGGTGCGGCCAGCCCCACCCTTTCGATCCTTGCGCAATATACCAAGGACCTCTCCTTCGAAAATCCGGGTGCGCCGCGTTCGCTGCAGGCCCGCGACAAGGCGCCGACGATCAACATCAATGTGAACGTTAACGCCAACCCGCTTTCGGATACGGATTTCGATGTCGTGCTGTCGCTGAATGCCGAAGCCAAGGACGGCGACAAGACGGTGTTCCATACAGAACTCGCTTATGGCGGCGTCTTCCGCGTTGCCGGTTTCCCGCAGGAACACATGCTGCCGGTTCTCTTCATCGAGTGCCCGCGCATGCTCTTCCCCTTCGCCCGTCAGATCATCGCCGACGTCACCCGCAACGGCGGTTTCCCGCCGCTGATGATCGACCCGATCGACTTCACGCAGATGTTCGCCCAGCGCGTTGCCGAAGAACAGGCCCGCGCAAAGGTTGAGGCCGTTCCGAACTGATCGGATCTTTTCGGTTTTGAGATGCAGATGCCCGGGCAAGTCCCGGGCATTTTCAATTGCGGCCGGTTTAGTTCGGGCTGGCGTATTTTGCCCAGATGCCTTTTTCACCGAGCTTGGCGACGAGCGCCTCATGCGCCTGCGCCTCGGACTGGCTGAGCCGGGGGGCAAGCGGGCGAGGCCGCTCGAACACGGATGCAATCACCACATCGTCCTCCTCAGTCGCATCGCCGCGACCGTTCTGACCTGAGGTAGCGGTCATGCTGAGGCCGAAAGCTGCCTGCCTGCCGCCGATCATCTCGATATAGACTTCGGCGAGCAGTTCGGAGTCGAGCAGCGCGCCGTGTTTGGTGCGGTGCGAATTGTCGATGCCGTAGCGCCGGCAGAGCGCGTCGAGTGAATTCGGGCCCATCGGATGTTTGCGCCGCGCCATCGACAGGGTGTCCAGCACCCGCTCCGGCAGGATCGGCGGCAAACCGATCCGCGCCAATTCGGCGTTGATGAAGCCCATATCGAAGGTGGCGTTATGGGCAATCCACTTTGCGTCGCCGAAGAAGGTCAGGATTTCCTCGGCGACCTCAGCAAAGGGTTTCTTGTCCTTCAGGAATTCGTCGGTGATGCCGTGCACGGCGAGCGCATCCGGATGAACCTTCTGATCGCCTGGATTGATGTAGATATGGATCACATTGCCGGTCGGGAAATGGTTGAAGAGCTCGATGCCGCCGATTTCGATGATGCGGTCGGCACGGTTGTCGAGGCCCGTGGTTTCCGTATCGAAGATGATCTCACGCATTCCGGAAATCTCCCTTGGCAATCCGCGTTTTCAGGTCGGCGATAATCTCGAGCACCCGTTCCTTCGTCTCCGCGATACTGCGGCTGCTGTCGATCAGATAATCCGCCCGCCGCCGTTTTTCCCCGTCCGGCGTCTGGCGTGAGAGAATCATCTCGAATTTTTCCTCGGTCATGCCTTCGCGCGCAAGCACCCTCTCGCGTTGAATCTGTGGACCGGCGCTGACGACGACGACGACATCCACTCTTTCCCAGGCGTTGGTTTCGAAGAGCAACGGAATATCGAGCACGACCATCCCGGCGCCGGCGCGGCGCTGCCGTTTTAAAAATTCCATCTCGCGTTTGCGCACCAGCGGATGGACGATCGCTTCCAGGCGTTTGAAGCCGCCGGGATCAAGCGCCAGCTGACGGCCAAGTTCGTGGCGGTCGACGGCGCCATCCTTCATCGTGCCGGGAAAGGCGGCATCCACCAGGGGTGCGGCCTCGCCGGCATAGAGATCGTGGACCACGGCATCCGAATCATTCAGCGGGATGCCGGCCTCGGCAAAGAGCTTGCCCGCCGTCGATTTTCCCATACCGATGGAGCCGGTCAGTCCAATCTTCAGCATCAGTGTGCTTCCATATCCGCGATGATCAGCGCGCGCAGTGCCGCGTCGACGACAGGACGCTTGCCGAACCATTTTTCGAATCCCGGCACAGCCTGATGCAGCAGCATGCCGAGACCATCGACGATCGGAAAGCCCTGCTCTTCCGCCTGCGCCAGGATCGGAGTCTTCAGGGGGATATAGACGATATCGGTGACGACGGCCTCAGTTGCGAGAGGCGTGAAATCGAGCTGGGGTGCGGCCTCGCCGTCCATGCCGAGCGAGGTGGTATTGATGAAGAGGCCGGCGCCTTTCATCACCTCGGCCAGGGCACCCGCCGGATGGGCCTGAACTTTCGGACCAAAACGGTCGGCCAGTTCACGGGCGCGTTCGACGGTACGGTTGACCACATGGATCGTCTTGAAACCGCGGTCGCGAACCGCCTGGATGATCGCCCGGCTGGCGCCGCCGGCGCCAAAGACGACCGCCGTGTCGTGGCGGTCCCACCCCGGATGGCGTTCGTCGAGATTGGCAGTGAAGCCGACGCCGTCGGTGTTCGTCGCATGCAGGAGGCCATTCTCCCGCCAGAGCGTGTTCGAGGCGCCGAGTTCGCGCGACAGTTCGTCCGGCTTGTCGGCAAGACGGAAAGCCAGTTCCTTGTGGGGAATGGTGACATTGCCGCCGGCAAAGCCGGAACTGCCATCCTTCAGCGAAGCAATAAAATCGGCAAAGCCCTCGGGCGCCACTTCATGGGCGCGATAGCTGCCTGGCAGGCCGAGCGTCTTCAGCCAATATCCGTGGATCAACGGCGAGCGCGAATGCTTGACCGGAAAGCCCGTGACAAACGCTTTCGGCCCGAATGTTTCACGTGAATCACCCATCGATCGCTCCGAGGTCGCGTAATTTTTCCAGAAGCGGCAACATCGGCAGGCCGAGAATGGTGAAATAATCACCTTCGATTTTCTCGAACAGCTGAATGCCCTCCCCTTCCAATTGATAGGCGCCGACGCTGGAGAGCGCCTTGTTGCCGACACGGGCCAGGTGCCGCCCAATGAAATCCGCGGTCAGCGGCCGCATGGTTAGATCGGCATGGGCGAGATGTTCCCACACCACAGCCCCGTTGCGAACGATTGCCACAGCACTGTTCAGGCGGTGGGTTGCTCCCGAAAGAGTCTGGAGGTGATTTGCCGCTTCGGCCATATCCGTCGGCTTATGGAAGACGCGATCGCCGAGCGACATCGTCTGATCTGAACCGATGACCAGGCCATCGGGGAAACGGCTGCTGACCTCTTGGGCCTTGGCCTTGGCGAGGACGAGAGCAACGGCATCCGGCTGAGCGCCGGCTTTTTCCAACGGGGCTTCGACCGCCCTTTCATCGATCCGCGCGGCATGCGCCTCAAAGGATAGGCCGGCATTTTCCATCAGCATCCGCCGAAACGGGCTCGACGATGCAAGGATGAGTTTTGTTATCATAGGCTCCTCGACGTACCGGCTGCCGGTCAGCGCTTAGCGCAGCTTTGGGCGCAGGGCAACGATTGCCGCGGCGGTTTCCTCGATGGATCGGCGAGTGACGTCGATCAGCGGCCAGTTATGGCGAGCGCAGAGCGAGCGGGCATATTTCAGCTCCTCGGATATTGCCGCGCGATCGGTATAGTGTTCACGATCGAAACCATGCGTCGCGCCGAGGATGCGATTTTCCCGCACCTGAGAGATGCGGTCGGTGGTGGCGATCAGGCAGACGATCAGCGGCTTGGTCGTCGTGAACAGGCTCTCCGGCAGCGGCACGCCATAAACGATCGGAATATTCGCCGTCTTGATGCCACGGTTGGCGAGATAGATGCTGGTCGGCGTTTTCGACGTGCGGCTGATGCCGATGATGACGACATCGGCGTCATTATAATCATCCGGCATCTGGCCATCGTCATGATCCATGGTGAAATTCAACGCTTCGATGCGTGCGAAGTATCCGGCATTCATCACATGCTGAGCGCCGACCCGACGGCGCGATGGGGCGCCAAGATAGATCTGGAACGCATTCATGACCGGCTCCAGCACATTCACCGAGGCAACACCCATCTCGACGCAGCGCTCATCGATCAGGCTCGCAAGCTCCCGGTCGACGATCGTATAGAGTACGATGCCGGGGGCATCATCGATCGCCTGCAGAACCGGCAGCAGCTGTTTGCGGTTGCGGATCAGCGGATAGACATGTTCGATCGGCTGCGCGGATCTGAACTGCGCCGATGCGGCGCGGCCGGCGGAGATCAGAGTCTCTCCGGTTGAGTCAGAAATCAGATGCAGATGAAAGAAGTTCGTTCTGTTCTCCACGCTATTTTCCACTGCCTGTTGAAAAGACTGGATGAAACAGAGCTAAGGCGGCGAGGCATCTCCCGGCAAGGGAAAACATGCCCCCTTATCCACATTTCGAATTTTGCGGATCGCTTTCCGCAGGCCTTGTGGACGATGTGGAAGAGGTTGATTTGTCGAGATGAGGTCCACAGCTTATCCACAGCGACGAGAAAAATCGTCTCTCCGGAAGGATTTGGAATCATTTTCAGATTCGGTTTCTCCCCAAACTTTCGATGAAATAGCGAAATCCTTCCGATATTTTTTGCCAGCACGCGACAAATGGCATCGGCAGTGGATGGATTTTAATCCTTGATAGACACCGACTCTAAGAAATAGAAACCTTTTAAAATATCTTTGATTTTTTATAGGGAAGAAGCGCTTGAGCGACACGCGCCGAAAGATCATGAGGGTTCTCAATGGCGAAAGCCTCTCCCCTCCTCCTCTCTGGCTGATGAGACAGGCGGGACGTTATCTCCCGGAATATCGGCAGACACGGGCAAAGGCCGGAAGCTTCCTCGATCTCTGCTATACGCCCGATCATGCCGTCGAAGTGACATTGCAGCCGATCCGCCGTTATGGCTTTGACGCCGCCATTCTGTTTTCCGATATCCTGGTCATTCCCGATGCAATGAAGCGGAACGTCCGGTTCACCGAGGGCCATGGCCCGGAGATGGATCCAATCGACGAAACCGGGATCGGGCGATTGAACGGGGAAGAGGTCGTCGATTATCTCAGACCGGTTCTGGAAACGGTGCGGCGGCTGCGCCAGGAGTTGCCTGATGAGACGACGCTGCTCGGCTTCTGCGGGGCGCCCTGGACGGTTGCGACCTATATGATCGCCGGTCACGGCACGCCGGATCAAGCCCCTGCCCGTCTCTTCGCCTACAACCATCCCCGCGCCTTCGAACAGCTGCTGATGCTGCTTGCCGACGTATCGGCTGATTATCTCGTCGCTCAGATCGATGCCGGTGCCGATGCCGTGCAGATCTTCGATTCCTGGGCTGGGGTTCTCGGCGAGAGGGAGTTCGAGGCGTTCGCGATCCGGCCGGTTGCGCGAATGATCGCTTCGGTCAAATCGCAGCGGCCGCATGCGCGCATCATCGCCTTCGCAAAGGGCGCCGGTTACCAGCTGAAGAACTATCGTCAGAAGACGGGCGCCGATGCGATCGGCCTCGACTGGTCGGTGCCTTTGGCCTTTGCCGCCGAACTTCAGAGGGACGGACCGGTGCAGGGCAATCTCGATCCGATGCGCGTCGTTGCCGGCGGCCGGGCCCTGGAAGAAGGTATTGACGATATTCTGCAGCATCTCGGCCAAGGACCGCTGATCTTCAATCTCGGCCACGGCATCACGCCGCAGGCCGACCCCGAGCATGTGCGCCTGCTGGTCGATCGTGTGCGGAGTGCGAAGTGACGATGGAAAGGCAGACCGATCGCAGACCCGGCGCTTATGCCCGCCGGCGCGCCCATTTTGCGCTGGTTTTCTTCGCGCTGATGGCGGTCGGGCTTTTCGCCTGGAACCCTGATAATCTCTACCTCTGGATCAAGGCGCTCCACATCATCGCGGTGATTTCCTGGATGGCCGGGTTGTTCTATATGCCGCGGCTGTTCATCTACCACACCGATGCCGAACCGGGCTCGGTGCAATCGGAAACCTTCAAGGTGATGGAGCGCCGGCTGCTTCGGATCATCATGACGCCGGCGATGATGCTGACATGGCTTTTCGGCCTCTATCTCGCCTGGTCGGTCTATGGATTCCAGGGCGGCTGGCTGCATGCTAAGATCGGCCTCGTCGTGCTGCTGACCGGTGTTCATATGTTTTTCAGCCGGGCGGTCCGAGCCTTCGAGCGAGATGAAAATCGCCGCTCCGCGCGCTATTGGCGCTTCATGAACGAGGCGCCGACCTTGCTGATGATCGTGATCGTGATTCTCGTCGTGGTGAAGCCGTTCTGAGGGGAAAATCGCCCTGAGGTTAAATTTGCTTCATTTTAAGCAGCCCTCTTGCGGCGGCGATTGCGAGTCGCTATTTTCCGCGCAACTCATCTACGTGGCATGTGTGTAGAGTTCAGTCGTCTGCGAGCCCTTTCGCAGTACCGAATACGACCCAACATCGCCTTTCCCCTTCAAAATTGAAAAGAGTATTGGTCACTTCATGGCTGAAATGAAGCTTCAGGAACTTAAAAGCAAATCCCCGACGGATCTTTTGGCTTTCGCCGAATCGCTCGAGGTCGAGAATGCCAGCACGATGCGCAAGCAGGAGCTGATGTTTGCGATCCTCAAAATGCTTGCCAGCCAGGATGTCGAAATTATCGGCGAAGGGGTCGTCGAGGTTCTGCAGGATGGTTTCGGTTTTCTGCGTTCGGCCAATGCAAACTACCTGCCGGGTCCGGACGACATCTATATCTCCCCCTCGCAGATTCGCCGGTTCTCGCTCAAAACAGGCGATACGGTCGAAGGACCGATCCGCGGACCAAAAGAAGGCGAGCGCTATTTTGCGCTGCTGAAAGTCAACACCATCAATTTCGACGATCCGGAAAAGATCCGTCACAAGGTACATTTCGACAATCTGACGCCGCTCTATCCGAACGAGCGCTTCAAGATGGAACTCGAGATTCCCACTTCCAAGGATCTGTCGCCGCGCGTCATCGACCTGGTGGCGCCGCTCGGCAAGGGCCAGCGCGGACTGATCGTCGCGCCGCCCCGCACCGGTAAGACCGTGCTGCTGCAGAATATCGCCCATTCGATCACGGCAAACCATCCGGAATGCTATCTCATCGTTCTTCTGATTGATGAACGACCCGAGGAAGTGACCGACATGCAGCGCTCCGTTCGCGGCGAGGTCATCTCCTCGACCTTCGACGAACCGGCGGTGCGTCACGTCCAGGTGGCGGAGATGGTCATCGAAAAGGCGAAGCGCCTTGTCGAGCACGGCCGCGACGTCGTCATCCTGCTCGATTCGATCACCCGTCTCGGCCGTGCCTACAACACGGTCGTTCCCTCCTCAGGCAAGGTTCTAACCGGTGGTGTCGATGCCAATGCCTTGCAGCGGCCGAAGCGTTTCTTCGGTGCGGCCCGCAACATCGAGGAAGGCGGTTCTCTGACGATCATCGCCACGGCGCTGATCGATACCGGCAGCCGTATGGATGAAGTCATCTTCGAAGAGTTCAAGGGTACCGGCAACTCGGAAATCGTCCTCGATCGCAAGGTTGCCGACAAGCGTATCTTCCCGGCGATGGATATCCTGAAGTCCGGCACGCGTAAGGAAGATCTGCTTGTTCCGCGGCAGGATCTGCAGAAGATCTTTGTCCTCCGTCGCATTCTGGCGCCGATGGGCACGACCGATGCGATCGAATTCCTGATCGACAAACTGAAGCAGACGAAGAACAATTCCGACTTCTTCGATTCGATGAATACATAATCCTTAGCCGGATTCATCCTATAGAAGCTGGAGGCATCCGACGATGTCGCCAGCTTTTCTGTTTGGCAGGATCGATTCGGGGTCGAACCGAAACAGGCGATATGGCCATGCTGTATGACACGATCTATGCGCTATCGAGCGGTGCCACACCCTCAGGTGTGTCGGTCGTTCGAATCAGCGGCCCGTTGACCAAGGACATATTGGCTACGCTCGTCGGATCGGTTCCGGCAGCCCGATATGCAGCGCGTCGAACGATTCGGACTCGTAACAACCGCCAGATCGACAGCGGCCTCGTACTGTTTTTCCCTGGGCCACGCTCGTTTACCGGCGAAGATGTCGCCGAACTGCAGCTGCACGGCAGCAAAGCTGTGCTGGCGGCATTGTTTGAGACCCTTAATGAAATCCCGGGCGTTCGAATGGCGGTTGAGGGCGAGTTCTCCCGCCGCGCTTTTGAAAACGGCAAGCTTGATCTCGTTGAGGTTGAGGGCCTGGCCGATCTTATCGGCGCAGAAACCGAGATGCAGCGGCGCCTTGCGGTCGAACAGAGTGCTGGCGGTCTTTCCCTGATTTACGATTCGTGGGCGGAACGATTAACGCGTGCACGCGCGCTGATCGAGGCGGAACTTGATTTTCCCGATGAGGATGATGTTCCAGGCTCGGTATCCGACATGGTCTGGGCTGACATGGAACGGCTGCGCGATGATATCGGGCAGCACCTGTCGGTAGCGTCGGCGGGAGAGATTATCCGGGACGGCTTCAAGGTGGTCATCGCCGGGGCACCGAATGCGGGGAAATCCAGCCTGCTGAACGCTCTCGCGCGACGCGAGGTGGCGATTGTCACGGATATCGCCGGAACCACCCGCGATGTCCTTCAGGTCGATCTGGATATTGATGGTTACCTGATCAAGCTCTATGACACGGCGGGTCTTCGCGAGGCGGATGACCGGGTCGAGAAGGAGGGCGTGCGGCGCGCCCGTGTCGCGCTGCGAGATGCCGATCTCGTCTTGCTGCTGGTCGACATGACGAACCCCCTGCTCCCTGACGACTTGGACCAGGCTGCGCCACATGTTACTGTCGGCACGAAGAAGGATCTTGTGGATGTGATCTCGGGTCATTACGACCTGCAGATATCGACGACAACAGGTGACGGCTTGTCGGAATTGCGGCAGGTGATCAGCAACAGCGTCGGCACGCGGTTTACCGGCCTGTCCATGGCAATCCCAAGCCGCCAGCGGCATAAGGATTCGCTAGCGAAATGTTTGGCGGCACTTGAGAACGCCATTTCGGCGACAGATGTCAATCTGGAGCTGCGGACCGAGCAGCTTCGCATTGCTGCGGACTATTTGGGCAGAATCACCGGGAGAGTGGATGTCGAGCAGCTGCTCGGCGTGATCTTCTCAGAGTTTTGTATCGGCAAGTGATTCACGTGAAACACCGGGGTTTATGCCGCGGCTTCACCTGAAACGACGGGTAGATTTGGAGTATCGTATGACCGATAATGTCTATGATGTCATTGTGATCGGTGGTGGCCATGCGGGGTCGGAAGCTGCCAGTGCGGCCGCGCGCCTTGGCGCCAAAACCGCTTTGGTGACACATAGACGCGATACGATCGGGGTGATGTCCTGCAATCCGGCAATCGGCGGGCTCGGCAAGGGCCATTTGGTTCGCGAGATCGACGCGATGGACGGGCTCATGGGGCGCGTCGCCGATGTCGCCGGTATCCAGTTCAGGATGCTGAACAAGAAAAAAGGCGCGGCCGTACGCGGACCGCGCACCCAGGCCGATCGAAAACTTTATCGTCTGGCGATGTTGGGGGCGATCGAAGCCACTGCCGGTTTGGATATCGTCGAAGGTGACGCCTTTGATCTGAAGGTCGTCGATGGCCGCGTGGCCGGGGTGATCATGCAGGATGGTCGCATGCTTGGAGCGGCGGCCGTTGTTCTGACGACCGGGACCTTTCTTCGCGGCCTCATTCATATCGGTTCAGAAAAGACGCCGGCTGGCCGCGTGGGCGAAGCACCGTCGATCGGGCTGTCGGCTACCCTGGCCAGGCTTGGATTGCGGCTGGGACGGCTGAAGACCGGGACACCGGCGCGACTGGATGGAAAGACCATCGACTGGCAGGCCGTTGGTCGCCAGGGGGCCGACGAGGAGCTTACCCCCTTCTCGCTGATGACCGATGCGATTACCACTCCGCAGATCAAATGTGGGGTCACCCGGACGACCGAGGCGACACATCGCATCATCGTTGACAACATCATGCGGTCGGCCATGTATTCCGGCCAGATCGAAGGCGTGGGTCCGCGCTATTGTCCGTCGATCGAAGACAAGCTGGTCAAGTTCGGAGAGCGGGACGGACATCAGGTCTTTCTTGAGCCTGAAGGTTTGGACGATGATACTGTCTATCCGAATGGGATCTCAACATCTCTGCCAGCAGAGGTCCAAGCTGAATTCATCAAGACGATTCCCGGTCTCGAGAGGGCGAGAATTATTCAGCCAGGTTACGCGATCGAATATGATCATGTCGATCCGAGGGAGCTGACGCGCTCGCTTGAGGTCAAACGGCTGAGAGGTCTGTTTCTCGCGGGTCAAATCAATGGCACCACGGGTTACGAGGAGGCGGCCGCCCAGGGTTTGGCCGCGGGGCTGAATGCTGCGTTGCGAAGCAGCGATTCGGATCCGTTTCATTTCAGCCGCACGAATTCCTATATTGGGGTGATGATTGATGACTTGACGTCCCGCGGCGTTACGGAACCGTATCGAATGTTTACGTCGCGTGCGGAATATCGGCTGACGCTCAGGGCTGACAATGCCGATATGCGCCTGACGCCGTTGGCGATACAGCTTGGATGTGTGAGCGGTGAACGAAAACGGCGATTCACACGATATCAGACAGAGATCGAAGCGGGACGGGTGCTGCTGCAGTCATTGACCGTGACGCCGAACGAGGCGCGCCGCGTCGGTTTGAACATCAATCTCGACGGCCAGCGCCGAACGGCCTATGACTTGCTCTCCTATCCGAACTATGATTTCGATGTCCTGCGAAAAGTGTGGCCTGATGAGCTTGGAACGATTTCCGAGAAAGTCACGGAGGCATTGGAAATCGAAGCGGGCTATTCAGTTTATCTCGATCTGCAGGCCGCGGCGATTGCCGATCAGCAGCGCGACGAGGAACGGTATATCCCGGCTGATTTCGACTATGCAGCGCTTTCCGGGCTTTCGAACGAGCTTAAGGCAAAGCTCGGCGCTGCGCGGCCTTTCAATATTGCCCAGGCCGCAGTCGTGGAAGGAATGACGCCTGCGGCCATCGCACTATTGCTCGTGCACCTGCGTCGACGTAACACTTCCGAGCGATATAGCGCCTAGATACAATATATTGAGAGTGAGAATGGAATTAAACGGCTTACGTGTTTCACGTGAAACACAGGAACGGCTTCAACACTTCGCGGCGCTCTTTCAGAAGTGGGCAAAAACCATCAACCTGGTGGCGCCGTCGACACTCGACGATCTCTGGAACCGGCACATCGCCGACAGCAGCCAAGTGTTTCAAATCCATCCCAAGCCGGTTATCTGGGCCGACCTCGGAAGCGGCGGCGGTTTTCCCGGTGTCATTACGGCGATCTTTCTGGCCGAGCTGCAGGACGGATGGGTACATCTGGTCGAGAGCAATCATAAGAAGGCCGCCTTTCTCCGGACGGCGTTGCGGGAAACAAATGCTCGCGGGAGCGTGCACAGCACCCGGATCGAAGATGCCCATGCAGAGATCGGTAGATGCGGGGCGATTTCGGCCCGGGCGCTCGCCGACCTTGACGGACTGCTCGGATATTCCGCTCACTGGATGCTGGGCCAAAAAGATTGCCGCGGCTTTTTTCATAAAGGCCGGGATTACCTGAGGGAAATCGACAAAGCACGTGGTCGGTGGGAATTCGATCTGTTAGAACATAGTAGCGCCGTCGAGCAGGAATCTGTCATTCTGGAAATATCGAATCTCCGGCGCTTGGTTTAACAGATCGGATATTGCGGCAATGGCTGGCGAACGACATCGGATTATCACCATCGCAAATCAAAAGGGTGGCGTTGGCAAAACGACTACCGCTATCAATCTGGCAACGGCGCTCGCTGCTATTGGCGAGCGTGTCCTGATCGTCGATCTCGATCCGCAGGGAAATGCCAGCACTGGCCTCGGCATCGACCGTCGAGATCGCAAGCTATCCTCCTACGACCTGATGATCGGCGAGCACGGAATCACCGAAGTGACACTCGAGACCGCCGTGCCCAATCTCTTCATCGTTCCTTCGACGATGGATCTGCTCGGTGTCGAGATGGAGATTTCGCAGCAGAGCGATCGGGTGTTCAAATTGCGCAAGGCGCTGTCGTCGCCCGAAGCCATGGCATTTTCGTATATTCTCCTGGACTGCCCACCCTCCTTCAACTTGCTGACAATGAATGCGATGGCGGCGGCCCATTCGGTGCTGGTACCGCTGCAGTGTGAATTCTTCGCCCTGGAGGGGTTGAGCCAATTGCTCGAGACCGTCAGCCAAGTTCGGCGGACGGTTAACCCGCGCCTGGATATTCAGGGAATCGTCTTGACGATGTTCGATGCGCGCAACAATCTTGCCCAGCAAGTGGTCAACGATGTGCGCACACATCTTGGCGAAAAGGTTTACCACACGTTAATTCCGCGCAACGTTCGGGTCTCCGAGGCGCCCTCCTACGGCAAACCGGCCATTCTCTATGATTTGAAATGCGCCGGCAGCCAGGCCTATCTGCAGCTTGCGTCGGAGGTCATTCAACGCGAGCGCCAGAGGCTGGCAGCATAGTTATTATTGCAGGGGTGAGTTTGGATCATGAATGACGATGTATCGAAAAGGCGATTGGGCCGCGGCCTTGCGGCGCTGATTGGTGAAATGGATCAGCCTGTTCCGGTGGAAGCCGAGCGGACGATCAGTGCTGATAGAATGATCCCGATCGAGTTCGTCAGCCGCAATCCGCGCAATCCCCGTCGTTTCTTCGATGATACCGAACTGCACGATCTCGCCAGCTCCATTCGACAGCACGGTATCGTGCAGCCGATCGTCGTGCGGACGATGGACCGCGACCGATACGAGATCATCGCCGGCGAGCGACGCTGGCGCGCCGCCCAACTGGCTGGGCTGATCGAGATCCCTGTTATTGTCCGGGACGTGGATGACAAGACGGCGCTGGAGATCGCCATTGTCGAGAACGTACAGCGCGCCGATCTCAATCCACTCGAAGAGGCCCTGGGTTACGAGCAGCTGATCGCGGAATATGGTTATACGCAAAACGACCTCGGCGAAATCATCGGCAAGAGCCGCAGCCATGTTGCAAACTCGCTGCGGCTGCTGAAACTGCCCGATCCGGTTCGTGATCTGTTGGCCGCTGGCAGCTTGTCGGCCGGGCATGCGCGCGCACTGGTTTCGACGCCGGATCCAGCGGGTCTTGCTCGCACCATCGTTGCCAAAGGCATGTCGGTGCGCGATGCAGAAAAGCTGGCGCAAAACAATATCAAAGCTCAATCCGAGCCGCAGCTGGCCGCCTCGCGGCGAGATCAGAAGGATTCAGACACGCTGGCCTTGGAGCGGACGCTGTCCGATGCACTCGGTCTCGATGTTGCGATCAATCACAAGACGAGCGGTGGCCAGATCAAAATTTCGTACAAGTCACTGGAGCAGCTCGAAGAAATCTGCCGTTTGCTCGAAAGGCGTTGATGCAAGTTGCCGGAACTGCGCACCAGTTCCGGGATAACGACATGTATTGACGAGGTTTGGTCAGGCGGATTTGCGGCCGGATTGAAGGGTCGTGGACAAAAGCGTCTGCATCGCAACGCTATCTTCCAGCACCTGTCGCCGGCGGCTTTGCAGAATGGCGGCCTGCAGACGATTGGATTCACGCGCGATGGCTTCCGCGGTCCACTGGCGCAGCGCCTGTTCGATAATCGGCTTGCGGCGGAAATGCAGATGGCGGCCCATCGTCTGCATGATCTGAGGCGCCTGCAGGCGTTTTTCTTCCATTTCGGCCCGCATTGTATCGAGAAGCTGAAACTGCTTGAGGCATGCTTGCAACACAAGAAAGATCGCGGTTTTAGAGCTGCTGATCTTCTGCATTGCGTGCAGAAAACCGTTGAGATCGCCACTTAAAATGGCGTCGACGGCATCGTCAACGGAGATCGCACTGGCGTCGCCGATTATTTCGGTAACGTGATGTTCTTCGACCGTCGGGAAACCACGGCAATAGAGCGCGAGCTTGCGCACCTCGTTGCGTGAAGCGATGCGGTCGCCGCCGATCAAGGCGATCAGCGCCTGGCGGGCGGCCGGCGTGATGCCGAGCTTTTCCGCACTCAATTCGGCATCGATCAGAGTGTTCAGGGCGCGACTGTCATCGGCATAAGACGGGATCGTCATGATCGATCGCGCGCTCTCAGCCGTCTTGCGCAGCAGCGAACCCTTCTTCAAATCGCCGGCTTCGACGATCAGACGGGTGGCTTCGAGTGGCTTTTCGGCCAGCAGCGCCAAGGGGTCGACAAGATATTTCTCATTGGCGGCGCCGCGGATCCAGATCAACTTCTCACCACCGAACAATCCGATAGATTGGGCCTCGTCGACCAACCGTCCGGGATCCTTCTGCAGGTCGCCGATATCGAGTTTGGTCAGCGAGAAGGGATCATCAAGGGCCACACCGGTCTTACCGGCCAGCTGAGCGGCCCGTTCGGACACCAGACCGCGGTCGGGCCCATAAATGACGAAGATCCGATAGTTCCGCGCCGATTTCTGCAGGAAGGTTTCGAATTCGTGGGATTTGATCTCCGCCACATCCCCGCCCTCAGCGGCTGAGCGCAGCGGCGATATCGGCCCCGACGAATTCCGCCACCTGGTCCGCCGCGCGGTTCTGGGCATCGCGGATTGCCCGCTGCTTGGCGAACTCCTGGTCAGGGAAATCCACCAGTGCCGTGGTCGAGCGGCTGCCGGCCTTGATGACATGGTTGTCGGTTGCCGCGCGCAGCGTGTAGGTAACGCTGACGGTGACGCGACCGGCACGCGACGTATCGGCTGAATCTGTAAGCAGCGTATCGGCCACGGATGAAGTGACGTGCAAGTCGACCTGATAATCCGGTTTTTCAGGTTCGCCGGCACCACGCGACGCCATGAAGATCAGATGATTGCGGACCTGCTGCTCGATCCGGCTGCCTGCCGGGGAAAAGCCGACCGCGGCAAGCTTTTCGATGAGACCGGAATTTTCCGAATAAAGCGGCCGGACCTGGCAGGCAGAGAGAAAAGCCGCGGAGGCAAGGATCATGGCGATGCCGGCGTTGCGAGCCAGCTTGCAAGCGATATCAGACGACAATGTTCACAATCCTTTGGGGAACCACGATGATCTTCTTCGGTGCCTGTCCGTTCAACGCGTTCTTCACCGCATCCAGATCCAGCACGGCGTTGGTGACGGCATTCTGATCTGCGTCGCGAGAAATTGTCAATTCAGCGCGTTTCTTGCCGTTGATCTGGACCGGCAGGACGACATCATTTTCGATGACGAGCGTTTCGTCGTATTGCGGCCAGCCGGTCCGGGCAAGCAGCCCTTCATTGCCGAGTGCCATCCAGCATTCCTCAGCCAGATGCGGCGTCATCGGGGCGACGAGTTGGATCAGGATCTCTGCGGCATTTCGCACTGCCGCCCGATAGGTGGTATCACCCTCGCCCGCCGCAACCCTCGTCATCGGCGCCGCCAGCGCGTTCACCAGTTCATAGATACGGGCAACGGCCTTGTTGAACCAGAGCTTGTCATAATCGTTCTCGACAGCCTTCAGGGTCCTGTGGGCGGCCTGCGAGATCGACAGTGCTTCCCCCTCGGTTGCCGGCGCAGGCGCGACGGCGGAAAGCGCAGCCGCGGCTTCGGAAATCAGCCGCCACAGGCGCTGGGTGAAACGATGGGCGCCTTCGACGCCGGCTTCGGACCAGATGACATCGCGCTCCGGCGGAGAGTCGGACAGAACGAAGAAACGGGCGGTATCAGCGCCATAGGAGGCGATGATATCGTCGGGATCGACAACGTTCTTCTTCGATTTCGACATCTTCTCGATCGAGCCGATGGCAATTTCCTCACCGGTCGTCAGCAGAAGGGCGCGGCGTTTGCCGTCGATCTCCTCAATGCGGATGTCGGCCGGCGCTACCCACTCGCGGCTGCCGCCGGCACCGCGGCTATAGGTTTCATGCACCACCATGCCTTGCGTGAACAGGCCCTTGAAGGGCTCCGTGACGCCGACATGGCCGGTTTCGCGCATGGCGCGGGTGAAGAAGCGGGAATAGAGCAAGTGCAGGATCGCATGCTCGATGCCGCCGATATATTGGTCGACCGGCAGCCAACGGTTAGCCGCCTCAGGATCGGTTGGCTTTCCCTCCCATGGGGCGGTGAAGCGGGTGAAGTACCAGCTCGAATCGACGAACGTATCCATCGTATCCGTCTCGCGGCGGGCATCCTTGCCGCAGGTTGGGCAGGAGACGTGCCGCCAGTTCGGATGACGGTCGAGCGGATTGCCCGGCTGGTCGAAGGTGACGTCGTCGGGCAGCTTGACCGGCAGGTCCTTCTTCGGCACCGGCACGACGCCGCAATCATCGCAATGGATGACAGGGATCGGGCAGCCCCAATAACGCTGCCGGGAAATGCCCCAGTCGCGCAGACGGAAATTGACCTTGCGCTCACCCTGCGGCGCATTGCCGAGCGAAGCGGCCGACAGCCGGTCGGCCACGATATTGAAGGCTTCTTCCGTCGTCTTGCCATCAAGGAAGCGCGAATTGATCATCACGCCATCGCCGTCGTAGGCCGTGTCGCCGACGGAAAAGCTCGCCGCATCGCCATCCCTCGGCATGACGACGGCCACAACCGAAAGGCCATATTTCCTGGCAAAATCAAGGTCGCGCTGGTCGCCCGAGGGGCAGCCGAAGATCGCGCCGGTGCCGTAATCCATCAGCACGAAATTGGCGACGTAGACGGGCAGCTCCCAGGATGGATCGAGCGGATGGCGGACGCGGATGCCGGTATCCATGCCCTTCTTCTCGGCGGTCTCGAGGGCGGCGAGCGAGGTGCCGGCGCGGCGGCACTCCTCGCAGAAGGCTCCGATATCGGCATTCCTTGCGGCGGCATCCTTTGCCAGTGGATGATCGGCGGCAATCGCCAGGAAGGAGGCGCCGAACAGCGTGTCCGGCCGGGTCGTATAGACGGTGATCTCGGTCTCCCCGGCGGGTGCCGTTTCCGCCACGATCTCCCAGCGGATCGTCAGGCCTTCCGAGCGGCCGATCCAGTTCTTCTGCATCAGGCGCACTTTTTCCGGCCACTGGTCGAGCGTATCCAGCGCGTCGAGCAGATCCTGGCTGAAATCGGTGATTTTGAAGAACCATTGCGTGAGTTCGCGCTGTTCGACCAGCGCGCCGGACCGCCAGCCGCGGCCGTCGATCACCTGCTCGTTGGCGAGCACGGTATTGTCGACCGGATCCCAGTTGACCTTCGACTGCTTGCGGTAGACCAGGCCCTTCTCCAGGAAATCCAGGAAGAGATGCTGCTGGTGCTGGTAATACTCGACGTCGCAGGTGGCGAATTCGCGGCTCCAGTCCAGCGAAAGCCCCATGGCCTTCAACTGCGCCTTCATCGAGCCGATATTCTGGTAGGTCCAGGACGCCGGGTGCACGCCGCGCTCCATGGCGGCGTTCTCCGCCGGCATGCCAAAAGCGTCCCAGCCCATCGGATGCAGCACGTTGTAACCGCGGGCGCGCTTGTAGCGGGCGACGACATCGCCCATGGCGTAATTGCGGACATGGCCCATATGGATGCGCCCCGACGGATAGGGGAACATTTCGAGGACGTAATATTTTTCGCGCGGATCTGAATTGTCGGTCTCGAAGACCTTGTCTTCGTTCCATTTCTGCTGCCAGCGGGGCTCGGCATCGCGCGGATTATAACGTTCGGTGGCCATGGTATTCGAATTCCGGAAAATCAGGGGAGGTTGGTCGAGACCTTCACCATGAAACCACGGTAGCGTCAAGTTTTGCAGGCGGTACAAGCGGCCGATCTTCGTCCTGGCCGGGCGATTTCGCGAGAGCGGGTCTTGGCAAGCACAGAATGGCTGGTTAGTTCATTGCCGATCCTTTCATGCTGGTATGTCGAGGCAGAACGATGGAACTTCAAGAGCGCTTGAACGACGTGCGGTCGCGGATTGCGGCTGGTGAACGCCAGGCAGCCCGCCCTGCGGGTTCCGTTCAGCTCGTCGCGGTGTCGAAGACCTTCGAGGCGGAGGCGATCCGCCCGGCCATCGACGCCGGGCAGCGCGTCTTCGGGGAGAACCGGGTGCAGGAGAGCCAGGGCAAGTGGCCGGCGCTGAAGGCCGAGCGGCCGGATATCGTGCTGCACCTGATCGGACCGCTGCAGTCGAACAAGGCGGCGGATGCGGTGGCGCTTTTCGATGTCATCGAGACGGTGGACCGGGAAAAGATCGCCCGCGCGCTTGCCGAGGAGATGAAGCGGCAAGACAAGAGGCCGCGGCTCTATGTCCAGGTCAATACCGGGCTCGAGCCGCAGAAGGCCGGCATTGCTCCCGAAGAGGTCGCGTCCTTCGTCGCCCTTTGCCGCGAAGAACTCGGCCTTTCCATCGAGGGTCTGATGTGTATTCCGCCGGCGGAGGAAAATCCCGGACCGCACTTCGCCCTGCTGGCAAAACTCGCATTCAAATGCGGCGTCGAAAAACTGTCGATGGGCATGTCGGGCGATTACGAGACAGCGATCGCCTTCGGCGCCACTAGCGTGCGCGTGGGATCGGCAATTTTCGGCGCCCGCTGATACTCTGCTTTGGTCGGGCTTCCCGTTCCCCCCACTGCCGCCTAGATTGAGATCGAGGCTTGCATATCCTGGGGAGGAGCAGATGCAGAACGGCTATCATCAGGCTTATACTGCCTGGAAACGGGATCCCGAAGCCTTCTGGCGCGAAGCCGCCGCCGATATCGACTGGTTCAAACCGCCGGCGCGGGTATTTTCGCCCGATGAAGGCGTCTATGGCCGCTGGTTCTCAGGAGCTGAAACCAATACCTGCCACAATTGCCTCGACCGTCATGTGACTGCCGGGCGCGGTGGCGAGACGGCGGTTATCTTCGACAGTGCGATGACCGGCGAGAAGCGCCGTTTCACTTACGACGAAGTCCTTGACGAAGTGAAGGCCATCGCCGCGACGCTGCTTGACCTCGGGATCGCCGGAGGCGATCGCGTCATCCTCTATATGCCGATGGTCCCGCAGGCGGTGTTTTCGATGCTCGCCTGCGCCCGCATCGGTGCGGTTCACTCCGTCGTCTTCGGTGGTTTTGCCGCCAGCGAGCTCGCTGCCCGCATCGATGATTGCGGCGCGAAGCTGGTGATCACCGCGAGCTGCGGGCTCGAGCCCGGCCGCATCGTCGCCTATAAGCCCCTTGTCGACCAGGCGCTCATGCTGGCGCGCTCGAAGCCGGAGCGCTGTCTGGTGCTGCAGCGGCCGGAACTCCGGGCGGATATCGTCAGCGGCCGCGATCAGGATTTCGAGGCGGCGGTGGCGCAGCATCGCGGAGCCGAGATCGCCTGTGTTCCAGTCAAGGCAACCGACCCGCTCTATATCCTCTACACCTCCGGCACCACCGGCCAGCCGAAGGGCGTCGTGCGCGACAATGGCGGTCATTTGGTCGCGCTCAACTGGTCGATGCGGAATATCTACGGCTTGAAGCCGGGTGAGGTCTTCTGGACGGCTTCGGATATCGGCTGGGTCGTCGGGCACTCCTACATCGTCTATGCCCCACTGATCTCGGGCGTCACCACCCTGATCTTCGAGGGAAAACCGGTCGGCACCCCGGATGCCGGCGCGTTCTGGCGCGTTGTATCGGAATATAACGTGCGGGTGCTCTTCACCGCGCCGACGGCGTTCCGCGCGATCCGCCGGGAGGATGGCGACGGGGAACTGATGCGGCGGTATCCCATGCCGGATCTGCGGGCGCTGTTTCTCGCCGGTGAGAGGGCGGACCCGGAGACGCTGAAATGGGCGGAGCGCATGCTCGCCATCCCGGTCATCGATCACTGGTGGCAGACGGAGACCGGCTGGCCGATTGCCGCCAATCCGCTCGGCCTCGGCGCCCTTCCCGTCAAGCACGGTTCGCCGGCGCTGCCAATGCCCGGCTATGATATCGCCGTGCTCGACGATGCCGGCCATCCGATCGAGGCGGGAACGCTCGGCAATATCGTCATACGGCTTCCCTTGCCGCCGGGCTGCCTGCCGACCCTCTGGAATGCGGACGACCGTTTCCGGTCGGCTTATCTCGACGAGTTTCCCGGCACCTACAAGACGGCCGATGCCGGCTATATCGACGAGGACGGTTATCTCTTCATCATGTCGCGCACCGACGACATCATCAATTGCGCCGGTCATCGGCTTTCCACCGGGGCGATGGAGGAAGTCTGCGCGCGTCATCCCGATGTCGCCGAATGCGCGGTCATCGGCGTGATCGACAGGTTGAAGGGTCAGGTGCCATGTGGATTCCTGGTGCTGAAACGGAATGTTTTGCGCGAGGTGACGGCGATCGAATCAGAGGTGGTGGCGATGATTCGCGATCAGATCGGGCCTGTCGCCGCCTTCAAGATGGCCATCACCGTTAACCGATTGCCGAAGACGCGCTCCGGCAAGATCCTTCGCGGCACGATGCAGAAAATCGCCGACGGCATACCTTGGAAAATGCCCGCAACTATTGATGATCCAACGATTTTGGAGGAAATTGCCGAAGCGCTGCGCCGGCGTGGTTTGGGCTCTCTGCCGATGTGAAATTACACATTCCGTAAGCCCAATTGAGGAATTGTTAACCATGTGATGCAAGGGTTTGTTAACGGCAATGGCTTGTATAGCAGGCTTTGCATGACGCGGTCGCCGTTACCGGCCTACTGCATAATTTCTTAAATCGGAATCGATCTAAGGGCAAAATTATGCAGCAGTTGAAGTGCTACAGCGTCCTTTGCGCGTCTGAAAGACGCGCGGCGCTGTAGTCCGGAATGCCCTTTCTCCAAAGATTGTGGAACGGATCATGACAAGCATCCTTACCAACAATGCTGCCATGGCAGCGCTGCAGACTTTGCGCGGCGTAAACGACAGCCTCAAGGACACCCAGGGTCGCGTTTCCTCGGGTTATCGTGTCGAGAAGGCAGCCGACAATGCTGCCTACTGGTCGATTGCTACGACCATGCGTTCTGACAACAAGGCGCTTTCGGCCGTCTCCGACGCGCTCGGACTTGGCGCGGCCAAGGTCGACACCGCCTATTCGGCCATGGACAGCGCGCTCGACATCGTCAGTGAAATCAAGGCGAAGATCGTTGCCGCCACGGAAAAGGGCGTCGACAAGACGAAGATCCAGCAGGAGCTCGATCAGTTGCAGGAACAGCTGCTCAGCATCGCCCAATCGGCGTCTTTCTCCGGTGAAAACTGGGTCGCCGGCGCCGACGGCACGAAGAGCGTGGTTTCCTCCTTCGTGCGTGATGGCAGCAATGCCGTCTCGGTCAAGACGACGGACTATGTGCTCGATTCGGGATCGCTTGGAAATGTGCTCTTCGGCATGACGAGCACCGGTGCGATCGAGACGAGCAGCGGGATCATCGGCACGGCCTTCAACGGAACCTATGGCGGCACCTTCATCGTCATGGCGTCGATCTATGATCTCGATATTACCGGTTTCACCCAGGGCCAGCTTGATTCAGCCCTGACCGGCGTCGAACTGGTTTTGGGTGCCATGACGGCCGCCGGCTCGGCTCTCGGCTCAATCTCGACCCGTATCCAGCTGCAGGAAAATTTCGTCAGCGGTCTTCACGATTCGATCGACTCCGGCATTGGCCGCCTGGTCGATGCCGATATGGAAGAGGAATCGAGCAAGCTGTCGGCGTTGCAGACGCAGCAACAGCTCGCCGTCCAGTCGCTGTCGATCGCCAACAGCTCGGCGCAGAACATCCTCACCCTGTTCCGCAGCTAATCCGCAACAAAAAACCCCGCCGGTCAGCTCATACCGGCGGGGTTTTTTATCAGATCGTCGATCTCTCAGTACTGATCGTCGTCGTCCTCGTCCTTCGGCGCCGAGCGCAACGAACTCAGCTTGCGGAAGACGGCGTCGGCATCGATTTCCTTTTCCTTTTCCTCCTCGCGCTCGTAGCTCGGGGTCAGGCGCTCGGTTTCCTGGGCCGATTGAAGCGTCGCGCCAAGCTCGGCGGCGGTCGGCAACGGACGGCCCTTGGAAGCCTTTTCCACTTCCATGTCGAGATCGATCTGGCTGCAAAGGCCGAGCGTTACCGGATCCATCGGCGCCAGGTTGGCGGAGTTCCAGTGGGTGCGCTCGCGGATCTGCTCGATGGTGGATTTCGTCGTGCCGACGAGGCGGGAAATCTGCGCGTCCTTCAGCTCCGGATGGTTGCGAACGAGCCAGAGAATGGCGTTCGGACGGTCCTGACGCTTGGAAACCGGCGTATAACGCGGGCCGCGGCGCTTGGATTCCGGCACCCGCACCTTCGGTTCGGAAAGCTTCAGCTTGTGGTTCGGATTGGCTTCGGCGCGGGCGATCTCGTCGCGGGAGAGCTGTCCGGTCGAGATCGGGTCGAGGCCCTTGATGCCCTGCGCGGCTTCGCCATCGGCGATCGCCTTGACTTCGAGCGGATGCAGTTTGCAGAACTGCGCGATCTGATCGAAAGACAGTGCCGTGTTGTCGACAAGCCAGATGGCGGTCGCCTTCGGCATGAGCAGTGTTTGAGCCATGGATATAGTCCTTCTATCGTCCGCGCCGGTCGCGGTCCGTGGATTGTCACCACAATGTCCGGGAAATATGGCGCTATATAACCGCACTGTCGCAGAATTGCAATTCTTCCGGAATGAAATGACCTTTGTCTAATTGCCGCCACGATGCGAGCTGCTATGAATTGCCGTGTTTTGAAATCCGGGCCCTAAACTCAGGCAGCCCGTCGCATGTCCCATGAGGAGGAGTTGCATGTCGGAGAAGATCTATCCGGTCACGAAGCCGGTGAAGGCGCGCGCCCTGATCGATAAGGAAAAGTACCTGAAATGGTACGAGGAAAGCGTCGAGAACCCGGACAAGTTCTGGGGCAAACACGGCAAACGGATCGACTGGTTCAAGCCCTATACCAAGGTCAAGAACACGTCCTTTACCGGCAAGGTTTCGATCAAGTGGTTCGAAGACGGGCAGACCAACGTCTCCTATAATTGCATCGACCGGCATCTCAAGACCAACGGCGACCAGGTAGCGATCATCTGGGAGGGCGACAATCCCTATATCGACAAGAAGGTCACCTATAACGAGCTCTACGAACATGTCTGCCGGATGGCGAACGTGTTGAAGAAGCATGGCGTCAAGAAGGGCGATCGCGTTACCATCTATATGCCGATGATCCCGGAAGCGGCTTACGCGATGCTCGCCTGCGCCCGCATCGGCGCGGTGCATTCGGTGGTCTTCGGCGGCTTTTCGCCCGAGGCGCTCGCCGGGCGTATCGTCGATTGTGAATCCACCTTCGTCATCACCTGCGACGAAGGTCTGCGCGGCGGCAAGCCGGTGCCGCTGAAGGACAATACCGATACGGCGATCCATATCGCCGCCCGCCAACATGTGCATGTCAGCAAGGTGCTGGTGGTGCGCCGCACCGGCGGCAAGACCGGCTGGGCGCCGGGCCGCGATCTCTGGCATCACCAGGAAATCGCCACGGTGAAGCCGGAATGCCCGCCGGTGAAGATGAAGGCGGAAGACCCGCTCTTCATTCTTTATACGTCAGGCTCGACCGGTAAACCGAAGGGCGTGCTGCACACGACCGGCGGTTATCTCGTCTATGCGGCGATGACGCATGAATATGTCTTCGACTATCATGACGGCGACGTCTATTGGTGCACCGCCGATGTCGGCTGGGTCACCGGCCACTCCTATATCGTCTACGGGCCGCTCGCCAACTGCGCAACGACGCTGATGTTCGAGGGTGTTCCGAATTTCCCCGATCAGGGCCGCTTCTGGGAAGTCATCGACAAACACAAGGTCAACATCTTCTACACCGCGCCGACAGCGATCCGCTCGCTGATGGGGGCCGGCGACGATTTCGTCACGCGCTCCTCGCGCTCATCGCTGCGCCTGCTCGGCACTGTGGGTGAACCGATCAATCCGGAAGCCTGGGAGTGGTATTACAATGTCGTTGGCGACAAGCGCTGCCCGGTGATCGATACCTGGTGGCAGACCGAAACCGGCGGCCATATGATCACGCCGCTGCCCGGCGCCATCGATCTGAAACCCGGTTCTGCGACAGTGCCGTTCTTTGGCATCAAGCCGCAGCTGGTCGACAATGAAGGCAAGGTGCTGGAAGGGGCCGCCGACGGCAATCTCTGCATCACCGACAGCTGGCCGGGCCAGATGCGCACGGTCTATGGCGATCACGACCGTTTCATCCAGACGTATTTCTCCACCTACAAGGGGAAGTATTTCACCGGCGACGGCTGCCGGCGCGATGCGGACGACTATTACTGGATCACTGGCCGTGTCGACGACGTGCTCAACGTCTCCGGCCACCGGCTCGGCACCGCGGAGGTGGAATCCGCACTCGTCTCGCACAATCTGGTTTCGGAAGCCGCGGTCGTCGGTTACCCCCACCCGATCAAGGGCCAGGGCATCTATTGCTATGTGACGCTGATGGCCGGTCACGAAGGAACGGACACGCTCCGCCAGGAACTGGTGAAACATGTGCGTGCCGAAATCGGCCCGATCGCCGCACCCGACAAGATCCAGTTTGCGCCCGGCCTGCCGAAGACCCGTTCCGGCAAGATCATGCGCCGGATCCTGCGCAAGATCGCCGAAGACGATTTCGGCGCGCTTGGCGATACCTCGACGCTCGCCGATCCGGCCGTCGTCGACGATCTGATCGCCAACCGGCAAAACAAGGCGACGGCCTGATATAGCGAGCCGCTCCGGCCTACCGGGTTCTGGGGCGGCTCACTTCCTACATTTGGAGGCGTGGCCGGCGGCTCCTCATATTGCTGTAAGAGAAGATTGCCCGCGAGGTGACGTTAGCCGGATTCTTTGGCAACGATCGACCATTCCGTCCAGCACCTCGCGTGTCAGTTCCCGACCGAGACGAGAAAACCTAAAAATCGATCGCCCGGCCATTGATCTCGTAATCGCCGAAGCGGGCCGGCTCGGCGCCGCCGCGGCCGCCGGTTTCCGGTGGCAGCTCCAGCGGCTTCTGGTTCTTTCGCCGCTCCTCGGCTTCGGCAAGCGCACGTTTGGCAGCCGGGGACAGCATCTTGCGCGGCTGCGATGCCTCGGCAGTCGGCGTTTGGCTATTGTCGTTATCGGCGTCCTGCATGGCATCTCCTGCCCGAAAATATTGAAAATGGCTGGTGAATAACCAAATCATAATGTGCCGGTGCCGCGATTGAAAGCTTGCGCCGGCGAAATCGGAGATGGAGATCCGCAATGAACCTCGTCCGCACTGCCATGTTGCTTGCCTTCATGACGGCGCTTTTCATGTTTGTCGGCTTTCTGATCGGCGGTCGCGCCGGCATGATGATTGCTTTCGTCATTGCCGCCGGCATGAATTTCTTCTCCTATTGGAATTCCGACCGCATGGTGCTTTCGGCCTATCGCGCCCAGCAAGTCGATGAGCGCAACGCACCGGAGTTCTTTGCGATCGTGCGCAATCTCGCCCGCAATGCCGGCCTGCCGATGCCGAAGGTCTATCTCTATGACAGCCCGCAGCCGAATGCCTTTGCCACCGGCCGCAATCCCGAGAACGCCGCCGTCGCCGCCTCGACCGGCCTGCTCCAAGCATTGTCTCCAGAGGAGGTCGCCGGTGTGATGGCGCATGAGCTCGCCCATATTCAGAACCGCGACACGCTGACGATGACGATCACGGCAACGCTTGCCGGGGCGATCTCGATGCTCGGCAACTTCGCCTTCTTCTTTGGCGGCAACCGGGAAAACAACAACAATCCCCTCGGATTCGTCGGCGTCCTCGTCGCGATGATCGTGGCGCCGCTTGCGGCCATGCTGGTGCAGATGGCAATCAGCCGGACGCGCGAATATTCGGCCGACCGCCGCGGCGCCGAGATCTGCGGCAATCCGCTCTGGCTTGCTTCCGCCCTCGGCAAGATCGCGCGCGGCGCCGCTCACGTGCCGAATGAGGATGCCGAGCGCAACCCGGCGACCGCGCATATGTTCATCATCAATCCGCTCTCCGGCGAGCGCATGGACAATCTGTTTTCCACGCATCCGAACACGGAAAACCGCATCGCTGCGCTGCAGGACATGGCGCAGGGCGGCATGAACGTCTCGACGCCGCCGGTTCGGGCTGCTACTCCGTCGCGCAAATCGCGCTCTGTTCCGGATACGGGTCTTGGTCGCGGTGGTTCGCAACCGCCAAAAGGTCCATGGTCTTGAATTCAGACGGCACGAAGAAACCATTCCGCAAGCATAGGCCCTCCGCCGAGCGATCCGCGCCTGTAAAACCTGGCCTGCAGGCACGGGCCGCGGCGGCAAAAATTCTCGGCGCCGTCATCGATCGCAAACTGCCGCTCGACGGTGCCCTCGATCATGAACACGGCAATCCGGCCTATCGGGCGCTTGGCGAAAGCGACCGGGCGCTTGTCCGCGCCATCCTGAACACGACGCTGCGCCATCTGCCGCGTATCGATGCCGCCATAGGTTCGCTGCTGGAATCGCCGCTGCCGGAGGGGGCACGGGCGCTGCAGCATGTGCTTTCGATCGGCGCCGCACAGATCCTCTATCTCGATGTGCCCGACCATTCGGCCGTCGATCTTGCCGTCGAGCAGGCCAATCAGGATCCGCGCAACCGGCGTTTTGCCAAGCTGGTCAATGCCGTTCTTCGCCGGCTCGGCCGCGAGAAAGATGAGGTGCTCGCCGAAATCGGCAAGGTCGCGCCGATGCCGGCCTGGTTCATCGCCAGGCTGGAAAAAGCCTATGGCCGGGACGCGGCGCTGGCGATTTCGGAATCCCAGCTCCAACCGGCCGCAATCGACCTGACCGTCAAGTCGGATGCCGAAGGCTGGGCAAAGCGGCTGAACGGCGTTGCACTGCCGACCGGCGGTGTGCGGCTCGCGGCTTTCGATGGCGGCATCCCGTCGCTTGAAGGCTTCGATGAGGGCGCGTGGTGGGTGCAGGATGCGGCCGCAAGCATTCCGGCCAGACTGTTCGGCGATCTCTCGGGCAAGCGCGCCGCCGATCTCTGCGCCGCGCCCGGCGGCAAGACGGCGCAGCTCATTCTTGCCGGCGGTGCGGTCACTGCGCTTGACCAGTCGGAAAGCCGGCTGAGACGGCTGCGGTCGAATCTCGACCGGCTCAGCCTTAAAGCAGAGACGATCGCGGCGGACCTGACGACATTCGAACCGGCCGAGCGTTTCGATGCAATCCTGCTCGATGCGCCCTGCTCTTCCACTGGCACAACACGCCGGCACCCCGATGTGTTGTGGACAAAGGGACCCGAGGATATCGGCAGGCTGGCGGCGCTGCAGGAGCGGCTGCTGCGTCATGCGCTGACATTGCTGAAGCCGGGTGGCACTCTGGTTTTTTCGAATTGTTCGCTGGATCCCGCCGAAGGCGAGGAGGTCGTTGCCCGCGTTCTTGCCGACACGGATGAGATCGAGCGCGTTCGGATCGATGCCGGCGACTGGCCCGGCCTTGAAGCGGCGATCACGCCGCTCGGCGAATTCCGCACGCTTCCGACCATGCTGAAAATGCCCGATGGCATCGCCTCCGGTCTCGACGGCTTTTATGCCGCCATGCTGCGGCGCGTGGCCTGACTGCGGGCTCACGCGCGTCGTGCCACGTCTGCCCACGCAAGACGCTTTACATCCGCGCGTGACCGCGGGTGAAACACGTTAATTTGCGTATATTCGAACATTGTTACGAATTAATTCATTGCGGGCGATGAAATCGGCCGCTTTTCACCTATTCTTAACCACGAGGGTCAATAGACAATAGAATATGCAGTCCGGTCGGCGTTTTGCGAGCATGTATGTTCGGGAGGCTTGGCGGCGCGCCTTGCGCCGCGTCGCATTGCTGCGCCTAAAGCTCGTCCGCCATTCGATCAACGTGCCCGAGCGTCTGATCGTCGCGCCGACCGATCTCCGCAGCATCGATTCGCATGTGGCCGACGAGATCCTCAACGGACGATTTCTGCTGGCCGGGCGGATGCTGGAAACGAGTGGAAAGTCACCCTTCACCTTTACCCTGCCTTCGCGCCCCTTCGCGATCCGCCTTCACAGCTTCGGTTGGCTGCGGCATATCCGAGCGAACAAGACGGAGCGCAGTTCGGCCGCTGCCCGCGCGATCGTCGACAGCTGGCTTTCCATCCATGCCGGCCGCATGGAGGGGATTGCATGGGAGACCGACGTCACCGCGCAGCGCGTCATAGCCTGGCTCTCGCATTCGCCGGTGGTGCTGCAGAATGCCGACCGTGGCTTTTATCGCCGCTTCATGAAGTCGCTGGCCTTCCAGGTGAGGTTCCTGCACCGCATGGCGCCCTATACGCTTGGCGGCCTGGAGCTGTTTCGGCTGCGTATCGCGCTCGCCATGGCCTCCGTCGCCATGCCTGCCCGCGCATCGACGCTCAGAAAGGCAGCACAGGCGCTCGACCGCGAATTCGATAGCCAGATCCTGCCGGATGGCGGCCATATCTCGCGCAATCCGCGCGTCGGCCTGGAATTGCTGCTCGATCTGCTGCCGTTGAGACAAACCTATGTCAATCTCGGCCATGACCTGCCGCAGAAGCTGATCTCCGGCATAGACCGCATCTATCCGGCTCTGCGGTTCTTTCGCCATCAGGACGGGGATCTGGCGCTGTTCAACGGGGCGACATCAACGTTGGCAAACGAGCTGATCTCGGTGCTCAGATATGACGAGACCGCCGGCCAGCCGTTCAAGGCTTTGCCGCAGTCGCGCTATCAGCGGCTTTCCGGCGGAAAAACAGTCATCATTGCCGATGCCGGCACGCCGCCTTCAGGAGGCGCGTTGCGGACCGTGCATGCCGGCAGCCTCTCCTTCGAAATGTCGTCCGGCCGCCACCGCTTCATCATCAATTCGGGCTCGCCGAAATTTGCCGGGCACCGCTATGTCCAGATGGCGCGCACGACGGCGGCGCATTCGACTGTCATTTTGAACGACACTTCGTCCAGCCGCTTTTCGCCCTCGCCCTTCCTCAATCACGCGATTACCGAACCGGTGAGAACAGTCACCGTCGAGCGCGCCGAAACGGAGGACGGACGCGACGGCATCAAACTCAGCCATGACGGTTATCTCAGGGTGTTTGGGGTGTTGCACGAGCGTGAGCTGACACTCAACGGCGCGGGCTCGATCGTGACCGGGCGCGACCGGCTCGTCGTCCGGGAAGGATATGAGCATGACGAGCCCCTGAAGGCCGTCGCCCGTTTTCATATCCATCCCTCCATCGTCCTGCAGCAGAGCGACGGAGAGTCCGTGCTGCTGACGGCGCCGGACGGCGAAAGCTGGCTGTTTTCGGCGCCCGGCAATGAAGTGCTGATCACCGAGGACATCTTCTTTGCCGACAGCTCCGGCATTTGCGGCTCGGACCAGATCGAAATCGACTTCGATCTTGCCGAGAAGACGGAAATCCGCTGGTTTTTGTCCCGCAAGGGATAGCACCTGTTTGCGCGGCGGCGAAGCTGTGCTAACGCGGCCTCAGAATGCGAGCGTCCTGGAGCAGGATGATCTTGGGCCCGAGCCGGCCTGAAATCCGAATCCTGCTCTAAACCCAGCGGATGTCTCCCGAAGCCCGAACGGAGAAGGTTTCATGGCCGTCATTTCCAAGAAGATCCCCGCCCCCGACAAGGTCGAAATCAAGACCGCCCTCCTCTCCGTCTTCGACAAGACCGGGATCGTCGAACTCGCCCAGGCACTGTCGGAACGAGGCGTACGGCTGCTGTCGACCGGCGGCACCTACAAGGCGATCGCCGCCGCCGGCCTTGCCGTTACCGATGTCTCCGAGATCACCGGCTTTCCCGAGATCATGGACGGGAGGGTCAAGACGCTGCATCCGACGGTGCATGGTGGCCTGCTGGCGATCCGGGACGATAGCGAACATCAGGAGGCGATGAAGACCCACGGCATCGAGGCCATCGACCTCGCCGTCATCAACCTCTATCCCTTCGAGGAAGTGCGCGCGGCCGGCGGCGATTATCCCACCACCGTCGAGAATATCGATATCGGCGGCCCGGCGATGATCCGCGCATCGGCCAAGAACCATGCCTATGTGACCATTCTGACCGACCCCAACGATTATGCCGAGTTCAAGGAGCAGCTTTCCGCCGATGCCGGCAAGACGGCCTATGCCTTCCGCCAGCGTATGGCCGCCAAGGCCTATGCCCGCACCGCGGCCTATGACGCCGTGATTTCCAACTGGTTCGCAGAAGCGCTGTCGATCGACACGCCGCGCCACCGCGTTATCGGCGGTGCACTGAAGGAAGAGATGCGTTACGGCGAAAACCCACACCAGAAGGCTGCCTTCTATGTGACCGGCGAGAAGCGCCCGGGTGTTTCCACGGCTGCCCTCCTCCAGGGCAAGCAGCTCTCCTACAACAATATCAACGATACGGATGCCGCCTACGAGCTGGTCGCCGAGTTCCTGCCCAAGAAGGCGCCGGCCTGCGCCATCATCAAGCATGCCAATCCCTGCGGCGTCGCCACCGGGTCGAGCCTGGTCGAGGCCTATCGGCGGGCGCTTGCCTGCGACAGCGTTTCCGCCTTCGGCGGCATCATCGCGCTCAATCGGACGCTGGATGCCGAAACGGCCGAAGAGATCGTCAAGCTCTTCACCGAAGTGATTATCGCGCCTGATGTGACCGAGGAAGCGAAGGCGATCATCGCTCGCAAGCCGAACCTGCGGCTGCTGTCGGCCGGCGGCCTGCCAGACCCGCGTGCTGCGGGCCTGACAGCGAAGACCGTTTCCGGCGGCCTGCTGGTCCAGAGCCGCGATAACGGCATGGTCGAGGATCTGGAGCTCAAGGTCGTCACCAAGCGCGCGCCCACCGCGCAGGAGCTTGACGATATGAAGTTCGCCTTCAAGATCGGCAAGCACGTGAAATCGAACGCCGTGGTCTATGCCAAGGACGGCCAGACGGCCGGCATCGGCGCCGGCCAGATGAGCCGCGTCGATTCCGCCCGCATCGCCGCGCTGAAGGCGGAAGAAGCCGCGAAGGCGCTTGGCCTGGCAGTGCCGATGACGCATGGCTCGGCAGTCGCCTCCGAAGCCTTCCTGCCGTTTGCCGACGGTCTCCTGTCGATGATCGCCGCAGGCGCGACCGCGGTGATCCAGCCGGGCGGTTCGATGCGCGACCAGGAGGTCATCGATGCCGCCAATGAACATGGCATCGCCATGGTCTTCACCGGTATGCGCCACTTCCGGCACTAATTGGGCGTCTATGCGCGGTCGGCCGGATAGGGCGTGCGGATCAGGAGCACTAGTCCGCCGGCGAGAAACAGGATCAGCGTGGCCATTCCAAGCCGCGGTGATCCGCTCATATAGGTCACCAGCGAGAAGAGCAGCGTCGCCATGAAACTCGTGGCGCGCCCCGAAAGCGCGTAGATGCCAAAGTAGCGGCCGGCCTCTTCAGGGCTGACGCTGCGGGCGAGATAGGAGCGCGACGAGGCCTGCACCGGCCCGAAGGCGAACCCGATCAGCAGGCCGTAGAGGATATAGGCTTTTTCCGCCGCAGTGCCGAAGAGGCCGCCGGAATCCGCCGTCGGCAGCGGCAGCAGGCCAAACAGGGTGTAACCCGGTCCTGTCGAAATGATGCCGATCGTGGCGAGAAGCAGCATGGCCAGGCTGATGACGACCGTCACCTTCGAACCGACACCCTTGTCGATGCGGCCGGCGATCAGGCAACCGAAGATCGCGACGACATTGAGGATGATGCCGTAGATGCCGATCTCGATCGTTGCCCAGCCGAACATGCCGGCGGCGAAGATACCGCCGAGGATCAGCAGGCCGTTGACCCCGTCCTGATAGATCATCCGGGCGATGAGAAATCTCAGTATGCCGCGGCGTTCCTTGAGTTCGCCAAGCGTGTTTTTCACTTCCCGCAGGCCGGCGCGGACGGCGGGGCCGAACGGAAGACCTCTGCCGACATCCGGCGTGAAGAAGAACATCGGCAGGATGAAGATCAGATACCAGACGGCCGAAATCGGCCCGGTGATGCGTGCATCCTCTCCGGTCCGAGGATCGAGACCGAAGAGCGGCTCGAGGCCGAGGATGGTCTTGCCGCTCTCCGGGCTCGCCGCCAGAAGCGTCACGACGGCAATGAGCACGATGATGCCGCCAAGATAACCGAGCCCCCAGGCTGTGTTGGACAGCTTGCCGACCTCGTGTTTGGCGACCAGGCGCGGCATCATCGAATCGTTAAAGACGATCGAAAACTCAGCCGAAATCGAGGCGAGGATCATGAAAATGACCGGATAAAGAACAGGCGAGCCGGGGGCTGCGAACCACAGGCAGAAAAGGCTCGCGATCTTGATGACCGCGAAAAAGCCGATCCAGGGCTTGCGTGCGCCGGACTGGTCGGCGATCGAGCCGAGGATGGGCGAGAGCAGGGCGATGATCACCGAGGAGATCGTCGCCATGTTGCTCCACGTCGTCTGCGCGGAAACCGGGTCATCGGTCAGACGGGAGACGAAATAGGGACCGAAGATGAAGGTGGTGACCACGGTAAAGAAGGGCTGGGCTGCCCAATCGAAGAACATCCACCCCCAGATGCCCTTCTCCGTGGCTTTCGGCGGCTGCGTTCCTGTCCAGTCGATGCGATTCAACATCCGCTCCTTTTCCGCGGACTGTCTCACCTCGCCCGGTCGCGCGCAAGATCGGTCAGGATACCTGCAGCAACGGTAATACGCGCAAGATTGGGATCGCCGCCGTCGCTGAGGCTCGATAGCTCTTCGACGATCCGGTTGATGCGGATGCGATCCTGGGCATGCCAGGCCTGAACCGGGAGCTTTTCCTTGCCGTGATCGGACAGCGCCGAGATGACGATGTCGCGTCTTGCGCTGGCGATCTGGTCGATGCTGCGGGCAAGCGCCAGGTTCTCGTAATGGTCGGAGGTGAGGATCCGCCCACCCGCCGCCAGCAGCCGGGCAATCCGGAAGGTCTGGGATACTGCGAAGTAGTTTTCAGCGGCGCGCACCAGGGGCTCGCCGGTGCGCTCGGCGATCTGCATGATCTCAGGCACGAGCGCGAAGGTCTGGAGGTTGGCGATCTCGGCTGCGAGCTTTTCGGGCACGCCCGCCTGGGTATATTCGGCTTGGCGCGCCGCGGCATCGCCGGCCGATTGTTCGGCAAAGGCGGGCTTCAGTTTCTTCAGAGCGGCCTGCAGCCGGCTAATCACTTCGGCCATATCCGACTTGGTCATCGCGGTCTTCAACAGCAGGCGCGTCAATACGGTAAAGCTATGGCTGATTTCCTCGTAGATACGGTTCTGCATTTCGCCGGATATCCGGCCGTCGAGCGCATCCGTTTCGGCCCAGAGCCGGGTCAGGTCGAAACCATCGCGCGCAACGATTGCCGCGCGCACCACTTCCGGTGCCGAAGCCGCCGTCGCATCCATCATGGCAACGGTGAAGCTCGGCCCGCCGCGGTTGATCGCTTCGTTGGCAAGCACCGTCGCGACAATTTCGCGCTTCAGGCGATGACCGGCGATATCGCCGGCGTTCGACTTCTGCATCTTGACGGGGAAATAATTCAAAAGCGTCGCGGTAAAATAGGGGTCATCCGGCAGATCGCTGGCGGCCAGCGCATCGAAGAGCACGATCTTGGCATAGGATACCAGCACGCCGATTTCCGGTCGCGTCAGCGGCTTGCCGGCGGTATAGCGTTCGGCCAGCGTCTGTTCGTCCGGCAGCGTCTCGACCTTCCGGTTCAACTGGCCGGCCGCCTCGAGCACGCTCATGAAACGGCCAAGCTCCAGGCCGTTTGCCGTGCCCTTGCGTTCCGTCAATGAAATTGCCAGCGACTGCAGGTAGTTGTTGCGCAGCACCAGGCTCGCCACTTCGCTGGTCATCGAAGACAGAAGCTGGTCGCGTTTTGCCCGAGTCAGGCGCCCGTCATGCATGGCGGCCGCCAGTGCGATCTTAATGTTGACCTCAACGTCCGAGGTGTTGACGCCGGCCGAATTGTCGATGGCGTCGGAGTTGCAGCGTCCGCCCTTGAGACCGTAGGCGATGCGGCCCTTCTGGGTGACACCGAGGTTTGCGCCCTCGCCGATCACCTTGGCGCGCACCTCAACCGCGGTGACGCGGATCGGGTCGTTGGCGCGGTCGCCGACTTCGGCATCGGTTTCGGACGGGGCTTTCACATAGGTGCCGATGCCGCCGAACCAGAGCAGGTCTACCGGGCTCTTCAGGATCGCCGTGATGATTTCGAAGGGCGTGGCCACGGCCTTGTCGATGCCGATGGCGGCCACCGCTTCCGGTGTCAGCGTGACCGATTTCGTCGCGCGGGAGATGATCATCGCACCCTTGGAGAGCACGCTTTTGTTGAAATCCTGCCAGCTTGACCGCGGCAGGTCGAAGAGCCGCTGGCGTTCGGCGAGTGTCTTTTCCATATCGGGATCAGGATCGATGACGATATCGCGGTGGTCGAAGGCGGCTATCAGCCGGATCTTCGGAGAGAGCAGCATGCCGTTGCCGAAAACGTCGCCCGACATGTCGCCGACGCCGGCGACCGTGAAGGGCGTCGTCTGGATGTCGATGTCCATTTCACGGAAATGGCGTTTGACGGTTTCCCAGGCGCCGCGGGCGGTGATGCCCATCTTCTTGTGGTCGTAACCGGCCGAGCCGCCGGAGGCGAAGGCATCGTCCAGCCAGAAGCCGGCTTCCTGCGCCAGCGCATTGGCGGTGTCTGAGAAGGTCGCGGTGCCCTTGTCGGCGGCGACCACGAAATAGGGGTCGTCGCCGTCGAGCCTGACCGTATCCTTCGGCGGCACGATCTCGGCGCCCGATATATTGTCGGTGATCGACAGCAGCGTGCGGATATAGGTCTTGTAAGCCTCGCGGCCGGCGTTGAAGATCTCGTCGCGGCTGCCGCCGACGGGGAGCTTCTTCGGATAGAAACCGCCCTTGGCGCCGACCGGCACAATGACCGCGTTCTTCACCTGCTGGGCCTTGACGAGACCGAGCACTTCGGTGCGGTAATCCTCGGCGCGGTCCGACCAGCGCAGGCCACCGCGTGCCACCTTGCCGAAGCGCAGGTGCACGCCTTCGACTTCGACGCCGTAGACGAACATCTCGCGGAAGGGTTTGGGCTGCGGCAGCCCGTCGACCAAGTGCGGATCAAGCTTGAAGGCCAGCATCGGCTTCGGCGATCCATCGGCATTCTTTTGGAAATAATTGGTGCGAAGCGTCGCATCGACGATATTGACGTAGCGGCGCAGGATACGGTCGTCGTCAAGGCTCGGCACGTCGGCAAGCTCGACTTCGATCGCCTGATGCAGGTCGGCAAGCTTCTTGACACGGGCCTTTTCGGAAAGCCGGGTATCGAGCGTGTCGTGGAAGAGCCGGAAGATGGCGGCGGCGACACCGGGATATTTGTCGAGCGTGGTGGCGATATAATCCTGCGAATAGGCGATGCCCGCCTGGCGGAGATAACGCGCATAGGCGCGCAGCACGTTCGTCTCGCGCGCCGAGAGCCCGGCCGAGAGGATCAGCCGGTTGAAGCTGTCATTGTCGATCGTGCCGGCGAAGGCGGCGACAAAAGCTTCCTCGAGGGCGGAGCCGTAACGCTGCAGATCGATGTCGCCGCCGTTGCGGGCCTCGAGTTCCATATCGTGCAGCACGACGAGTTTCGTTTCTCCGTCTGTCGCCGGTACATCGATGTCGAAGGTGCGTTCGCTGACGACATTGAAGCCGAGATTCTCAAGCAGCGGCACGCGGCGCGACAGCGCCAGCTGGCCGCCGGCGTGGAAAATCTTCAGCGAGAGGGTGCGGCTCTGCTCTTCCTGACGATGGTAGAATTCGATGCGAAGTGGCTCGCCGGCGGCGCAGGCAACGATATCGGCGAGATCAGCCACGGTTTCTTCAGGCGTGAAGGAATCCTGAAAGGCCTGGTCGACTGATATCTTCGGTGCCTTGGGTCCGGCCAGCGCCTCGAAACGGTCATCCCAGCGGGCGGTGATCTCGCGGATCACCTGCTCGAGCTTTGACTGCGGAATGCGCGGTGTTTTGCCGCCGGAGCGGCCGATGATGAAATGCACGCGCGCCACGCCGCCTTCCGGGAAAGCCGGGTAATAGGCGGAGACACGACCGTCATAGACGGTCTTCAGATAGGTGCCGATCCTTTCGCGGACGATCGAGTCATATTCCTCGCGCGGCACGTAGACGATCACCGAGACGAAGCGGTCGAAATGGTCGATGCGCGGCAGGACGCGCACGCGCGGCCGGTCGGCGAGGTCGTTGATCTGTTCGGCAAAACTGGCAAGCAGCGTGGTGTCGATCTGGAAAAGGTCGTCGCGCGGATAGGATTCCAGCGTGTTGTCGAGCATGCGGCCGGAATGGCTCATCGGGTCGAAGCCGAAATGTTCCTTCACCTTCTCGATCTTGGAACGCAGCAGCGGGATTTCCGAGGCGAGCGACGTATAGGCCGTCGAGGTGAAAAGCCCGACGATGCGCAGCTCGCCGGTGACGTTGCCGTCGGCGTCGAAGCGTTTGACGCCGACATAATCCATATAGGCCCGGCGATGGACGATGGATTTCACATTCGCCTTCGTGACGATCAGGAAGTCGGGACCGTCGAGGAAAGCAAGGATCTCAGGCGTCGTCGTCACGGCATCCTTGCCGGTGCGCAGCACGAGCACATCGGGATTGGAGAGAATGCCGAGGCCGGTACCCTTGTCGCGTTCGACCCTGGCGTCGGAACCCTTGCCGGAATAGACATATTCGCGCATCCCGAGGAACGTGAAATTCTCGTCGCGAAGCCATGTCAGGAAGGCGACGGCTTCATCGCGATCAGCCTTCTTCCGGCTGGCGCCATTGGCTGAAAGCTCGGCGATCACCCCATCGATCTTGGAGAGCATCGGCTTCCAGTCGGACACCGACAGGCGGACCTGCTCGAGCACGGTTTCGATGCGTTTGACGAGATCAGAGGCTTGGTCGGAGTTGAGCGGCGCAATATGGAGCTGGATATGGCTGACGCGGTTGGCCGGGTCGCTCGGGTGATCGGCGGAATAGAGCGCAGGCGCCTTACCTTTCTCCATGACCAGGATGGGGTGCACGGCCATGAACAGATCGCGATAGGTGCTCGTCACTTCACCCATGACCGATTCAAACAGGAAAGGCATGTTCCGATCAGTGACCGAAAGCACCGAAACGGCAATGCCACCGGGCGTCACATCGGCGATGGTGTCGATGCCGACGCGGGGCGCCTTGCCGTTCCAGGCGGCGAGTTCCTTTGCCGAATGCACGGCGGAGAGCGCCAGCATCTCAGGCGTATAGAGTTCGAGATCGTCATTGCTGGCCCGTCCGAAGAGAATTTCCGGATCGAGATGCGCTTCGCCCGTCGCCTTGGCGATCTTGCGCGCGCTTTCGATCTGCTTTTCCCGTTTCGGATTGTTTCTGGCAGCCATGAATCGCCTCCCGCAATGGACTGGTTTTCTGCAAGCTAGCAGAAGATTTCGCGAAAAAATCTCTAAAATGCGGCCTTGAGGGATCGTATTGATGCTTTTTTGACGCTGGAAATGGGAAATTGTCAGAGATTTTTCCGATTTCATGGCCAAAACGAACGGAAGGATCCTCTTTTTGTTTTTCGTTCCGCGGCACATTTCCATGTTCACGTGAAGAACGGTTGACAGCGTGGCGTCAAAAAGATCATCAAACGCGGTCATCATTCGGATCTTGTCTCATGTCGGAAAATGCAGCGGGCGCAGTCATCGTCATCTCCAGCCATGTGGTGCGCGGCTCGGTCGGAAACCGGGCGGCCGTCTTTGCCCTGGAGACGCTTGGTCATCCGGTCTGGGCGATGCCGACCATCGTGTTGCCCTGGCATCCCGGCCACGGCCGCTCGACGCGGCTTACATTTGCGGAAGCGGATTTCGACGCGGCGATCGACGATCTGATCCGGGCGCCCTGGATCGGCGAAGTCAAGGCGGTGCTTTCGGGCTATTTCGGCAATGCCGCCCAGGCGCGCTCCGTGGCTCGGCTGATCGCCGCGCTCAGGCAAGATAATCCCGAGCTTCTCTATGTCTGCGACCCCGTCATGGGTGATCTCGGCGGTCTCTACGTGCCGGAGGCGACCGCCGAGGCCATTCGCGACCATCTGATCCCACTCGCGTCGCTGGCGACGCCGAACCGCTACGAACTTGCATGGCTGTCCGGGGCAGCACTTGACGACAACAGCGCGATCATGGAGGCGGCGCTGGCGCTCGGGCCGTCGCGCATGCTCGTCACCTCGGCCGTGCCGATGATGGCAGGGGGTACCGGCAATCTCTATCTTTCCGGCCGTCACGCGCTTCTTGCCGAGCACCGCGTCGTCGAAAACCCGCCGAACGGTCTCGGCGACCTGCTGGCTGCCGTCTTCCTGTCGCGCCTGCTTTCCGGTCTCGAGGACGAAAAGGCGCTTCAGCTTGCCACAGCAAGCGTCTTCGAGGTGCTGGCACGCGCCGTCAAGCGCGGCAGCAACGAGTTGATGCTGGCGAGCGATGCGTCCAGCCTCTCGACGCCGATGGCCATGGTGCAGATGCGCCGGCTCGTGCACCCGGCGCAGCGGCGGAAAAAATGACGCATCCGTCAATGTACTCATTTTGCAGTGCAGCAGTTGATCTTGTCTTCCGCGCGCGCTAATCCAGAAGCATGCAGCGTTTTCCAAATTCCCTTCTGGACGGTTACCGCAACTTCATGAACGGGCGTTATGCCGATGCCCGCGACAGGTATCGACTGCTTGCCGAAAACGGTCAGAGTCCGAGCACGCTGGTCATTGCCTGTTCGGATTCACGTGCCGCACCGGAGCTGATCTTCGATGCCGGCCCGGGTGAGCTCTTCGTTATCCGCAACGTCGCCAACATGGTGCCGCCCTACGAGCCGGACGGCCATTTCCATTCGACGTCGGCCGCGCTCGAATTTGCGGTGCAGGCGCTGAAGGTCTCGGATATCGTCGTGATGGGCCACGGCCGCTGCGGCGGCATCCGCGCCGCGCTCGATCCCAATGCCGAGCCGCTGTCGCCGGGCGATTTTATCGGCCGCTGGATGTCGCTGGTCAAGCCCGCTGCCGAGCAGATCCAGAGTAATGACGTGATGACGGCCGCAGAGCGGCAGACGGCGCTGGAGCGTGTCTCGATCCGCAATTCGATCGAAAATCTCAGAAGCTTTCCCGACATCAAGGCACTCGAGGAAGCGGGAAAAATGCATCTCCATGGCGCGTGGTTCGATATTTCGACCGGCGAACTCTGGGTGATGGACGCCGAGACACGTGACTTCATTCGTCCCCAAATCTAGGGATCTGCCGCTTTATCAGTTTATTAAGAATTGCTGCTAAGATTGGCGTCAATTGGTCGCGCACGACCGACGTTTTGAGTACCGTGGCGATTGGCGATGAAGTTCGAGACCATCAAAAGGGTTATCCTGGCCGCCATCATGCTGCCCTTCGTCTTCATGCTCATTGAAGGCGTCGTCGTCATACGGGCTTCAGTCAACCAATACAGGGATCTCGAGAAAGACCGGCAGTTCGCCGACGTTCTTGCCCGTGGCGGGTCGATCGCCGCCACGGAGATCCTGAGCGAAATCGGTGCCACTCGCATTTATCTCGCGCATCCGAGCAGCAAAACTGCCGCTGATATGCAGAAAAGCCGGGCAACGCTCGATGACGAGCGCCTTGCCTTCTATGCCAGCCTGCCTTCCCGCGATACGCTCGATGAAGGGCTTGCGGAAGAATTGTCGATTCTCAGCCTTGCCTACAGCCGCATCGTCGCCGCGCGCGGCGCCGTCGACCAGGGCCGTTATGTCGGCAGCGATCCCGGGTCGATCTACTGGTACGCAGCTCTCAAGCAGCTTGCCGTCGTCGATGCGCTTTCACCCTTGATCAGCGACCCGGTGCTGCTGGAGAAATCCAACCAGCTGATGGGCATCATGCTGACCTATTATGGGGAGAGGCTGATCACCGGCATTGGCAGCCGTTACCTTGACCAGGGCGTGTCCGCCAGATTTCCGGTGGAGCTGTTCGTGCAGGGCAAGGTCATGATCGGCGAGGGCATGGATCACATGGTCTTCCATTCGGCGGCGCCGATCGTACGCGACATTGTTGCCTATCTCGGTCGCCGCGACCAGGTGAAGGCGAATGCGATCACCGACGCCATTCTCGCCGGATCGCGGCCGACGCCTGAGGTGCGCGACGTCTGGGCGGCTGCGCAGAGCGAACGCATGACTTTCCTGCAACAGAAAATGATCGAGGCGGCGAGAGATATTCACGAGACCGGCGAAAACTTTTCGACGCGTTCGCATATACACCTGACGCGGATCCTGGCGCTGTGCGCCGGCTTGCTCATCCTCGCGACCTTGGTGATGATGCTGGCGGCAAGGGGTCTGCGCCTGATCGATCGGCTGACGCGGGACCGGGAGACGCTGGTCGGCGAGTTGCGCAACGCGGCCCAGACCGATCTCCTGACCGGCCTTTACAACAGGCGCGGCTTCGAGTTTGCCGCATCGGCGCTTCTCACGCAGGCCGAGCACGGATCACGCTGGATTTCCGTCGTGCTCTTCGACCTCGATCATTTCAAGAAGATCAACGATATCAACGGCCATGACGCTGGCGATGCCGTGCTCCGGCATGTCGCGGGCGTCGCGCGCGCGAATTTCCGTTCCTTCGATCTGCTGGTCCGTCATGGCGGCGAGGAGTTCCTGGCGCTCCTGCCGGATTCGACGCCCGACGATGCGGCAATCGTTGCCGAGCGCGTGCGGCTGGCGATCGAGGCGGCGGAAATCCCCTTGGAGAGTGGCGAGGTTCTCAGGGTGACGGCAAGTTTCGGATGTGCCGGCCGGGCAAATGAAGCCGCCAACCGGAACTTCGAGGATCTGGTCAAACGCGCCGATCTCTCGCTCTACGCCGCCAAGGCCTCCGGCCGCAATTGTGTCGTTTCGGGGCCAATCGTCCCGGCGCAGGAGGAGCGCCGCAAGACGGCCTCCGGCGGCGGCTTTGATTCCCGCATATAAAAAACGCCGCATGTCCCAGCGGCGTTTTCGGGTATCGTTGTCGAAGAAGACCTATTTGCCGTCGATCTGCTGGCCGATATAAGCGATTGCCTGCTGATAGACGCTGGCGGCGTTCCAGCCCTGGATGGCGACGAAATTCGGCTCTCCGGGCTGATAGCCGGCGCCGGCGCGCCAGCCATGGCCCTTGAGGAAATTCGCCGTCGAGGCCAGTGCATCGGCACGCGAACCGACCATGTCAACTCGGCCATCGCCATCGCCGTCGGCGCCGAAGCGCACGACATTGCGCGGCAGAAACTGCGTCTGGCCGATTTCACCGTGGGCAGCACCCTTGGCCTGCGGGCTCAGATAACCCTCGGAGACGAGCTGGAGCGCGGCATAGAGCTGGTCGGTGAAATAGTCCGAACGGCGGCAGTCATAGGCGAGCGTCGAAACGGCCGACAGCGTGTGCTGGTTGCCCATATAGCTGCCAAAACCGGTCTCCATGCCCCAGATGGCGATTAGCGGGCCGGCCGGAACGCCGAAACGGCGCTCGATCGAGGCAAAAAGCGCCTGGTTGGCGGCTTTCATGCTGCGGCCGCGGGAGATGACGGCGGCACCGCCGCGCTTCTGCATGAAGGCGTCGAAGGAGAGTTTGAAGCTCTTCTGGCCGCGGTCGGCGGCGATCGTCGGTTTGTTGTAATTGACGTTGGCAAAGGCGCGGCTCAGAACCGCCTGGCTGACGCCATTGGCTGCTGCCGTCTGCTTGAAATCGGCAACCCAGGCCTCGAAGCCGGCGCTGGTATTGCCGCATTGCGGTCCTTGCGCGAACGCCGGTACCGCATGGAGGACGCCCATTGCCGTAGCAGCCGCCAGAAACAACTTTTTCATGCGCATTGAGAAACCCCGCTCTCGATCTGCATAGTTTTTAGGCGGGCAAGAGAATGCCAGCCACTCACGATTTTGTCACGATCACCTTTTAGCGAGCGCTTATACAGTTGATTTGCCCCGGAAAAGCCCCGCTCACCGAGCAGGGCTTTAACATCTTATGGTTTACAAATCGTATCAGGCGGCCTGCTTGCGCGGCTTGACGAGGCCGCGATTGACCAGCAGCTCGGCGATCTGAATGGCGTTCAATGCGGCGCCCTTGCGTAGGTTGTCGGAGACCACCCAGATGTTGAGGCCGTTTTCGACCGTCGCGTCCTCGCGGATGCGCGAGATGTAGGTCGCGTCCTCGCCGGCGGATTCATAAGGCGTGATGTAGCCGCCGTCCTCACGCTTGTCGATGACGAGGCAGCCTGGTGCATCGCGCAGGATATCGCGGGCCTGGTCGGCGGTGATCTCGTTTTCGAACTCGATGTTGACGGATTCCGAATGGCCGATGAAGACAGGCACGCGCACTGCCGTGCAGGTCACCTTGATCTTCGGGTCGAGCATCTTCTTAGTCTCGGCCAGCACCTTCCACTCTTCCTTGGTGTAGCCGTCTTCCATGAAGACGTCGATGTGCGGGATGACGTTGAAGGCGATACGCTTGGTGAACTTCTTGTTCTCGATCGGATCGGCGACGAAGACGGCGCGCGTCTGATTGAAGAGCTCGTCCATGCCGTCCTTGCCGGCGCCAGAGACCGATTGGTAGGTCGAGATGACGACACGCTTGATCTTGGCGAAGTCATGCAGCGGCTTCAGCGCAACCACCAGCTGGGCGGTCGAGCAATTCGGGTTGGCGATGATGTTGCGCTTGGTGAACTGGCTGATGGCGTCCGGGTTCACTTCCGGCACGATCAGCGGCACGTCGGCGTCGTAACGCCAGGCCGAGGAATTGTCGATGACGATGCAGCCCTGCTGACCGATCTTCGGCGAAAACTTCTTGGAGATTTCGCCGCCGGCCGACATCAGGCAGATATCGGTGTCGGAGAAATCGTAATTCTCCAGATTGGAAACCTTCAGCGTCCGGTCACCATAGGAAACCTCGGTGCCCTGCGAACGCGCGGAGGCGAGCGCCACGACCTCATCGGCGGGGAAGCCGCGTTCGGAGAGAATGTTGAGCATCTCCCGGCCGACATTTCCGGTTGCTCCCGCAATTGCTACTTTGAAACCCATTTCTCAAGCTCTCTTTCTCTTCTCTCCTCTTGTCCGGTGAGGGGAAAGGCGCGACGGATCGCGTCTTCCTGTCCCCAGCCGAGCCGGGGAGAGAGCGGCAGGCCAGAGACGTCAGACGGTTTTCGTCGTCGTTTTGGCCTTGGTTTTGGCAGAAACCGGAACGGCAATATCCACCCCGGCAACCCGTGCCCGGTCATTGCGGTCAGCAATGGCGTGTTCGTCGCGAACCATGGAGATTCCTTTTCCGCTGTTGCTCTTAGAAGGTTTTCCACAGGAGTCAAGGTTTTTGCGCTCGGAGCCTGCAGGCGAAAGCGGCAGCCACGACGCTGCGGCGTTTTGTCATGCCGCTGTCATCCCCGGGAGGTATCCCGGCTCGGTTATTTAATGACTGCAACGAAAACGGGGGTTTTCCATGCGTACGCTTCTTGCCGCCTTTGCGGCCACCACCATGCTTGCGGGCGCCGCTCAGGCGACGACGGTCTATCCGCTCGATCGCGCCACGATTCTTGCCGGTTCGCCGTTCGATTTCAAGGTCGAACTCAACAAGCAGGTCAAGCCCGAAGACGTGAAGATCACGGTCAACGGCCAGGACTACAAGACCGTCCTCGGCGGCGAGGCGCAGTTCGTCGAACTGGAAAAGGGCAAAGAGGATAAGGCTCTCGGTTCCGCTCTGCTGCTGCGCGGCCTGAAGATCTCGGCTCCCGGCGCCTACAAGGTCGAGGTTGCTGCCGGCGACGAAACGACGTCCGTCACCTGGAATGTTTACGAAACCGCGGCCCAGCCGAAGGCCAAGAACATCATCTTCCTGCTCGGCGACGGTCTTTCCGTCGCGCATCGCACCGCTGCCCGCATCATGTCGAAGGGCATGACCGAGGGCAAGGCGAACGGCCGCCTGAACATGGACGATCTCGATCGCATGGCTTTCATCGGCACCTCCTCGACGAATGCCGTCTCCACGGACTCGGCCAATACCATGTCGGCCTACATGACGGGCCACAAGACCGCCGTCAACGCGCTCGGCGTCTACGCGGACCGCACCCCGGCCTCGCTCGATGACCCGCGCGTCGAAACCTTCGCGGAAGCTGTTCGCCGCACGACGAAGAAGTCGATCGGCATCGTCGCAACCGCCGAAGTCGAAGACGCGACGCCGGCTGCCGTCGTTTCCCATACCCGCAACCGCAACGACAAGGCCGATGTCGTCGGCATGCTGCTCGACGTCAAGCCGGAAGTCCTGCTCGGCGGCGGCTCGGCCTATTTCCTCGGCAAAGAGGTCGCCGGTTCCAAGCGCAAGGACAACCAGGACTACATTAAGCTGTTCCAGGATGCCGGCTACAAGCTTGCGACCGACAAGAACGAGCTCGCCGCCAATGCATCGGGCGAAGGCAATCTCCTCGGTCTCTTCCACACCGGCAATATGGACGTCACGCTCGATCGCGAGTTCCTGAAGAAGGGCACCGTCGACAAGTTTCCGAACCAGCCGGGTCTCGTCGCCATGACCAAGGTTGCGCTCGACCGCCTCTCCAAGAATCCGGACGGTTTCTTCCTGATGGTCGAGGGTTCCTCGATCGACAAGATGTCGCATCCGCTCGATTGGGATCGCGCCGTCTTCGAAACCATCGAATTCGACCAGGCCATCGGTGTTGCCCGCGAATTCCAGAAGGCCCATCCGGACACGTTGATCGTCGTCACCGGCGACCACACCCACGGTGTATCGATCATCGGCACCGTCGATGACGACAAGCCCGGCACCGAAATGCGCCAAAAGGTCGGCACCTATGCGGAAGCCGGCTTCCCGAACTACAAGGACGAAAACGGCGACGGTTACCCTGACAAGATCGATGTCAGCCGCCGCCTGTTCCTGAGCGCCAACAACGGCCCTGACCACTACGAGACCTTCCGTCCGAAGCTCGATGGTCCGTTCGTTCCGGCTGTCCAGAACGAAAAGAAGGAATATGTCGCCAACGAGCAGTACAAGGATGTTCCCGGCGCGGTCTTCGTGCAGGGCAATATTCCGAAGACCGGCGACAGCGGCGTCCATGCGGTCGACGACGTCGTCCTGCAGTCGGCTGGTCCGGGTTCTGAAGAGTTCCATGGCTACATGGAACAGAGCGACGTCTATCGCGTGCTCGCCGACACCTTCGCTCTCGGCGCCAAGCAGACGAATTGATGTGAGGCCGATCCGGCAGTCGTTTGCCGGCCTTGCCTGTTTCGTCGATCATGGTCCCGGCCGTTCAGCGGCCGGGATTTAATTCTTGGAGATTGCCATGGAAAAGCTCCCTTCGCTGCATCTCAGCCGGCGCGGCCTGATCGGCGCCATCGGCACGCTGGCTTTCGCCGCAGTTGCTCGCCCGAGTTTTGCTGCAGATTCCGTGATCGGTTTCGATGAGCTTTATGACAAGTTCGGCGTGCTCGGCCTTGAAATTTCCGACAAGGTGAAGCGCCTTGGCGGGCAGGAAATCAGCATGAAAGGTTTCATGGCGCCGCCGCTGAAGGCCGAGGCTCAGTTCTTTGTGCTCACCGAGATGCCGATGTCGCTCTGCCCCTTCTGCTCCTCGGATGCGGACTGGCCGGATAATATCGTCGTCGTCTATCTCGGAGAGAAACAGACCTTCGTGCAGCCGCGCCAGACGATCGAAGTGCGCGGCATGCTGGAATATGGCTCCTGGACGGACCCGGACACCGGCTTCGTCAGCCTGCTGCGGATCCGCCGGGCCGAATATTCCGCCGTCTGAACCGATATGCTCGCTCTCAATATCGAAAACCTAGATGTCACCTTCCCAGGCCTGTCCTCGTCGGCGCTGGCAATCACTAGCCTGTCGATCGATGCCGGCAGCAGGGTTGCCATTACAGGCGCGTCCGGATCCGGCAAGAGCACTTTTGTCAATATCGTTGCCGGGCTGGAACGGACGCGCCAGGGCCGTATCCGTTGGAACGGCGAGGATATTGCTGGTTTTTCCGAAAGCCGGCGCGACCGGTTCCGTGCCGCCAATATCGGCCTGGTCATGCAGGAATTTCATCTCTTTCCCGGCCTGTCGGCGCTGGAGAACGTGCTTTTACCGGCGCGGCTTGCGGGTGTCGCCACGGCTGATGTCATCCAGCGGGCGCATGCGCTTTTGAGCACGGTCGGTCTTTCCCGCCCCGGCCAGAAGATCGAAACCATGTCGCGCGGCGAGATGCAGCGCGTGGCGATCGGCCGGGCGCTGCTGCGCAAGCCCGGCGTCATCATTGCCGACGAACCGACGGCAAGCCTCGATGCCGAAAGCGGCGAGGCTGTCGGCGATCTCATCCTCGATCTCGCCATTGCCGAAGGCAGCACGCTGATCGTCGTTTCACACGATCAGCGCCTTGCCGGCCGCCTCGACCGGCGTATCACCTTCGGTTCCGGCCGGGTCAGCAACGATTCCGCGGCAACGGCGGGAGAGGCTATATGATCCGTTTCATCTTTTCCGATCTTCGCCGCCTCTGGGCGGGGTCGCTGGTGGTCGTGCTGCTGGTGGCGCTTGCGACCGCGCTCGGCGTTTGCGTCGTGCTGCAGGAGCGGGCGCTTCGTCTCGGCAGCGCACGCGCTGCCGACAAGTTCGATCTCGTCATCGGCGCCGGCGGCAGCGAGACGCAGCTCGTGCTGTCCTCCGTTTTCCTGCAGCCCTCGCCTTTGCCGCTGATGCCGGGCGATGTGCTGGCCAGGCTTGCCGCCGATCCCCGCGTCGACTGGGCGGCGCCGATCGGCTTCGGTGATTCCTTCTCCGGCTATCCGATCGTCGGCACGACGGTGACGTTGGCGGAGAACCTGTCTGGCGGCTTTGCCGAGGGCAGGATTTTCGCCCGCGAGGGAGAAGCGGTGATCGGCTCTGCGGTTAAGTTACCGCTCGGGGCCGAGATCAAGCCGATGCATGGCGTGGCGGAAGAAGGCGGCGAGACCCACACCGAACTCGTCTATCACGTCGCCGGCCGCTTGCGGCCGACCGGCACGGCCTGGGACCGGGCCATTCTGGTTCCGATCCAGGCCGTCTGGCATATCCATGGTCTGGGGGCGGAAGAGCATGAAGGCGAGGCTGGACACGATCATGAGCATGAAGGCGCCGGTCACGATGTACATGAGCATCACGGCGAAATCGACCCGGATGCCGTGATCGACGAGAAGTGGGCTGCGGATGCTCCCGGCCTTCCCGCCATCCTCGTCAAGCCGAAGACGATAGCCGACGCCTATAAGCTGCGGCAGGAGTATCGCAGCGGCAATACCGTCGCCGTTTTCCCCGGCGAGGTGCTGACCAATCTCTACGGCACGCTCGGCGACGCCAAACAGATCCTTGTTGCGGTCGCCGCCGGCGCGCAAGCGCTCGTCGCCGCCTCGCTGGTGCTGGTCACGGTCATCCATATCGGCCAACGCCGGCGCCAGATCGGCGCGCTGCGGGCTTTCGGCGCCCCGCGCGGCGCGATTTTCGGCATCGTCTGGCTGGAATTCTTCTTCCTGGTGGCCGTCGGCATCGGGCTCGGTTTCACGTTCGGTTACGCTGCGGCGCTGACCTTGTCTGGCATGTTCTCTCAGACGAGCGGGATCGCCATGCCGGTCGGTTTCGCCCGTGAAGACGCCGGGCTTGCGGCGGTGCTGCTCGTCTTCGCGACAATTTTGGCCGCGCTGCCGGCGGTGCTCGCCTACCGGCAATCGCCGGCGCAGGCGCTGAGAGCGTAACCAGGCCGGCTGACGACTCGGCTGCCTGCCAAGCGCGTTGCCATTAGACTAAAGTCATAATCCCAAAGCATCTCTCTTTTTGATCTGCCGTTTCTGGCACACTCTCGTCAGGCGTGTCGCGGCCAGGGGTCTGCTTTGAGGAGAGTAGGTCGCGCGCGTGCTCATCACTCTGTGGAGGACAGACAATGGCAAATGTCGCAAGCATCGACGGCGCGAAGGCCGGTCCGATGACCGGCGAAGAGAAGAAGGTGATCTTCGCTTCTTCGCTCGGCACCGTTTTCGAATGGTATGATTTCTATCTCTACGGTTCGCTCGCCACCTATATCGGCGCGACCTATTTCACCCAATATCCCGAGGCGACGCGCAACATCTTCACGCTGCTTGCCTTTGCCGCCGGCTTCCTGGTGCGCCCGTTCGGCGCGCTGGTATTCGGCCGTCTCGGCGATCTGGTCGGCCGGAAGTACACCTTCCTGGTGACGATCATGATCATGGGTCTGTCGACCTTCCTCGTCGGCATCCTGCCGGGTGCCGCCACCATCGGCATCGCAGCCCCGATCATCCTGATCGCACTGCGCCTGCTCCAGGGTCTGGCGCTGGGCGGTGAATATGGCGGTGCGGCAACCTATGTCGCCGAACACGCGCCGAACGGGCGCCGCGGCTACTTCACCTCATGGATCCAGACGACGGCGACGCTCGGCCTGTTCCTGTCGCTGATCGTCATCGTTCTGGTTCAATATCTGATGGGTGCGGCTCAATTTGCTGCCTGGGGCTGGCGCATTCCGTTCCTGGTCTCGGTCGTCCTGCTCGGCATTTCCGTCTGGATCCGCCTGAAGATGAACGAATCACCCGCGTTCCAGCGCATGAAGGCGGAAGGCAAGGGCTCCAAGGCGCCGCTGACCGAAGCCTTCGGGACATGGAGAAACGCCAAGATTGCGATCATCGCGCTTCTCGGCGCCACCATGGGCCAGGCGGTCGTCTGGTACGGCGGCCAGTTCTATGCATTGTTCTTCCTGCAGAACGTGCTGAAGGTAGACCTGCAGTCGGCCAATATCATGGTCGCCATCGCGCTCTTCCTCGCCACGCCGTTCTTCGTCATCTTCGGCGGTCTCTCCGATAAGATCGGTCGCAAGCCGATCATCATGGCAGGCCTTCTCATCGCGGCGGGAACGTATAATCCGCTGTTCAAGGCGATGACTTGGACGGCCAACCCGGCGCTTGCCGAAGCACAGGCCTCGATCCGGGCAACGGTTACGGCCGATCCGGCGGATTGCAAATTCCAGTTCAATCCGACCGGCACGTCGAAGTTCACCAGCTCCTGCGACGTGGCGACGGCGTTCCTGACAAAGAACTCGGTGCCTTATGATGTCGTGTCCGGTCCCGCGGGTCAGCCGGCAACGGTAAAGGTCGGCAACGAGACGATCCCGAGCTTCGACGTCGTTGCCGCCGGCGACAAGGCCAAGGGCATGACCGCGGCTTTCGAAAAGGGCGTCAATATCGCGCTCCACGATGCCGGCTATCCGCTGAAGCGCGGCGCCGCCAAGGTGCCGGATGCCAAGCTCGATGCTTTCATCGCAGCCAATCCGGAACTGTCGCTGAATGCCGATACCGTGCGTGCCGGCGAGAAGGAAACCATGTCGGCGGCCAAGCTGGTCGAGACCAAGCTGCTGACGGCGGATGAGGCCAATGGCGTCACCGACATGGCGGTCTATAACGTCGCCAATGGCGGCGCTTTCGCCATGACCGCCGATCCCGCCCGCGTCAACTGGATCGGCACGATTGCGATCCTGTTCGTGCTCGTCCTCTATGTAACGATGGTCTATGGCCCGATCGCCGCTCTGCTGGTCGAGCTTTTCCCGACCCGCATTCGCTATACCGGCATGTCGCTGCCCTATCACATCGGCAACGGCTGGTTCGGCGGCCTGCTGCCGGCGACGGCCTTCGCGATGAGCGCTGCCGCGGGCGATATCTATTACGGTCTCTGGTACCCGATCGTCTTTGCGTCGATCACCCTGGTGATCGGCCTGATCTTCCTGCCGGAAACGAAGAACAGAGATATCCACGCTATGGACTGAGCGGCGCTTCAGCGCTTGAGGTAAATGGCCCGGCGCTTACAAGGCGCCGGGCTTTTTCATGTCGGGGAAGAAGTGTTTCGCAATCGGCCAGCCATCCGGCCCCAGTTTGAAGAGCAAGCCGCAGCGGGCAAAGACGATCGCCGTCAGCAGCGAAAACCAGCCGCCGAAGGCAAGGCCGGCAATGACGTCGCTCGGATAGTGGGCGCCGACCATGACGCGCGTCATGCCGAGCCAGATGGCGCCGGCGATGAAGAGAACGCGGTAGCGCGGAAACAACAGGGCAAAGGCGGCGAAGAAGGCCCCGACCGTGGTGGAATGGCCGGAGGGGAAACTTTCGAAAGCGGCATGGCCTGAAAAGGGCGTGAAGGAAAACATGCCGTAGTCGTAAAAATGGTCGGGACGGGCCCTGCCGATCGCCCGTTTCAGCAGATTGGCGAGAAGCCCGGAGAAGACGACGGTGGCAAAGAGATAGGCGCCGATCCAGCTGACATAGAGCGCCTGCGCCTTGGAGCGCGCCGTCTTCACCAGCTTGTAGCCCGCCCTGCCCTGAAAGAACAGCAGGATGCTGGTAAAGATCAGCCAGGCGGAATCGCCGAAACCGGTCATCATCTCGCCGAGGTGCTTCACCGGTGCGGGAACTTCGCTGGCGCCGATCGGTGCATCGAAGAGCAGCATGGAGAGGATCACGGCATTGAGCGTGATGAAGAGGCAGGCCTTCCAACGCAATGGCGGCATGCCGACGCCGCTCCGGCGCCAGCGCCTGTCCAGGGAAGCCCAAAATGCCCGCATTGCCATCGTCCGTTCGAATTCGCCCTTGAGCGCCGCGCGCCCGAAAGACGCGTCGAGGGCGCGCTTATTACCGGGATAGGCGCTCGCTGAAATCCGGCGCAAAAATACACGAGATTGCGGCCGAGAATAGTCCGTTTCGGAGAAATCGACCGAGCGGGTTGCGGCTCGCGCTCCCGCATAAACAGCCCTCCGCATGTCATGCGGAGGGCCCATGTTTCACGTGAAATATATCAGGCTGACAGCGTCTTGAACTCGGCAAGGATCGCATCGCCCATCTCGACGGTGCCGACCTGCCTTGCGCCATCGGCCATGATGTCGCCGGTGCGGATGCCCTTGTCGAGCACGTTGGCGATCGCCTTTTCCAGGTCGTCGGCTTCCTTCACCAGATTGAAGGAGTAACGCAGGCACATGGCGAAGGAGGCGATCATGGCGATCGGGTTGGCGATGCCCTTGCCGGCGATGTCGGGGGCCGAGCCGTGGACCGGCTCGTAGAGCGCCTTGCGCTTGCCGGTCTTGCCGTCAGGCGCGCCGAGCGAGGCCGACGGCAGCATGCCGAGCGAGCCTGTCAGCATGGCGGCGACATCGGAGAGCATGTCGCCGAAGAGATTGTCGGTGACAATGACGTCGAACTGCTTGGGCTGACGCACCAGCTGCATGCCGCCGGCATCGGCCAGCATATGTTCGAGCTGGACGTCGGAATATTTCGCCTTGTGCGTCTCGGTCACCACCTGGTTCCAGAGCACGCCCGACTTCATGACGTTGCGCTTTTCCATAGAGTAGACGCGGTTCTGCCGGGTGCGGGCCATTTCGAAGGCGACGCCGGCAATGCGCTCGATCTCGTAGGTGTCGTAGACTTGGGTGTCGATACCGCGCTTCTGGCCGTTGCCGAGATCGATGATCTCCTTCGGCTCGCCGAAATAGACGCCGCCGGTCAGTTCGCGGATGATCAGGATGTCGAGACCTTCGACCAGTTCCGGCTTCAGAGATGAGGCCGAGGCAAGGGCCGGATAGCAGATGGCGGGACGCAGGTTGGCAAACAGCTGAAGGTCCTTGCGCAGCCGCAACAGGCCGGCTTCCGGGCGCACTTCGTAAGGAACGCTATCCCATTTCGGACCGCCGACGGCGCCGAAGAGAACGGCATCGGCGGCAAGCGCCTTTACCATATCGGCTTCGGAGATCGCCGCGCCATGCGCATCATAGGCGGAGCCGCCGACAAGGCCTTCGTCGATGACGAAACCGGCACCCATCGCCTCGTTCATATAGGCGATGATCTTGCGGACCTCGCCCATCGCCTCGGGACCGATGCCGTCACCCGGCAGCAGGAAAAGATTGCGCACAGTCATGAAACCCTCCTGGAAAAACAAGTTGCGGTTTCTTAGACCCCGGAAATGGGCATTTCAAGCGAGAGAAGCAGTGAATCGGTACGCTTCGGTTTCGGTCGTGATGATTGCTCCTGCGCTTGCAAACAGGCTAGAACGGCATCTTACCTTCCATGTCCCCGGATGTTTCCCATGCCTTTAGCACCGCTCCATCTCGATACGCCCTTGGTTCAGACAGCGCCTGACTACAGCGCCAGCGGCAAGCGGCTCTGGCTGAAGCTCGATGCGCTGCAGCCTTCCGGCAGCTTCAAGCTGCGCGGCGTCGGCCGGCTTTGCCAGCACGCAGTGGAAAATGGCGCGCGCGAGATCTTCTGTGCGTCCGGCGGCAATGCCGGTATTGCCGCGGCCTATGCCGGCCGGGCGCTCGGCGTGCCGGTCACCATCGTCGTGCCGGAAACGACGGCGGCCGATGTCCGGCAGACGATCGCCGCAACGGGCGCCAATGTCCTCGTCCACGGGTCGGTTTTCGACGAAGCCAATGCCCATGCCGTCGAACTCGCGGAGAGCCGCAAGGCGAGTTATGTGCATCCCTTCGACCATCCGCTTCTGTGGGATGGTCATGCGACGCTGATCGACGAGGTGGTGGCGAAGGGTGCAAAATTCGATTGCGTCGTCACCAGCGTCGGCGGCGGCGGGCTGCTTGCCGGTATTGTCGAGGGGTTGAAGCGCAATGGGCTTGCCGATGTGCCTGTCATTGCCGTCGAAACCGAAGGGGCGGCCTCGCTGAACGCCAGCCTCAAGGCGAATGAACGTATCACCCTGCCCGCCATCACCTCGATTGCCACGTCGCTCGGCGCGCGGCAGGTGGCGCAGCATGTCTTCGACTTGCCGAAACAGCATCCGATCGAAAGTGTTCTCGTCAGCGACGCCGATGCGGTTGCCGCCTGTCTGAAATTTGCCGATGCGCAGCGCATTCTGGTCGAGCCGGCCTGCGGTGCAGCACTTGCCGTTGCCGATGTGCATGCCGAGCTGTTTGCCCGCTTTGACAATCCGCTGATCGAAGTCTGCGGCGGCATCGGCGTATCGCTCGAAAAGCTGCGGCTCTGGAAAGAGAAGTTTCTCTGACCTGATATCAAAGAAAAAGCCGGGCGAAGGCCCGGCTTGATCGATCACCAGTTGGAGGGCTTAAGCAGCCCAGGGGTGCGAAGCGGCGTTCTTCTTTTCGAAGCTGTCGATCGCCTTGCCCTTTTCCAGCGTCAGGCCGATGTCGTCGAGGCCGTTCAGCAGGCAGTGGCGCTTGAACTCGTCGAGATCGAACTTGATCGAGCCGCCATCGGGACCGGTGATCTCGAGATTCTCAAGGTCGACGGTCAGGATGGCGTTGGAGCCGCGCGAGGCGTCGTCCATCAGCTTGTCGAGATTTTCCTGGCTGACCTTGATCGGCAGGATGCCGTTCTTGAAACAGTTGTTGTAGAAAATATCGGCGAAGCTGGTGGAGATCACGCAGCGGATGCCGAAATCGAGCAATGCCCAGGGAGCGTGTTCGCGCGAGGAACCGCAGCCGAAATTGTCGCCGGCGACCAGGATCTTGGCGTCGCGATAGGCCGGCTTGTTCAGCACGAAATCCGGATTTTCGGAGCCGTCTTCATTATAACGGGCTTCGGCGAAAAGGCCGGTGCCGAGGCCAGTGCGCTTGATGGTCTTCAGATAATCCTTCGGAATGATCATGTCGGTGTCGATGTTGACGACCGGCAGTGGCGCAGCAACGCCCGTGAGCTTCACGAATTTATCCATGACCCATGCTCCATTTCAGCAAATCTACTTTCTGAATTTGCATCTAGTCCAGTTTTCCGCCGAAATGAAGGAGAATCTTTGGAAAAGGCAGCCACGCGACGTTTCGCGCGGCCTGCCCTCTGCGTATGTGCCGTTACTTGGTCGGTGCGTTCAGGCCCCAGAGGACACCGAACGGGTCGCGAAGCTGGCCGTAGCGGTCGCCCCAGAACATCAGTTCGACCGGCATGACGACTTCGGCGCCGGCAGCGACGGCGCGATCCCACCAGAAATCGATATCGTCGATAACCAGCTGGATAGCGAAGCCTTCATGGCCTTTGAAGGGATGGCCGTATTCGGGATAGGCATCCGACAGCATGAGGGAGCTGCCGTTGATGTAGAGATGCACATGCATCGTCCGGCCACTCTCGTCGACCGGTACGATATAGGCTTCTTCGGCGTCGAAAGCTTTTTTGTAGAATTCCGCGGCTTTCACAGCGCCGCCGACCGTCAGATAGGGCAGCAGGCCATTCTTGACCGGCGGCATCTTGACCGGATTGTTTTCCGTCGCATCCATGCTCTTCCTCCATTCGTTTTGAAGCGCCGGCAGAATGCTCGGCTGCTTCTAAGACGTATGATGGAAGCATGATGCGACAGTGTCAGTCAGGTTTTTTAAGCGTGAGCCGTTCAGAGATCGATGATCGTGCCGCGGCCGTCGTTCCAGATGCGCATTTCGCGTTGGCCATTGTTTGCCTTGGCGCGCACCGGAGCGGGCTTCATCTTCATCGATAGCGCACGTCCGACCATCAGCACGGTCAGGATACCGCCGACGGCAAGCGTCACCGAGAAGGTGAAAAGCAGCATGGCCACGAAAACGGTGGCGCCGGCAAGCATGAAGAAGATGGAGCGAATGTTCTGCATGGGTTTTAGACCTTTCTTCGGAAAGGAATGTGGTCCTTCTTTTTCCTCTCTGCAAGGCAAGCATGGCTTTTTGTTGTCTTGCCGGGCTTTGCGAAGCTTGGCACTAATGATCGATGAGCCAAACCATCCCTCGCCGTTCGTTAAATCTGCGCCGCTCGGTGCTGAGCGTGCCCTCCATTAATCTCCGAGCGCTCGAAAAAAGCCATTCGCTTGATTGCGATACGGTTATTTTCGATCTGGAGGATTCCGTCTCGCCCGAGAAGAAGGGGCAAGCGCGGGAAAATCTGCGCGCCTTTTTTGCCGGCCCGCCGCTTGAGGGCAAGGAGAGGATCATCCGCATCAATTCTTTGTCATCCGAATTCGGGCCGGCGGACCTGGATCTTGTCAAGGCGCTTTTGCCCGACGCCGTTCTGCTTCCCAAGGTCGACGGACCTCGGGATATCACCGATATGGGCGATCTGCTCGCCGATTCAGATGCGCCGGAGGAACTGCGCATCTGGGCGATGATCGAGACGCCGCGCGGCGTGCTGAATGCTGGAGCGATCGCCGAATCCGGCCGCACGCCGGGCTCGCGGCTCGATTGCCTCGTCGTCGGGCTCAATGATCTGCGCAAGGAAACAGGCGTCCTGCCGCAGCCGGGACGAACCTATCTCGTGCCGTGGCTGATGCAGGTCGTCCTGGCGGTCAGCGCCTACGGGCTCGATGCGATCGACAGCGTCTTCAACGACTTCAGGGACGAGCAGGGGTTCGATGCCGAATGCCTGCAGGGCCGGGCCATGGGTTTTGCCGGCAAGATGCTGATCCATCCGACCCAGATCGAGGCCGCCAATCGGCATTTCGGCCCGGATCCGGCAGCGATTGCGGAGGCGGAGGCGATCATCGCTGCCTTTGCCGATCCGGCTTCCCAGGGGCTGAATGTCATCAATTCAGGCGGGCGGATGATCGAGCGGCTGCATCTTGTCCAAGCCGAAGCTCTGGTTCATAAAGCTCGCCTGATTTCTGCAAGAAAGCCCGCCTGATGAAACTCTACCGCTTCCTGACCGGTCCCGACGATGCTTCCTTCTGCCACAAGGTCACCGCCGCCCTCAACAAGGGCTGGTCGCTGGAGGGCTCGCCGACCTATGCCTTCAATGCCGCAACCGGCGCGATGCAGTGCGGCCAGGCCGTCGTCAAGACGGTCGAAGGCAAGGATTACCATCCCGAGATAAAGCTCTCCGAGCAATAACGCGTCCTGCCGGAAGCACGGCTTCAGCTCTTTGTTTATGCACGTCGTTATCCCGGAACCGCTGCACACTTTCCGGGCGACATGTATTACAGCGCCGCGCGTCTTCAGACGCGCAAAGGACGCTGTAACAGTTGAATCTACGCATCGTGCTATCCGAAAATCGATTCCGATTTTCGGGCCGATGCGCTAGCGCTCGGCGGCTTCCTCGGCGCTTGCCTCGATCCGCTCCATATCGTCGTCGCTCAGCCCGAAATGGTGGCCGATCTCGTGGATCAGGACGTGGGTGATGATATCGCCGAGCGTCTCGTCGTTCTCGGCCCAGTAATCGAGAATGGGGCGCCGGTAGAGGCGGATGCGGTTCGGCATCTCGCCAGTTTCCAGCGTGAAACGTTCGGAAATACCCCTGCCCTCGAAAAGACCGAGAAGATCGAAAGGGGTTTCCAGCGCCATGTCCTCGAAAACATCGTCATCGGGGAAATCTTCGATCTCGATCGTAAGGTTGGTCGTCAGCTGGCGAAATTCATCCGGCAGATGGCTATAGGCCTCCATGGCCAGCGACTCGAAGGTGCTGATCGTCGGCGCATGGCGGTCCCGCCAATCATCGCTCTGGTCTATGCGGGCCATGAATATTCCTTCCTTTGCGGGCCCATATAGAACCTTTATCGCCGATTTTCGAGTGCGGAATCAAAGGCAGGAATAAATTCATAGAAAATGGCCGTTGACTCTTCATTAGCTCTCTGGAATCTATAAGAACATAACAGGAACAATACGGATTGGAGAACGCCATGGCGCAGCACGCCCTGGCGCGCGAGCGGCTTTTTGCGCTCCGCGAAACCATCGCCAAACTGGAGGGGAAGCCCGCGCCAGCGCTTGCGGCAGCGGAGCGGGAAGCCTTGGCAGAGGGGGGAAAGACAGCTCGGAGATGCAGTCTGCCGCCGCTGGCGTTTGGGGTGGAGTGTCTTGACGAGGCGCTGGAAGGCGGCCTGCCCCTCGATGCGATCACCGAATTCCGCTCCGCTCTGTCGCGTGATGCCGGTGCGGCAAGCGGGCTGGCGATGGCTGTCGCCGCGCGACTGCAGAAGCAGGAAGCAGATGCCGGCAGGCTTCTGCCGCTGCTCTGGATCGGCGATGCCGTCGGCACGCTGGAGGCCGGTCGTCCCTATGCTCCCGGGCTGCGGGATTTCGGGCTGAGCCCGGAGCGGTTTCTCCATGCGGCGCCGCGCAAGCTGGACGAGGCGCTCTGGCTGGTGGAAACCGCGTTGGAAAGCGCTGCCTTCTCGGCCGTCATCTTCGAAGTGCGCGGCAATCCCGCCCATTTCGGCCTGACCGAAAGCCGCAGGCTCAGTCTTCGGGCGCGTGCTGCCCGCCGTCCGCTCTTTCTTGTCCGCCAGGCCGGGGCGGAGGAGGCAAGCAGTGCGGCCTTCCGTCTGCATGTCGAACCGGGTCCATCCGCTCTGCGGCCGTTGCCGGGGGAATCGAAGCTTTCCGGCAGCATCGGCAATCCGATTTTCCGTCTCACGCTGGAGAAGGGCCGTAATCCGGCCCCGCTCTGCTTTTTTCTGGAGTGGAACCCCCATGAACGCGAATTTCTCCCTCTCGCCGAGCCAAACCTCGTTCGTCCTCCAGGCGAGCCGTCAGCGTATTCTGGCGCTCAGCTTTCCGCATCTGCCAACGGACCGCATCGCCCGCAGGCGATGGGGGCTCTCCTGGCGTTCGACAGGGCGTCCTGAGGCACCGCCTATCGTCTGTTCCGGCAAGCTCAACAATGCCATGCGGCTGACGGCGCTGGACGAGTTGGCAGAGCGGCTGGGGCTGAAAAAGGATCAGGGCGTTGCCGAAGCGCGCGCCATGTACCCAACGCTCGAGGTCGCCGAAGACGATCCGGCAGCCGACCGCCGGTTGCTGGAGGCCATTGCCGACTGGTGCGACCGTTATACGCCGCTGGTGGCGTTCGACGGCAAGGACGGTCTGTTTCTCGACATTAGCGGCTGCGCCCATCTCTTCGGCGGGGAAAAGGCGCTTCTCAAGGATGTGCTGTCGCGGCTTTTTCATATGGGGATCGATGCGCGTGGCGCCATCTCATCCTCACCAGGCCTTTCCTGGGCAGCGTCGCGCTTCGGGCAAGGCGGCGTGATCGAAGACGAGGAGGCGGAGCAGGTGCTGATGTCCTTGCCGGTTGCAGCCTTGCGGCTGGAAGGACAAACCGTCGATGCGCTGAGGAAGCTTGGCCTGAAATATGTCGGCGACGTCATCGATGCACCGCGCGCGCCGCTGACCCGCCGGTTCGGCGCAGGACTGCTTCTGCGTCTCGACCAGGCGCTGGGACGCGAGGAGGAGCCGGTCTCGCCGCGGCGTCCTGTCGCCAGCCTCTCGGCCGAAAGCCGCCTGATCGAGCCGATCGGCACGGAAGAACAGATCCTTGCCGTCACCCGGCAGGTCGCCATATCGCTGCAGCCGTCGCTGGAGACGCGGGGGATTGGCGGGCGGGTGTTCGAACTGGTGCTGTTCCGCGTCGACGGCAGGGTTTTTCGTATCGCCGTCGGCGCTTCGCAGCCGCTTCGCGAACCAAAATTCATTGCCGGGCTTTTTTCCGAGCGATTGCAGGCGGTTTATGACGATCTCGATGCGGGCTATGGTTTCGAAATCCTGCGGTTGAATGTGTTGCGGCATGATCCCTTCAATGAGGCGCAGGGTGATTTCGAGGGCGACCGTCAGGGAGAGATCTCGCTTTCTGTTTTCGTCGACCGGGTCTCGGCCCGGCTGGGTGCGGATTGCCTGCAAAGCTTCCAGCTCCGCGAGAGCCACGTGCCGGAACGCGCCGTCATCACCGTTCCCGTGATGGATCGTCTTCCCAAGCGGATGGCGGCGCAGGATATCCAGCTTCCTTTCCGCCAAGAGCGCCCGCTGCGGCTCTTCGCCACGCCGGAGCCGGTCGAGATCATGCTTGCCGAAGTGCCCGATGGTCCGCCGCAGATTTTCCGCTGGCGGCGCTTGCAGCATCAGGTGGCAAGAAGCGAAGGGCCGGAACGGATCGCCATGGAATGGTGGATCGATGGGGATGATGCCGAGGCGCGCGACTATTTCCGCATCGAGGACGAGACCGGACATCGCTTCTGGATCTATCGTCGCGGTTTTTATGGCCGCGAACTCGATCCTCGCTGGTTCATGCACGGTGTATTTGCATGAAGAGCGGGTCCGCATTTTTCGAGATCGGCGTGAGAACGAATTTTTCGTTTCTCGAAGGCGCCTCCGGTCCGGAAGAGATGGTCGTGCAGGCCGCTCATCTCAGGCTTGGCGGTCTCGGCATTGCGGACCGGAATTCGGTTGCCGGCGTGGTCAGGGCGCATGCGCAGGCGCTGCAGCTCGAAGAGAGATACAGGAACAGAGAGGCGATCTTGGCCAAGGCGGAGAAGGAAGGGAAACGGGAAGAGATTCTCGAGCCCATCCGGATTCAGCCGGGCGCCCGCCTGGTCTTTTCAGATGACACGCCGGATATCCTCGCCTACCCACGCAATCGGCGGGGCTGGGCAAATCTCTGCCGTCTTCTCAGCGCCGGCAATCTGAAGGAAGAAGCGGTCAAGGGGAACTGCATCCTGACGGAAGCGGAGCTGATGGAATGGGGGGACGAGATGATGCTCGCACTGGTTCCCGATCGCACCCTTATCGATCATCAGGAGGGCCAGTCGGCGCTGGAAGATTATCTGGAACGGTTTCGCAGACGGTTCCGCAAGGATTTCTTTATGGCGCTGGCGCCAGCCTATGACGGCCGCGACAGGCAGGTCTTTGCGGTGCTTGCCATGCTTGCGGCGCGCAATCGCGTGCCGCTGATTGCGACCAATCAGCCGCTTTACCACCATCCCGAACGCCGGCCGCTTTCGGATGTGGTGATTGCGATCCGGGAGCATGTGCAGATCGCGCAAGCCGGATACCTGCTGGCGCCGAATGCCGAGCGCTACCTCAAGGATTCACGTGAAATGGTCCGGATCTTCCGGGACTATCCTGGTGCGATCGAAAATACCCAGGTCTTCTTCGGCAAACTGACCTTTTCGCTGAAGGAGTTGGAGCATAATTATCCGCCTGAAAACGATCCCGGCGAAACGCCGCAGGAGACGCTCGAGAGGCTGACGCGGGCGGGAGCCGCAAGGCGCTATCCCGAGGGTATCCCGGCCAAGGTGGCGAAGCAGATCGATTATGAGCTAAAACTCATCGGCGATAAGAACTATGCCTCCTATTTCCTGACGGTTCACAGGATCATCCATCACGCCCGTTATGACCTCAAGGTCCTGTGCCAAGGGCGCGGATCGGCGGCAAATTCGGTCATCTGCTATTGCCTCGAAATTACGGAAGTCGATCCTCAAAAGAGCACGCTGCTCTTCGACCGTTTCATTTCGATGGATCGTGACGAACCGCCGGATATCGATGTCGATTTCGAGCACGATCGGCGCGAAGAGGTCATCCAGTTCATCTACAGAACCTACAAGAGAGAACATGCCGGGCTGACGGCTGGGGTGACCACCTACCGGACCCGCTCGGCCGGCCGCGAAGTCGCCAAGGCCTTCGGCTTGTCGGAGGATGTCCAGTCGGCGATCAGCAGCCTCGTCTGGGGCTGGTCGGAGGACAATCTTTCCGAGCGGGATGCAAAGGCGGCCGGTCTCGACATCAAGGATCCGGTCACCAGGAACGTGCTGAAATATGCCTCCGAGCTTCTCGGCTTCCCCCGCCATCTCACCCAGCATGTCGGCGGTTTCGTCATCACGCGGGATCGGCTCGACGAGGTCGTGCCGATCATGAAGACGGCGATGCCGGATCGGTACATGATCGAATGGGACAAGGACGATCTCGACAACGTCAAGATCCTCAAGGTGGATGTGCTGGCGCTCGGCATGCTGACCTGCCTGCGGAAGGGTTTTTCGCTGCTCGAACGGCATTACGGTGTGAAGAAGACGCTGGCAGATCTCGGCAACAGGGAACATGGGGACGAAGGCAGGCCGGTTTACGAGATGATGGGCCGGGCCGATACGCTTGGCGTCTTCCAGATCGAGAGCCGGGCGCAGATGAGCATGCTGCCGCGCCTCAAGCCGAAGCTGTTCTACGACCTCGTCATCGAGGTGGCCATTGTCCGGCCTGGACCGATCCAGGGCGATATGGTGCATCCCTATCTGAAGCGCCGAGAGCAGCGGGCCAAGAATATCCCGATCGAATATCCAAGCAAGGAGCTGGAAGCGGTTCTCGAAAGAACTCTCGGCGTGCCGCTGTTTCAGGAACAGGCGATGCAGATCGCGATTACTGCTGCAGGCTTCAAACCGGCAGAGGCCGACAAGCTTCGCAGAGCGATGGCGACATTCAAGAGAACCGGCACGATCGGCAATTTCAAGACGCGGTTCATCGAGGGAATGACCTCAAAGGGCTATGCTCAGGAATTCGCCCAGCAGTGTTTCAACCAGATCAAAGGCTTTGGTGAATATGGTTTTCCGGAAAGCCATGCCGCCTCCTTTGCGCTGCTCGTCTATGCCTCCTCATGGCTCAAGGCCTATTATCCCGACGTCTTCTGCGCGGCGATGCTGAATTCCCAGCCAATGGGGTTTTATGCGCCGGCGCAGCTGGTGCGGGATGCACGCGAGCACGGGGTTAAAATCCTGCCGGTCGACATCAACGAATCCGACTGGGATTGCGGTCTGGAAGAGGCCGCTTTCGATCCGAGTGCCGTCGATTTCCGCCACCGTGAGATGCGCGGGATCATCAGGGCCCGGCACGCGGTGCGGCTCGGCTTCCGGCAGATCAAGGGTGTCTCGGATAAAGAGATGGAGCTGCTCGTCAAAAATCGAGGCAAAGGCTACAGTTCCGTTCGGGATCTCTGGCTGCGGTCCGGCCTGCCGAAATCCGTCATCGAGCGACTGGCGGATGCGGATGCGTTCCAATCCCTGAGGCTATCACGACGCGACGCGCTCTGGGCGGTGCGGGCGTTGGATGTGAAGAGCGCGGCCGAGGAGCTGCCGCTTTTCGAACAGGCCCGTCATGTCGATCTCCAGGCCGAACCGGCAACGAAGCTGCCGGAAATGCTGCCGGGAGAGCAGGTCATCGAGGACTATCGTTATCTCTCGCTGTCACTGAAGGCGCACCCGGTCTCCTTCCTGCGCGAGGAATTGCGGCATGCGGATGTGACGCGCAATGTCGATCTGTTGAAGGTCCCCAACGGCAGAAGGGTGACGATCGCCGGCCTCGTGCTGGTGCGCCAGCGGCCGGGATCGGCCAAAGGCGTGATCTTCATGACGCTCGAGGATGAGACCGGCGTCGCCAATGCGATCGTCTGGCCGAAAATCTTCGACACATACCGCTCGGTCGTGATGGGCGCCCGGCTGGTGAAAATCCGCGGTAGGCTGCAAAGCCAGAGCGGCGTGATCCATACCGTCGTCGAGCATATCGAGGACATGACGCCGGCGCTCGGCATTTTGCAACGCGAGGCTCGGCGTTTCGGCGTCTGTGAGCGGGCAGACGAAGTGCTGAATCCAGGTGTCGATCAGCGGCAGAGAAAGCTTGCGCAGGCGCAGGAGAGAGCGGAGCTGGAAAAACGGATGGTGGCCACAGGCCGCAATTCCGGCGCAGCGGAAACCGCCGAGGTGATGCCGCGCGGACGCAACTTCCATTAAAATGCGTGAGCACCGATCGGGATCGTCGGTCCCCTTCACTTGCCTCATGGCGTCATCACCCTGGAAGCACTGCATAATCTCGGGCGATATGCATTGGCTTGTCATTCCGACACCGCGTCCGATGAAGCGGGGCTCGAATTTTTTCTTGACAGCCACCATCTTCTTTAGCAGAAAACACGATAGTCAGTGTCATGTTTGGAATGAAGACGTGCTTGTCTGCAGCTGCAATTATATAACCGACAAGGAAATCCGGGAGGTTATCACCAACCTTCTCGATGAAGACTGTTGGCAGCTTATCGTGCCGGCGAAGGTCTATCACGCTATGGAAAAACGCGGCCGTTGCTGCGGCTGTTTCCCCAACGTCGTCGACATCATTATCCAGACGACGGAGGAGTATCACGCCCGTCGCCACTCGACGGAGACGGAAATATTTGATTTCATGTCCCGCTTGAAACAATTCCATGAGGAAAACAGGAGAGCGGACATTGAAAGGCGACAAAAAAGTCATCGAGCGGCTTAACGAGGCGTTGTTCCTCGAGCTCGGGGCGGTTAATCAATATTGGGTTCATTATCGTCTTCTTGAGGATTGGGGTTACACCAAGCTCGCCAAGAAGGAGCGCGCCGAATCGATCGAAGAGATGCATCATGCCGACCGGCTTGTTGCGCGCATCATTTTCCTCGAAGGCCATCCTAATCTGCAGACCCTTGCACCTCTGCGCATCGGCCAGAACGTCAAGGAAGTGCTGGAGGCCGATCTTGCCGGCGAATACGACGCCCGCGCAGCTTACAAGAAGTCGCGCGATATCTGTCACGAAGCTGGCGACTACGTTTCCATGAAGCTCTTCGAAGAACTGCTGATGGATGAGGAAGGCCATATCGACTTCCTCGAAACGCAGCTCGATCTGCTCGGGAAAATCGGCGAGAGCAAATACGGCCAGCTGAACGCGGATTCCGCCAACGAGGCAGAATAAGCTTCTACGAGATGCCGGCCGCCTTTGGGCGGCCGGAACTCCTTCCGCTTGCCGAGCGCAAACGCAGGCGTCACTCCGGCATGATCAGTCTTCCGATTGCAGTGTCGCCAAATGCTGGAATTCGGCCACCACCTGGTCGTATACGCCCCGCTTGAAAGCGACGATCAGACCGGGCAGTTCCTGCATCGGCTTCCATTCCCAGGCATCGAATTCCGGCTCGTGGCCGCCGGGCGGCGGGTTGATGGCGATCTCGCTGTCGTCGCCGTCGAAGCGGAAGGCGAACCAGCGCTGCGTCTGGCCGCGGAATTTTCCCTTCAATCCGATACCGATCAATGCCGGCGGCAGATCATAGTTGATCCAGTCGCCCGCTTCGGCAAGCAGGGTCACCGTCTTGATGCCGGTCTCCTCGTAGAGCTCGCGATAGGCGGCGTTCAACGGATCCTCGCCCTTGTCGATGCCGCCCTGGGGCATCTGCCAGAGCTGCGGCGAGCCGTCATATTCCGAATTGCCGTCGGGAATGCGCCGCCCGGCCCAGACGAGGCCGTCGCGGTTCAGGATCATCACGCCGACGCAGGGGCGGTAGGGCAGGTCCTCGGCTTTCACGGTCGCCTGGCTCATCTTCTTCTCCGTTCAGGGATTCGCTTAAGAGACTGATCTCAAGGGTTCCGGGGGTCGTTGGAAAGGGCGGCGACGCCGACGATCTCGATGCCGCGCATCGCAGCCTCCTCGCTCCATTTGGCGATGGCGTCGACACTTTCATCGAAAGCCGAGGCGACGCCGATCGCCTGGCCATTCTTGCGCGCGATGCGCTCGAGCTCGTCAAGCTTCTTCAGGACGGCGTTGATATCGAGCTGGCCGTCGAGCTGCAGGTCGGCGAAGGCATAGGGCAGTTCCGTTCCCTTGGCGACATCAGCCGTCTTCGACTGCGCCGAGGTGCCGTCGTCGAGGAACAGCAGCCCGCGTTTGCCGATATCACGCATGACAGGTTCCATGGCGGTGGAATCGGACAGGAAACGACCGCCGAGATAATTCATGACGCCGGTGTAATTGGTGATCTCGCCCATCGCCTTGTGCAGGTTCTCGATATTGCGGGCCACGGGTTTCGTGGTCAGCAGCGTTTCCGGGCCGGGATCATTCGCCGGGTAATCAAAGGGCTCGAGCGGCACCTGCAGAAGAATCTCGTGGCCGCCGCGGCGGGCTTCCTGCATCCAGCGCTGCAGGCTGTTGCCGCTTGCGGCAAAGGCGAAGGTGATTTCCTCAGGCAATTCGGCGATGGCGCGCTGCGTCCCGGTCTGGCTGAGCCCGAGGCCACTGACGACGATGGCAATGCGGACGCCACGCGCGCCGGACGAGGGACGGGCATATTGGTCCATCGGCCGTCGGCCATCGGGACCGACGATCGGCAGCCTGCCGAAAGGGGTGTCTTCGAGCAGTGCTTCATTCGGCTGGGCCGCCATGCGCGGATCCTGGCCGATCTGCATGGCATCCACCAGCACCGGCCCGCTGCCGTCGCGCGGGCGGGGGCTGTATTTGGTGACGACGGAGCCGTCGCCTGTGACCATCTGTTCGACATTGGCGCCCGAGCGCGGTTCGGCGCGCGGCATGCCGTCCGCCGCCTGGTTGGTGGTCGTCGCCGGTGGCTGAGCGGTATTGGAGGGTGGCGTTGCGGCCTCTCCGGCCGCCGGTGGTTTGGTGCGTTCGAGCCCATCGCCGCGAAACGCCGTATAGAGGGAAAAGCCGCCTATCGCGAAAAGACAAAGACTGGCGGCGATGCGGCCGAGGCGCAGAACACCCGGGCGCCGGCGGCCGGCTTTGCGGTTGCGGCCCAAAGGCGCATGCAGGTCCGTTCCCAATTTTTCACCCGCTCCAAAACCGGGAAACAGCAGAAAGGGTCAAGGCCGGGCGGTGCCCGGCCTTGAGGTGATGATTACTTGGCGACGACCGCCTTATCAGGGTTCGGCGGGAAGGCCGGATCGGTCTTCTTGCCACGCAGCAGATCGAGCGCGTAGTTCAGCTGGACGTCGTCCTTCGGATCCGGCGGCACATAGGCAACGGAGCCCGAACCTTCGTCGGTCTCGCTCTGGCCCTTGATATGGCCGCGCAGGCTGGATTCGCCTTCGGTCACCATCTTGCCTTGCAGTTCCTCGGGCAGCGGCTCTTCGACCTTGATGTCGGGGGTGATGCCGGTGCCTTGGATCGAGCGGCCCGACGGCGTGTAGTAGAGCGCCGTGGTCAGGCGCAGCGCGCCGTTTTCGCCGAGCGGAATGATCGTCTGGACGGAGCCCTTGCCGAAGGAGCGCGTGCCGAGAACGGTGGCGCGGCGCAGATCCTGAAGGGCGCCGGCGACGATTTCCGATGCGGAAGCCGAACCGCCGTTGATCAGCACGATAACCGGCTTGCCATCGGTCAGGTCGCCAGGACCGGCATTGAAACGGCGGGTTTCATCGGGATTGCGGCCGCGAGTCGAGACGACTTCGCCGCGCTGCAAGAGGGCGTCGGAGACGTTGATCGCCTGATCGAGCAGACCGCCCGGATTGAGGCGCAGGTCGAGGACATAACCCTTCAGCTTATCGGCCGGAACGGTGTCCTTGATCTTCTTGATCGCTTTTTCCATGTCGGGATAGGTCTTCTCGGTGAAGGAGATGATGCGGAGATAGCCGACATCGTCCTCGACACGCGACTTGACGGCCTGGACGGCGACGACGTCACGGACGATCGTCAGCTCGATCGGCTTGTCGGCGCCCTTGCGGATCAGCGTCAGCTTGATCGGCGTGTTGACGGCACCGCGCATCTTCTCGACCGCGTCCTCGAGCTTCAGGCCGCGCACGGACTGGCCGTCGATCTCGGAAATGTAATCACCGGCGAGAACACCGGCCTTGGCGGCGGGTGTATCGTCGATCGGGGTGATGACCTTGACGAGTTCGTCTTCCATCGTGACTTCGATGCCGAGGCCGCCGAACTCACCCTTGGTCTGGGTGCGCATATCCTCGGCGTCCTTCGCATTCATGTAGCTCGAATGCGGATCCAAAGAGGAAAGCATGCCGTTGATGGCGTTCTCGATCAGCTTGTCTTCGGCCGGCGGCGTCACGTACTGGGCGCGCACACGCTCGAAGACATCGCCGAACACCGAGAGTTCCTTGTACGTGGACGATCCGGCCGCTTCTGCCGGCACACCCGCCGAGTAAATGACGCTCATGGCGGTCGCACCCATCAATGCGCCGACCAGAACAAGAGAAGCCCTACGAATCATTGCGTGCCTTTCCAGTGTCTTTGGCGGTCCACCACGGTCGGGAATCGACCGGTTTACCGTCCTTTCGAAATTCAATGTAAAGCGTTGGCCGGTCCGTTTCCAGCGCCAATGCAGTTGCGCTTGCCACTCTTTTCGCGCCCATCACGGCGAGCGGCTCGCCGGCGAAAACGAATTTTCCCTGACGGGTATTGATCGTCTCCATTCCCGAGAGAACCAAGTGGTAGCCATCGCCGGTGTCGAGGATGATCATCTGGCCGTAACTGCGGAAGGCGCCGGCGAAAACCACCAGGCCATCGGCAGGCGCCGTCACCACCGTCTCCGGATTGGTGGCGACCGTCATTCCCATTGCCTCGTGTCCGGTGCCGTCGGCATCGCCGAACTGACGCAGGATATCGCCGGCAACGGGCACCTCCAATTTCGCCTTCAATTCTCCGAAGGGATATGCGGGCGCAATGCGGTTTTTATCGGGCACGCCGCTGTCGGCCAATGCCTTGGCCTGGGCGCGCTGCTCGTCGGTCATCAGCTTGCGATTCTCCTCCGCCTGGCGGGCGGCCGCAGCCGCATCGCGCACCGAAGCGATCTCGGATTCCATCGAGGCGACGAGGCCTTCAAGGTTGGTCGCCTTGCCCGCCAGTTCCTCGGAGCGCTTCTTCTCGGCCTCGAGTTCGGCGGCATTGCTGCGGCTGAGCTTGTCGTTTTCGGCAAGCAGCAGGTCCATGCGCCGCTCTTCCTCGATACCATCGGTCATCGTCGCGGTCAGGCCGGCCTTTTCGGCAGCGCTTGCTGTCTGCAAGGCGGCAAGGCTTGCTAGGTCTGCGGCAAGCTTGTCGGTCTCCTTGCGGATGCCGGGCACGACGGCGCCGAGCAGGATGGCGCTCCGCACCGAGGCGAGCGCGTCATCGGGGGTGACGAGCAAAGCGGGCGGCGGGTTGCGGCCCATGCGCTGGAGCGCTGCCAGCACCTCGGCCAGAAGGCCGCGGCGCTCGTGCAGGGACCGGCGGATGCCATCCTCCTTGACGCCGAGATCGGCAAGCTTCTTCTCGCTTGCAAGGATCTGCTTGTCGAGCGCCTTGCGGCGGGCGGCGGACTCGATCAGCGCTTGGCGGATGCTTTGCGTGCTCTTGTCCAGATCGGCGATACTCTGTTGAAGCGCGCTCACCTTGTCGCTGGAAAGACTGATCGTTTTCGACAGGATTTCCAGTTCGGCACGGGTCTTGTCCCGTTTGGCGGCCAGCTCGGCGGCCGGGTCGGGCGGCGGCTCGGCTGCCGGCTGCGGCGCAGATTGCGCCGCTTCAGGTGCGGCATCCTGCGCCCGGACGATGAAGGGATTTGCCGACACGGCAACCACCGCTACACCGACACCGGCCGCGATAGCCGGCAGGATCATGCGGTGTCGCCTGGTTGCTTCTCTCGTCATGCGTGTTAGGGCACTTTCTCAAATCGCGCGGAGACTAAGCTGATTTGGCGCGCTTTGCCAGAAAGTTTGAGGGCCAACGGCCGGCAGGCGGAACACGGCTGCGTGACAATGCGAATTGCCGAGCGCTGGAGCATCAGACGCGGTGATAGGGGTGGCCGGACAGGATGGTCACGGCGCGATAGAGCTGTTCGGCGATCAGCGTGCGCACGAGCTGATGCGGCCATGTCATCCTGCCCAGACAAAGCGTGGCGTCGGCACGGTCGTAGAGGGAGGGATCGAGGCCGTCAGCGCCGCCGATGGCGATCGTCAGGTCGCGTTTGCCCTGGTCGCGATAGGCGCCAAGCAGGCCCGCGAAGGCTTCGCTGTCGAGCGCCTTGCCGCGTTCGTCGAGAAGAATGAGGATGCTGCCATCGGCAAGCGATTTCAGAAGCAGTGCCGCTTCCTCGCGCTTGCGGGTTTCCGCATTGGAGGCGCGGCTTTCGGCCACTTCGGCAACACGGGTAAGTTCGAGGCCGACGGCAGGGCCGGCCTTGGCGAAACGGTCGAAATAACGGGCCGCAAGATCCTTTTCGGGGCCGGATTTCAGCCGTCCCACCGCAAAAAGACCAATTCGCATTCATCCGCTCCCGCTGATGCGGCACATCGGGCGCACAAGACGCCGCCGGCCGGTTTTCATATTTCCGGCCAGCCAATGCCACGTTCAGGCGCCGGACAGAATGCCGGCCTGCCTGTCAGTGCCGCGTTTCTTCATCCATATCCGGAGCCGCCCACATCTTTTCGATGTTGTAGAACTCGCGGATTTCAGGACGGAACACATGCACGATAATGTCACCGGTGTCGATCAGCACCCAATCGCCGCCTTCCTGGCCTTCGACGCGGGCCGTGCCGAGGCCGTCGTCCTTCAGGTCGGTGAGCAGGTGATCCGAGATCGCCATGACGTGCCTGTTCGATCGGCCGGAGACGACGATCATGTAGTCTCCCAGCGCCGATTTTCCGGCAATGTCGATGGTGACGATATCTTCAGCTTTGGAGTCCTCGAGGCTGGCGAGGACGGTTTCTAGGGCACGGGCGGCGGCATCGGCGCCACGTTCCGCACTCTTCGGGATAACGGCGAACGTTTTTCCCTTGGCGTGTACTGTTGTCAGTGCTTTCCCTTTCCTGGAATGACAAACCATGCACAACACGAGATCCGATCGAGACCGGATCATGGTTAAGATAGGCATCAAACCATTAATGTTTCAAGACGTGCTAAGATACAGAACGGCCGAAAATCCGATCTGGCGTCCGAATTGAAGAATATTGCCGCGCGGGCTGCTGGTGCAGGCGGTGTACAGTTTCCGTACCGCCGCGTAAAGTGCGCCAAATTTCACGATTTCACGATTCGATGACCGATCCAGCCGCAAAAACACTCGTGCCCGTCCTGCGAATCAGCTTCCCGGATGAGGATCGGCTCGGCCACGGCAAGATGGAGCTCCTGGAGCACATCCGCGCGACCGGATCGATCTCGGCGGCGGGCCGGGCGATGGACATGTCCTATCGGCGCGCATGGCTGCTGGTCAGCGAGATGAACCGAATGTTCTCTGAACAGGTGGTGGAGCCGCAGCGCGGCGGTCAGAAGGGTGGCGGCGCGGCGCTGACGCCGTTCGGGGAAGAATTGCTCGAGCGTTTTCGCCGGATGGAAAAGACGATGCGCGAGAGCCTCGCCGAAGATCTCGCCTGGCTCGAAGCAAAACGCGGTCTGTAGAGAACGGATCAGGCCTCCAAAGCAACCGTCTTGATGACGGCGAAGACGGTCTTGCCGGGGCGAAGATCGAGGCGCTCGCAGGACAATGCGGTAATGCGCGAAAGAATGGCGTCGCCGCCGCAGTCGATCCGGATTTCGACGGTTCCGTCCTCGTCCGAAGATATGGCTTCGATCCTGCCTTCGAGAATGTTCAACGCGCTCAGGCCCTCGGGCCTGACGGTCGCCAGCATGACGTCGCGCGATGGAATGCGGATGCGCACCGGTCTGCCTGGCGCAAGCGCTGCGCCCGGAATATGCAGCTGCGAGGATTTCAGCGCGACGGTCGACAGGCGGTGATGGGCATCGAAGCTTTCGACGATGCCTTCGAGCAGCGCGCCTGCCTCTTTCCGGTCGGCCGCCGCCGAGGCACGGCTCAAGATGTCGACGGCCGGGCCGGTCGCTTCCACCTTGCCGTCGCTGAGGACGATTACCTGGTTTGCCAGCCGCGCCACCTCCGCGATCGAATGGCTGACATAGATGATCGGAATTTCGGTCTGATCGCGCAATCGCTCCAGATAGGGCAGGATCTCGGCCTTGCGCGCCTCGTCGAGGGCCGCCAGCGGCTCGTCCATCAGCAGCAGGCGGGGCGCAAAGAGAAGGGCGCGGCCGATGGCGACACGCTGCTTCTCGCCGCCGGAAAGTTTTGCCGGGCTGCGCTCCAGCAGCGGCTCGATGCCGAGCAGGTCGACGATGCGATCGAAGTTTTCCCCGCCTACGGTCTTCGCCGTGAACCAGCGGCCGTAGGAAAGATTGGCGCGGACGCTGAGATGCGGGAAAAGCCGCGCCTCCTGGAAGACATAACCGAAGCGGCGGCGATGTTTTGGGACGAAAGTGCCGGTTGCGGTTTCGGTCAGGGCCTCGCCGTCAAGGATAACGCGGCCTTCGTCGGGGCGGGCGAGGCCGGCGATGATGCGGATCATCGAGGTCTTGCCGGAGCCGGAGCGGCCGAATAGTGCGGTGACGCCACGCTCGGAGGTGAAGGCGGCGTCGAGCAAAAAGCCGCCGAGCCTCTGTTTTGCCGCGACGATCAGCGTCATTCGGGATCGATCCTTTGGCCGGCGAGGCGGGCGAGGAATTCGGAGGCGAGCAGCGCGGCCATGGAAATGACGATGGCGACGGCTGTCAGCCGCAGTGCGCCGGCATCGCCGCCCGGCACCTGGGTAAACGTGTAGATCGCTGCCGACAGCGTCTGGGTTTCGCCGGGAATGTTGGAGACGAAGGTGATCGTCGCGCCGAATTCACCCATCGCCTTGGCGAAGGAAAGGATCATGCCGGTGATGATGCCGGGCAGCGTCAGCGGCAGGGTGATCGTCAAAAACACCCAGGCGGGACCGGCGCCAAGGGTTCCTGCCGCCTCTTCCAGCTTGCGGTCAACAGCCTCGATCGACAGGCGGATGCTGCGCACCATCAGCGGAAAGGCCATGACGGCGCAGGCGAGTGCCGCGCCCGTCCAGCGGAAGGAAAGGACAATGCCGAAATACTGGTCGAGCAGGCTGCCGACCGGACCGCGGCGACCGAACAGGATGAGAAGAAGGAAGCCGGTGACGACGGGGGGCAGGATCAACGGCAGGTGCACGATGCCGTTCAGCACCGACTTGCCCCAGAAGCGGCCGCGGGCAAGCAGCAGAGCGACGAGAATGCCGAAGGGCAGGCTCGCCAGCATGGCGACAAAAGAGACGCGCAGGCTGAGCAGGATCGCCGTCCATTCCTCGTTGCTCAGGCCGAAGATGTCCAAATGCAGCTATCTCCCCCGGAAATTCGGTATCACTCGGTGTCTGCCCGTCATCCGGCTGCCGCCACCTTCTCCCCAAACGGGGCGAAGGGGATATGCCGCGACCTCTCCGTCCCTCGCCAACCTTTCGCAGGGCACGTCCCCTCTCCCCGCGAGCGGGGAGAGGGTTAGGGTGAGGGGCAGCCATTGGCTCGAACCGGACAGGAGGCTCGCCTAAGTGAGCCTTCACGCTAAGCTGTCACTGTTGATTCCGCAATCATTTGGCCGCTTCAATCACTAAGGATGGTAAAACCCTGCGCCGTGAAGAAGGCGGCGGCTTTGTCGGATTTCAGGAAGTCGAGATAGGCTGCGGCATCCGGGTTTTTGCTCTCGGCAAGAATGGCGACCGGGTAAATGATCGGCGGATGGGAATCGGCCGGGAAGGTGCCGACGACGGCGACACCCTTATCCGCGGCGGCATCCGTTTGATAGACGATGCCGTAGGGCGCTTCGCCGCGGGAGACGAGGGCGAGGGCGGCGCGGACGCTTTCGGCGCCGGCGACCCTGCTTTCCACGGATTTCCAGACGCCGAGTTTGTCGAGGGCGGCCATGGCGTATTTGCCGGCCGGGACCGATTTCGGCTCACCCATCGCCAGTTTGCCATCACCCAGAAGCGCTGCGAGATCGAAGCCCGGCTTGATCTCGACCGGTTTTGCCTTGGCCTTCTCGGCAACGAGCACCATCCGGTTTCCAAGCAGATTCGAACGGGTATCGGCCTTGATGAGGTTCTTCTCGGCGAGGTAGTCCATCCAGGCAAGGTCGGCCGAGATGAAGACATCGGCGGGTGCCGCGTTTTCGATCTGCTTGGCCAGTGCCCCGCTTGCCGCATAGGAGGTGACGGCTTCCTTGCCGCTTTCCTTGGCCCAGGCGGCATTGGCGGCATCGAGCGCATCCTTGAGGCTCGCCGCCGCAAAGACGGTGAGCTTGTCGGCGGCTGCGGCCGGCGTCGGAAGCGCGGCTGCTCCAAGCCAGATAGCGGTGATTGCGGTGGTTGCCAGTTTCATCCATTGGCGGCGGTTCTGCATGATTTGCTCCCCAGGGATCGAAATATTGCGACGAATATAACGATGCTCATGACTTGGCCAGGGATATATCCAACAAAATATAACCGTATCGGCTGGGCACCCGCCATTCACGGAATCAGGAAGCGCCGGGGTTTCGGCGAAAAACCATATGCGGGCGCGTAACTGGCACGGGGATACCAGACGAGATGCTATGGGCCCAGCCGGGCAAAGGGTGTCTGGCCTGCCGATAAAAACGGCAGCATTCCCCAGTTCGTCCTCGATAGGATTGCATCGCTCGCATTGCTGCATTGCACAAATTGATATTCACCTTCCTGCGGAATATGATAAAACATAGTCATCGAAACGGCTTTCTCCTCCTCCCATAGCCGTTCGATAGGGTCGACAACACTCCTCCTCCCAGTTGTCGATCGAGTTTATAAGCCCGACGGATCCTCCCCCGTCGGGCTTTCTCGTTTCTAGGATTTCCTTGAAAATCAGCCTATTCGGAACTGCCCGGCAGCGCGCCGTTGCGGATTGCTGTCGAACTCAGCCCGGAGCGCGGGCCGTGGATGAAGGTCCAGGCCGGCGCGGGTTTCTTCCAGAGAATACGCGCGTCGTCCTCGTCGACGCGGGCGAAATCGAAGGTCCTCGTCATTTTCGAGGAGAGATAGGAGAGCGTGGCGCCCGGCCGGTCGATCACCGCGATCGGGAAGGTTCGGACGATTTCCTGCCATTTCTGCCATTTGTGGAAGGTCTGCAGGCCGTCGGCGCCCATGATCCAGATGAAATGCGCATGCGGATTGCGAGCCTTAACGCGGGCGAGCGTATTGGCGGTGTAGCTGACGCCCAGCGCCTGTTCGAAGGCGGTAACCTTGACGCGCGGATCGGCGGCGACACGCTCGCTTTCGGCAATGCGCTCGGCAAGCGGTGCCAGGTGGTTGCGGCTCTTCAGCGGATTGCCGGGGGTGACCATCCACCAGAGCTGGTCGAGGCCGAGCCGCTTGATGGCAATCTCGGCGACCAGCGCGTGGCCCTGGTGCGGCGGGTTGAACGAACCGCCGAACAGACCGACGACCATGCCGCGCTCGCTGTGCGGCATGCGGAGATAATGCCGGTCCAGACTCTCCGTCGTCACGTCAGGTCCGCGTCTGTCCGGCGCCGTGCACCCGATATTTGAACGACGTCAGCTGCTCGACGCCGACCGGGCCGCGGGCATGCATCTTGCCGGTAGCAATGCCGATCTCCGCGCCCATGCCGAACTCGCCGCCATCGGCAAATTGCGTCGAGGCATTGTGCAGCAGGATCGCCGAATCGACTTCGGTGAAGAACCGCGCCACGACATCGTGGTCCTCGGCGATCACAGCCTCGGTATGATTCGAGGAGTAGTTCTGGATATGGGCGATCGCGCCGGATATGCCGTCGACGACGGCGACCGAGATGATCGCGTCGAGATATTCGGTCGACCAGTCCTCCTCGGTCGCAGGCTTCAGGCCGGGGGCGACCTTCAGCACCGTCGGCGAAGCGCGGACCTCGCAGCCGGCCGCGGTGAGCACCTCGAGCAGCGGCGTCAGATGCGTGCCGATCGCGGCGCCATCGACAAGCAGGGTTTCAGCCGCGCCGCAGATACCGGTGCGGCGCATTTTGGCATTGACGACGATCTGCTTGGCCATCTCGATATCGGCCGAGCCATCGACATAGATATGGCAGAGGCCCTCGAGATGGGCGAAAACCGGCACGCGGGCCTCGCTCTGCACGCGGGCGACAAGGCTCTTGCCGCCGCGCGGCACGATGACGTCGATCGCTCCGTCCAAGCCGCGCAGCATGGCGCCGACGGCCGCGCGGTCGGTGACGGGCACGAGCTGAATAGCATGCTCTGGAAGTCCCGCCGCCTTCAGACCCTTGACCAGGCAGGCATGGATCGCCTGCGATGAACGGCGCGAATCCGAACCGCAGCGCAGGATCACGGCATTGCCCGCCTTGAGGCAGAGGGCGCCGGCATCGGCGGTGACGTTCGGCCGGCTTTCGAAAATGACGCCGATGACGCCGAGCGGCGTACGGACGCGCTCGATCTTCAACCCGTTCGGCCGGTCCCAGGCGGCGATGACTTCGCCGACCGGGTCGGCAAGGGCGGCAATGGCGCGGATTCCCTCGGCCATCTCGGCAACGCGTTTGTCGTTCAGCGTCAGCCGGTCGACGAAGGAGGCGAGCATCTCGCTGCCTTCGGTGTCTTTCAAATCCTTGGCATTCTCGGCAAGGATCTCCGCCTTGTTGGCGAAGATCGCATCGGCCATGGCGTTCAGCGCCCTGTTCTTGACCTCGGTGGACGCAAAGCTCAGCGGTCGCGCGGCAGCCTTTGCCTTGCGGCCGATGTCGTTCATCAGCGCGTCAATGTCAGGGCTTAGCGCAACGGTATCAAGCATGGGCCGCGTCCTTCTTCTGCCTTTCCGATTTCTGTCTGATCTGCGCGGTCATCACCATGTCGTCGCGATGGACCATGGCGGCACGGCCAGGATAACCGAGAATGGCCTCGATCTCCGCCGACTTGCGGCCGGCAATCCGGCGGGCATCCTCGGCATCGTAGCTGACAAGCCCGCGGGCGATCTCACGACCTTCAGGGCCGACGATCGCCACCGTATCGCCGCGGCTGAACAGGCCGGAAACGCCGCGCACACCGGCCGGAAGCAGGCTCTTGCCGGCGCCGAGGGCGGTGACGGCGCCGTCATCGACACGCAGTTCGCCGGCCGGCTGCAACTGTCCGGCGATCCAGGTCTTGCGGGCGGTGACCGGCGTGCCCGACGGCGCGAACCAGGAAGAACGGGCGCCGTTTTCGATCGCCGACAGTGGGCTTTCAGTCTTGCCGGAGGCGATGATCATGGCGCAGCCCGATGTCGTGGCGATCTTGCCGGCATCGATCTTGGTGCGCATGCCGCCGCGCGAAAGCTCGGAAGCCGCGCCGCCGGCCATCGCCTCGATCTCCGGGGTGATTTCGGAAATCGTCTCCAGAAACGTCGCGTTCGGATCGAGATGCGGCGGCGCGGTGTAGAGGCCGTCGATATCGGACAAAAGGACGAGCAGGTCGGCGCCGGTCATCGTCGCGACGCGGGCAGCCAGGCGGTCGTTGTCGCCATAGCGGATTTCGCTGGTGGCGACCGTATCGTTCTCGTTGATGATCGGCACGGCGCCGATTTTCAAAAGCTGATTGATGGTGGCGCGCGCATTGAGATAACGGCGGCGCTCCTCGGTATCCCCGAGCGTCAGCAGGATTTGGCCGGCGACGATCTCGCCGTGCGACAGGCTTTCCGACCAGGCGCGGGCCAGCGCGATCTGGCCGACGGCCGCCGCCGCCTGGCTTTCCTCCAGTTTCAGCGCGCCGGACGGCAGGTCGAGCACCGAGCGGCCGAGCGCGATGGCGCCGGAGGATACGACGAGCACGTCGATGCCCTTGGCCTTCAGCCCCGCAATGTCGGCGCACATGGCGTCAAGCCAGGCCTTTTTCAGCCCGGCCTTGCGATCGACCAGCAGGGCCGAGCCGATCTTGATGACGATGCGGCGGTAGCGGCCGAGCGGCTTACGGCTGGTCATCGGCCCCATCCTCGCCAAGGTCCTCAGCCTCATCGGCGACAGCAATGTCGCGATGGCGCAGCTTCGGCACCTTGGCCGGCTTTTCCTCGGCATTTTCTTCGACGATGATGTCGCGCAGCGCACGCAGCACCTCGGTCATGCCCTTGCCGGTGACGGCCGAAATCTGGAACGGCGTCTTGCCGCAGGCCTTGGCCAATTCCTTCGTCTTTTTCTTCAGTTCGGCTTCGTCGAGCACGTCGATCTGCGACAGCGCCACGATCTCGGGCTTGTCCGTCAGATCGTTGCCATAGGCTTCGAGCTCGTGCTTCACCGTCTTATAGGCCTTGCCGACCTTTTCCTCCTGGGCGGAGACGAGATGGAGCAGCACACGGGTGCGCTCGACATGGCCGAGGAAACGGTCGCCGATGCCGACGCCCTCATGGGCGCCTTCGATCAGGCCCGGAATGTCGGCCAGGATGAATTCCCGCTCGTCGATGGTGGCGACGCCGAGATTGGGGTGCAGCGTGGTGAAGGGATAATTGGCGATCTTCGGCCGGGCGCGGGTGACTGATGCCAGGAAGGTCGACTTACCGGCATTGGGCATGCCGACGAGGCCGGCATCGGCAATCAGCTTCAGCCGCAGCCAGATGGTCTTTTCCTCGCCGGGCAGGCCGGGATTGGCCCAATCCGGCGCTTGGTTGGTCGAGGTCTTGAAATGAGCGTTGCCGAAGCCGCCATTGCCGCCATGGGCGAGGCAGTAACGCTGACCTTCGACGGTGAGATCGCAGATCAGCGTTTCCCGGTCTTCCTCGAAGATCTGGGTTCCGACGGGAACCTTGAGCGTCACGTCGCTGCCATTGGCGCCGGTGCGGTTCCTGCCCATGCCATGGGTGCCGATCGTCGCCTTGAAATGCTGCTGAAAACGGAAATCGATCAGCGTGTTGAGGCCGTTGACGGTCTCGACCCAGACATCGCCGCCACGACCGCCATCGCCGCCGTCGGGGCCGCCGAACTCGATGAATTTCTCGCGCCGGAAGGAAACGCTGCCCCCGCCGCCGTCTCCGGATCGGATATAGACCTTTGCTTCGTCGAGAAATTTCATTTTACTTCCAGTATCCGGTGGCAGTTGGACGGCCCGTCTTGGCCCATTCGATATAGGCGGTTCCGACGGAGGTCAAAGATTATCGTGAATTTTGCGAGCTATAACATACAGTACGGCTTCGGTCTTGACGGCAGATACGATCTCGCGCGCATTGCCCGGAGCCTTGAGGGCGCCGATGTTATCGCACTGCAGGAGGTGACCCGCGGCTTCTCGCGCAACGGTTTTGCCGACATGGCGGCCGACTTTGCAGCCTGCTTTCCCGACTATTTCTGGGTGTATGGGCCGGCCTGCGACATCCATGTCGAGGCGGATAGCGGTGGTCGTCAGCCGGTGCGGGGCACCCGCTTCCAGTTCGGCAATATGGTGCTGTCGCGCTGGCCGATCCTTTCGACCCGGACGCTGCTTTTGCCGCGCAGCCGCACGATCGGCAAGATCAACCTGCAGCGCGGCGCGACCGAGGCGGTGATCGCGGTACCGGGCGGGGCGATCCGCGCCTATTCCGTTCATCTCGACCATGTCTCTCCCGACGAGCGCATTCGCCAGCTGCAATTTCTGAACGCGCATATCAACGCTTTCGTCCAGGAGGGCGGGTCGCTGACGGGGGGTAGCGAATTCGATCTGCCGGAGCCGCCGCTGCCGGAGGATTACGTCGTCATGGGCGATTTTAACATGGAGCCGGAATCGCCGGAATATTGCGCACTTGCCGGCGCCGGCGGCGGATATTACGGCCGTATCTCCAGGATCGGCACGCCGGTCGACGCCTTTGCGGCGCTCAAAGCTTACCGCCCGGAGAGCTACAGCTGGATGAATCCCGAAGATCACGGCGAACGCATGCATCTCGATTATTGCTTCGTCAGTTGCGGCCTCGAGGGCCGGTTGAAATCCGCCCGGATCGATACGCAATCCGTCGGCTCTGATCATTTTCCCCTATGGGTCGAGATCGGCAATTGACGGAGACGCCGCCGCGGGCGGCGGCATCTCCTTTGTGATTACGCCACCTTGCGCGGCTGCAGCATGCCCGGCTGCAGCACGGTTTCGATGTGCGAGACCATGGTGTTGCGGGCGAAACAATAGATTTCGCCGCAACCGGTCATGCGGAAACCGAGCTTCTCCTGCAGCCGCAGCGAAGCCGGGTTGTCGGCGAAGACGCCGGAATGGATCGGCGTCTCCGGCATGCGGCGCGAAAAGCGCTCGATAATCCCAGCCACCGCCTCGCTCATATAGCCGCGCCGCCAGTAATAGCGGTTCAGCCAATAGCCGAGGTGCCAGCGGCCGTGGCGCAGCTCGATCGAGACGTTGCCGATATGGACATCGTCCTTGCCGGTGATCGCCAACGGCCAGTCCGGCAAGGCGCCCGAGGTGACCGGAACCAGCCAGTCCAGTGCATCCTGCCGGTCGAACGGCGCGGGCACGCGGGACAGCATGCGCGTGACGGCGAAATCGGAAAGCGATTCCGCAATCGCTGGCGCATCGCTCAGCCTGTGGGGGCGGAGCGTCAGCCGGGCGGTCGAGATGACAGGCGCGGGGCCTGGCATCATCGGCTTTGTCTCCGCCCTTTGCAGCGCGGTCGTGCTCATGCGATGTTCCCCCAGCTTCGGAGCGACATCCAGGTCTTGCGGTCGAGCCTGTACCATTCCACCGGCACGTTGCTGCCGAGCGCCAGCGAAGCGGCAAGCCCCGATCCCTGGAACTGGAAGCCGCACTTCTGGATGACGCGGCGCGAGGCGACGTTCATCACCCGGCAGCGGGCGTCGATCTGGTCGATATCCTGGCGTGTTCTGAACACCATATCGACCAGGGCATGGCAGGCCTCGGTGGTATAACCCTTGTTCCAATAGGGCTCGCCCAGCCAGTAGCCGATCTCGACGGTCCTGCCGTCGGCATGCGGCTCGACACCGCAGCAGCCGATAAAGGCGCCGTTTTCGGCTTTGGTGATTGCATAGACGCACTTGCCAATCTCGCCATTTTTCGTGCGACGCACGAAGTCGGCAGCATCATCGGCGGTATAAGGGTGCGGCATACGCGATACCATGGTGGCGACTTTGGCGTTATTGGCGAGATGGGCAAGGGCGTCGATGTCTTCTTCGTGGGGCGCGCGCATGACGAGCCTTTCCGATAACAAGACAGGGCAATCGGTCCTTAACCGCTCCGGCCTCAGCCGTTCTTGGGAAGCCACCTGGCCTTCCCGGGGCGACCGAGATTGGTCAACCCTTAACAATTCGCCTTGCATGTTCAGTCCTCCTGTTTGGACAAAGAAAAAGGGGAGATGGCGCCCCATCTCCCCTGTTTTCTGGACTGAACCTGGTACGGCCAGCCGGGTCGATGAGACGCCGGCTGTTTTAGAGCGCTACCGGCTTATTCCGCTGCTTCCGCTTTCGGCATGACAGACACGTAGACGCGACCGTTGGCCTTGGTTCGGTAGTTCACATTGCCGGCGGTAAGCGCAAAAATCGTGTGATCCTTGCCGAGGCCGACGTTGGAACCCGGATGCCACTGCGTCCCGCGCTGACGCACGAGGATGTTGCCTGCGATGACGGCTTCGCCGCCGAACTTCTTCACGCCAAGGCGCTTGGATTCGGAATCGCGACCGTTGCGCGAGGAACCGCCAGCTTTTTTGTGTGCCATTGGAGTTCTCCTTTAAACCTTGTCCCGTTGATCTTACTTGGCAGCCACGATGTCCGTGATACGGACGACCGTGTGATGCTGACGATGGCCGCGCGAACGCTTCGAATTCTGACGGCGGCGCTTCTTGAAGGCAATGACCTTCTTGCCGCGGTTCTGTTCGACGACTTCTGCCTTGACAGAGGCGCCGGTGACGAAGGGCGCACCGATCGCAGCGTCGGCGCCTTCGCCGATCACGAGCACTTCGGTGAATTCAATGGAGTCGCCAGCGGTGGCTTCCAGCTTTTCGATGGTCAGCACGTCGTTGGCTGCCACACGGTACTGTTTACCGCCGGTCTTGATGACTGCGAACATTTTTTATCCTTTCATGTTCGTTCCAGCTCTCCCCGCCGATCAGCAGGGTGGCCGTCTTTTTATCAGTCGAAGTTAAGCAGGGATTTCAGAGGGCTGGCCTCGAGCTCTTCCTGCCGGTGAAACGCCCCACGCGAGCGCGGGACTGGCAAGGCACGGATTACTCCGAACCTATTGCGCAGCCGAAATACGCGAGTGACAAAAAAGTGTCAAGGCAAAAGGATGGAATGCTTCGACTTTTCGGCTTGCCAACCCGTCACAGGCTCGTTATGAGAACGCCCGCGCCGAACAAGCGCCGACCTGACCGCGGAGAGGTGGCAGAGTGGTCGAATGCACCGCACTCGAAATGCGGCATACCTGCAAGGGTATCGTGGGTTCAAATCCCACCCTCTCCGCCACTGGTAACTATCTGATTTTAAAGTGAAATTCGCCGTTTTCGGGATGTTTCTACCCACAGAAATACCCGGCGAATCATGTATCTAAGCTATCGAAAATCCGGCGTCCGCTTCCAGATCGCCGTCCCTGCTGATCTTCAGCCCCGACTCGGGCGAACCCCGATCCGAATCCCACTGGGGATGATCTCGGCCACATCCGCCAGACGGATCGCCCGTTTACTCTCCGGTCACGCCGAGCGCCTATTCATCGCCGCGAGATCAAAGGAGATGAATGCCATGTCGAAACCGGACCTTCGCGACGCCCTCATAGCCGAGCTACAGGGCCAGCTCGCCGAGATGGCCGACCAGTTCGAGGAATACAGGACGAACTCGGAGCGACTGCTCGCCGTCGAGGTTGAGCACGCCCGACTTGTCGGCGAGAACCAGACGCTGGCGAAAGTCGTGCCGATCGGCGAATATCTGGGCGCCGTTGCGGACGGCATGGAAGCACTTGAGGCGAAGGTACGCAGTCTCCCCCGCACGCAGCAGGGCGGCGTCGAGGATGCCCTGGCCCTCCTGCAAAATCAGATGACGTCGCTGTCGCAGGCCGTCCACATGTCGCTCGAAGGAGGTCCGCCCCGGCCACACCTATCCGAAGTGCTCGAAGACTGGGTTGAAGTCCGCAGTGGCTTCGGTATCGCCGCGAAGAAGATCGATACAGACCGCAATCGCGTTCTGGATTTCATCGCGTTCGCCGGGGACAGGCCCGCCAACAAGTATACGTATTACGACGTCCAGCGGTTCGCGAACCTGCTCGTCCGGGTGCCGGGGAACTATTCGAAGATACCGCATCTCAAGGGTAAGCCCCGGCAAGATGCGGCGGACTATAACGACCGGCTGGCCCCTGAGGACCGATTGCCGACGCTCTCCGTGAAGTCGATCGAGGACAACTACCTGTCGCCCCTACGGGTCCTCTTCCGCGACATCGCGGCGGAGCACAGCTTCCGGTCGCCGCTCACCGACGTCGATATTCGTATCTCCTCAGACGCGACACCATCGGTCGAACGACTCCCGTTCGCGGTCCCGGAACTGAACCGCTGGTTCGCGCACGCGGCGAAGGAAGAGCGCGCAGACATGAAGTGGCTACCGTTACTCGGCACCATCACAGGCGCCCGCATAGCGGAGCTCATCTTCCTTCAGGGGAAGGACATCTATCGCGTACGAGGCGACGACGGGCTGGAGTGCTGGGTGCTCGACCTTAGAACAGACCTCATCGCCGAAGGCGGCGGGACCCAGAAGCGCAAGACGAAGAACAAGCCCTCGCGGCGCCTAATCGCCCTCCACGAGACGTTCGAGACGCTGGGCTTCATCAGGTATACCCAGTCCCGTCAAGACGACGAATGGCTGTTTCCAGCCGCTTTCTACTACGGAAAACGGCGCGTCTCCGACCCTGCCGACGCAGCCAGCAAGCGGATGAACCGAATGCTCAAGGACGTCGGTATTCATGAGAGGCAGGTGCAGGTGTTCCACTCCACCCGCCACACCGCGAAGGACATCATGCGGATGGCTCGCGTAGGTGAGCGAACCCATGATCTTCAAACGGGGCATGCACTCGACACTGTCTCGAAGCGCTACGGCCTGAAGCATCTCGGACAGCAGGAGCTTGAAGTGCTGCGCAGCCTGCCACTCCCCGAAGGTCTTGACCTCACCCCTTACATGGGAGAGGACGCGCCCTTATCGTGAACCGGCGCCGTCGCCTCGCGGGGGCTTCGGCCCCCTGCCGCGCAAGCTTGGCCGCCCCCACGCTCATTGGCGCGGGCCTAGTCCGGTGCAGGGCTCAGATGCGGCCAAGAGGCCTTTCTAAGACCTACACCGGGGCAACAGGATTGGGTCGCTCCGGTCCGTCAATCAAAATAGACGCGCACCGGGTCGCTGCGCTCCCGCACCACTGCGCATCGATTTCCATTGACCGCCCTCCCGCTTCGAGTGCCGCACCTCGAGACGTCGCGTTAGATCTTTGTTGGTCCTCTGCCTGGGCTATCCTGGGCTCCACCCTTTGAATCTGCTATAAAAACCTTGTAAAACAAGGCCTTATGGAGATTTCCATGGAAACAACGACGACAACAATCCGAGGTATCGCGATGGATGTCATCATCACAGAGACGACGCACCGGGACGCGCGCGGCGTCCTCTTCTACCTCGCAACGATCACCATCAAGAGCCACAGGACAGGCGTCGAGCGAATCGCGCGCCGGTCCCGCATCCCCGGAGCCGGGGCCACGCTTGCTCGCGACGTCCAGCGCATGGGCGTCCGGGCGCTCGACAAGCTGGCAGCCTGAAGGGGAGACACCGCATGAACAATGAAGCGAAGACAACCAACGAGGGGCAGACGTTCACACTCACGATAGGAGCGAGGTGCCAGTCTTGTGTGATGCCGGAACTGCTGACGCGCGATTTCCGGGACTGGGACTACATGCCCGACGACGGCGACGTCGCGGAAGCGCTCATGCAACACGTGGAGAAGCGCTGCCGAAGTTGCCTCGATAGCTGTTGGGCCGAGGAGACGGACGGCCACTTTGACATTTTCGTTGCCGCGAACGACTGAAAAAGAAGCGGGGCCGTCAGGCCCCGTTTTCATGCTGCGACGTCGCTTTTTCGGAATGGGCATCGAATCCGGGGCGGTTACTACCCGCCGACGTCGCCCGGACGCGTCCTACGGCCTCCGCTCGCGTCCCCATTTTTGGATTCAGGCGGTCAGGACTGGTTTTCGCGTCCGCCATCTACTTCGAGTAGCGCGTCGTAGAAGGCGACGACAGCCTCCGCCAGCCCCTCGACGTCGGCCTTGTCGGCGACGTCGCGCGACAGGAGTTCGATGTAAGCGGCGTCAAGCTCGGCGAGCTGCCGACGCTGGTCTTCCGTCAGATGTCCGAACATCGCGGTGACGTCGGTTCCGTTTTCTGTTGCATCCATCATCAGATTATCTCCTGCCGGGACCCAGCCCGGCATCCTCTTCATTCTCGACGTCCAGCTTCAGCTCGGGAACCGGGGACGGCGGCGGCTCCGGTTCGTGGATGTTCTCGACGCGCGCTGCCGCCATCGCACGCTGCACGAGCTCCGCCGGTCCCGCACCGAGGCCAAGAACCCGGAGCTGGGTACGGTCGTCGCTCGCGGCCTGCAGGCGCAGCCACTCATGCACGACGGACGGCAGACGTCGCTCAAGAGCGACGCGCGCCTCTTCGCGGCGTCGCGGAGACGGAGAGTCGAGCTCGCGGACCAGGCGCCGCCAAGACTTGAGAGCCGGCCGCAGGCGCGGCGAAGGCTTCTCCGACGCCGACAGGACAGCGTGGTGCTCCGGCTCAAGACCGCGCTCGCGAGCCCAAGCTTCGCGGCCCAGCCCATATCCTTGCGGTGGGTCATACCGCGTCCGGCGTCGCGGACGAGGAGCGATCTCGAACACGGGCTCCGCTGGCTGCGCAAGAGCCAGCACGGTGGAGAGCAGCGCGAGGAGTTGCAACGCCGCCTTCATCGCTGGGTCTGCCCGGCGCTCGCGGCGTCGCGCCAGATCGCGCCGCAGTTCATCGACGCACGTTCGACGCCGCTTCTTCTTCTCCGAATCTTCGCTCATGCCGACGCCTCCAATCCTTACGACAAGCATGCGTGCCGGCTGGATTCGGCGCAAACCTGCGCGGACGTCGCGACGCACAGACGAAGGATTCGACGCAGAATCCGATGGGTTAAGATACGGCGACGTCGCGAAGAAGCGCTCAGAAGGCCACTAACGGCGTCCTCATTTTTTGAAATCAGCGATTTCGGGAGGTTTTCGGCGTCCGGGTGTCCCGGAGCCGAGGCGGCTCAGCGCCGCCCCGGCATGGGCTTCATGCCGAACCCCGCCCCCAGAGACGGTTCCGGCTCCGGGGGACGAAGGCGTTGCACCTCGCGGCGGGAGGCGTCGCGCTGCGCCGCTGTCTCCGTCAGAGCGGCGTCGAGAGTCCGGGCGCGATCCTCGGCCTTTCGACGTGCCATCTCGGCAGCACTGGCCCTCTTGTCGGCGGCGTCGGCGCGGCGCTCGGCAAACGACGTCTGGTCGCGCAGCCGATCCATCTCTCCGGCAACGGCAGCGCGAACGCGGGCGGCGACACGGCTCTGGCGGAAGCCATCGAGCGCCGTCCGCAGCATCGACGGCAATCGCTGAAGTCTGGCCGACGCCGCGCGGACCTTCGCGGCTTCCTGTCGGACACGGCCCATCATGGACTTCGCTTTCCGCTGCTCGCGAACGGCGGCGTCGTGCGCGGCCTTCGCCGCATCCGTAGCCGTCTTCGCCTCCGCCAGGCGCCGCGCGGCGTCGGCCTGCGCGGCGTCGGCATCGGCGCGCAGCGCGGCGGCTTCCGACGCCGCCGTCGCGACCAAGGATTCCGTCTCGGACTTCTTCGCCGCGACAAAGGATTCGACCTTGCCCTTGACGACGTTCGCCCGATCGAGGGCGGCTTGCAGCGCCTTCGCCTGGGCTTTTTCCCTCTGCCATTCGCCGCGCGGCAAGTTCCGCCGGCGAGGCCCGAGACGAGCTAGGCCGCAAGGAATGCCAACTGTCTCGTGATACGCGTCCTGCCATGCCCGCATCGCCGCCTTGTACTCCCGGTCTGCTCGCTTGGAGAGCGCTTTCGTATCCTCGCCCTCGCTGGGACCGGCCGCCATCGTGGTCCGCTTCGCGGCGACGCCAGGATGATGGCGCAGCGCACGCATTTCGGGATCGTCGGTCGGCACCACATAGGCGTGGATATGATAGTGAGACTCGTCCTCATGACGGACGACGGATTTAAGATCGTCGCCATATTGTGAACGAAGCCATCCGATTGTTAGCTTTTCCCACGTTTCGACCTCCGCGCGTTTCGTGGCGTCGGCCCGGACTTCTTCCATGGCGTACGGATGCGAGGCGATGACCGTGTGCAAGGTCTTGTGATCCTGTCGGAGCTTGCGCTGTGTTCCTGTCTTCGGCGTCGTCCTGGCCGCCTCGGCAGCAGCATCGTGGAGAGATTCGACCTCAGCCACGCCGACGCCGAAGACCACGACAGGAGGCAACGGAGCCGCGACGTGGACGGAGGCCGCAGGATCACGGCGGGCCTCTGCAAGAACGAAAGCCGTGGACCGCCCCTTGTCGTCGCCTTTGCGCGAGAAGCTTTCAAGATGCACGAACTGGTATCCCATGACGACAGGAACCTCAGTTGAGGACGACAATCCGGGCCGTGGCGGTGGCCATGGCCCCGCTCACCACGTCCCGGACGAGGATCGACCACTGGTAATCGCCGGCGGCTCGTACGCGGCCCGAGAAGATGCCTGTTGCGCTGTCGAAGGACAGGCCGGCCGGGAGCGGTGTCACGGTCGCGAGCGCATAGAAGTACTGGCCGGAGCCGCCCGAGATGTCGGGCATGACCAGCACGGACTCCTGCATGCCCCACGCAAACCGGTTGCCGCCGTATGTGACGGCGAGCGGCGTGACGGGAGGCGTCGCCGGGGTCTCGCTGGCCGGAGCCGAGGCGGCGATCACCCCAGTCGTCGCGGACCGCCAGACGATCGACGGTTCGGAGGCGGACGCCGCACTCGACAGGAGCAGCGTGGCGAGGAAGATCGCAGGGACCCGCATCATAGTGCCTCCTCGAACTCGATGCCCTGAGTGAAGCTTGAGACGAGTTGCACCCGATCGAGGAAATCGCGGTCGCTCAGATGAGAGAAGCCGCCGTTCAGTTCCGTGCGGTCTTGACCGAAGGAGGCATATCGCTCCGGGTTCTCCCAGATAACAGCATACCAGCTCCCCGGAAGGCGAATGACCTTGAGAAGCGCCGGGAACGCGGGACCGTGATTCGTTATGAGTATCTGCCGCTCGTATTCTCGCATCAGCGTGCCTCCGCGCGGCTACGAAGCGCATCGTTCAGCAGGGCGTCGAGTTCGCGGGGCATGAAACCGTGGTCGCGGCAGAAGTCGGCCTTGAGGCTCATGGAATCCTCACGCCAGCGGTCTAGCCACTCGGCGACGTATCCATATCGCGGATGGCCGAGCAGGACTTCGACGGCACTGCCGACGAGATCGACCGGGAACGGCTGTGGGCCCCGATGCGGAAACAGGGCCCGGAGATCGCGCTGGTTGAGGTCCCGCCACGTCCGGGCAAGTTCCGGGTCGTCGCGCTTCATCGTCTGCCAGAGCTCAAGGACGACGCCGACACGACGCGCGTCGAGATCGATGATGTACCTGAGGTCTTTGTGCATGTGTTCCTCCGGGGCTGGTGAATGCTAGTGGAAGAAGCGTGAGCGCCGGCGGAGAGAGGAACAAGTCCAATGGTAGTAACCGGCTACTGCTAACTGGCGTTAGCACCGGCCCTTCCGGGGGACACTGCCGTGAGCCTCTCCCTGGAGGCGCTTGAGCGGCGCCTAGAGGGGACTTTATCGGCGTCCAAACTTATGAGCGAGGCGGCACCCATACTCGGGAGAAGGGCGTACAACACGCGGGGCAGATGTCTGCCCTCCCGTCTGCCTATCCTCGTCCGCAGCGATCGACGGCAACAGAGAATGAACCTCTTGGTAGCCTGGTTCCGACCTAGTAGGAGTAAACGAGATATGTGTGCGATAGTGGCCCATCGAATCGTTAGGGGATCTTCATGTCTGTTTACGCTTTATGGAATAACAAGGGTGGAGTGGGTAAAAGTTACCTAACCTTCCAGGTCGCTTGCGAATACGCTAGGACCCATCCAGATCAAAACGTCCTCATCCTTGACCTGTGCCCGCAGGCAAACTCTTCAAGTATGTTGCTTGGAGGTATGGAAAACGGCGAGGTCGCAATAGAGCGGCTTTCTGGCGCTACCCCTCCAACTACCATATCGGGCTACATAGCGGACCGTATCGTGAGCCCGTACGTCAATCCTCGTTCGGGCTCGAACTACGTCACGCGGGTACGAGGTATTAACCACAGCGTTCCGGGTAACGTTTTCTTGGTATGCGGGGATGAGGAACTTGAGATGCAGGCCGGGCAAGTGCAGCTCGCTTGTGCAGCCGGCCCGCAAGATGCTTGGCGCATCGTTCACACTTGGATCAGAGACTTGATCGAGGATGTGCGAGTTTCTTGGAACCAGAATGCCATCACAGTATTTGTCGACTGCAACCCGAGTTTCTCAATTTATACCGAACTCGCAATCGCGGCTTCGGATCGACTGATCATTCCATTCTCAGCAGATGGTTCATCTAAACGAGCTGTACGTTCTGTGCTCTCGCTGGTGTATGGCATTTTGAGGCGCCCAGGTCAGATTCAATCCCAGTTTTTCCTGAACATGCAGCGCTACAACATGGCGCGACCGCAGATCTATTCATATGTTGGCAACCGGCTCACGCAGATGAACAGCAGTTCCGCTAGCGCGTTCAAAAACGTCGTGACTGAGATTTTCGCTGAAGTCTTTCGCGTGTGGCAAGCGAACCCAGCTCTTTTTTGTGTCCATCCTACCGGGGACCCTGCGCCGACGACGCGCCAAGGCTTTAGGCGTATGTTCGAAGAGCAGATCAATGATGCAAACACAGCTTCGGTAGTCTCTGGCGCTATGGGAATACCCATTTGCAATCTCACAGCCGGCACAAAGACTTTCGCCGGGCGGACAGTGCACGTCAACCAATCTCAACTCGATAAACAACAGCCGAACATAACGGACTTCGTTGCAAAAATCGAATAGCACTATGAAGTTACGCTACGCGGTCAAGTAGAAGCGCGTCGAGCGGCGAATGAGGCGTCAAAGCTTGTCGATTTGAAAGCCATATAGCTTCGTTTTCGGCAAGAGTTCGACGTAGCTTCTCACGCCAAGCCACGTCGGCAGGCGCTTCGAACGGGATGCCGTCTTCGTCGGTTGTTCGAGGTGCCAAACGGACGACCGTGGCATCCTCGAAGAGCGAAACGACCTCCCGGAGATCGTCGTCTAGCTCTTCGAGTGACACTTCTTCGTCGGTGCTCTGCGACGCGAAGTCGAGGTCGCGGACAGTTGGCCCACATGTGTGAACTATATACGGGGCTGCTTCCGCAGCCTCGCGTATATCGTCGGACGAGATGGCGGCGTCGAGGGCCATACGAGCCACGCGAAGCGCTTGTTCCGGCTCCGGTCCCCAGTTGTTGTCCCAGTCCTGTCGCGCCTGTCGCTTCCATGCCTCGATGTCGCCAGCACCCTCGGCGAAGGGCCGGGCTGGGTCATAGTGCTGCACCATGATCAAGGGCTCAGCCCAGGGCGTGTGCCGCCACTGGGGGAGCGTCAGGCCGAGGACGATGTTCGACGGCGGCGTCTCCCGCTTCTCCTTCAGCGCGGCGTCGGCCCTGGCGGCGACTTCAGTTTCTGTGACAGCAGGCGTCACAATCTCGTCCGGCCACAGCTTGTCCCGGTTCTCCTCCAGCCATTTCATATGCTCTTCATCGACCGGCTCGGGGGCCTTCCGACCACGCTTGAGAACGCGGCGGAGACGCCCGTCGCCGCGTCCGATGTGGACGCGCACGACCTTCTCGCCGGCCTTTTCCAGTTCCGCGAGCCAGAGCTTGAAGGCCCCGAGAGGCTGACAGATCTTCAGCCGGCGTGTGGCCTCGTAGAGCCACACGAGTTCATCGTCCGATGCTGCGAGCGTGTCCGCCGGCTTGCTGCAATACTTTACTATCTCCTCCACCTTCTCGACACGCCCGTTGTCTCGCCACCAGGCATCTGTCGCCGCGTGGGTGAACTTCAAGAACTCCTGCCACCGTTCTCCGATGTTCTTGGTAGGCCAGTAGAGAACATTGGCGTGAACGTGATAGAGAACCGTGTCCGCGCCGTGATCGTCTGAAAGGTTCGACGTCTCTCCGCGAGATCGAGCAGCGGCGTCGCGCTCCTTCGCGGTCGCGCGAGTGAATTCGATGCCTCTATACAGCACCTCCACCGAATACCGTTTCCGGGCCTCGGACGCCCATTTCGATATCCGCCGGGAGAGGGCTCGGATGACGCTGCGAAGGTCGCTCCCGACCGGGACCGGCTTCGCGCACGTCATGACGGCGTACCGAAAGTGCTTGGCGTTCCTGTGCCCGGTCATCCAGAGCTTGAGGCCGTTTACGATCGGGCGGCGATCGCGTCCCGCAACAGTCGGCAGGAAGCGGACAGCGCGATAAACCCGCTGGTGTTCCACGACGCCTGTTACTGCGCCTATCATCGTGACGTCGCCGGACAGGGTGACGTCGACGCCCGCACGCAGGAGCGCGTCCGCAATGCGCGCCGTCTGCTGCTCAAGCACCTTCGTCGCGGCCTGGCGCTTCGCCCAAGCGATCGGATCGAGCTTCCACGCGGAGTTTGAACGCATGACGTCGGAGTGCGTCGTGTGCGACGGTCGGGCGACCGACGTCTCAAGTGCAGCGGCAGTGGCGGCAATGAGTTTGCCTATGCCACGCGGGGCTTCGTCAACATTTTTGGTTGGGCGGGTAAAGTCCGGCTCGAAGTCGCAGGGGTCATATCCGACCCCCCGGCTCAATTCGCCGTCAACGGCGGCTTTACATTTTCAGCGGTATCGTTCAGCATTCTTGAACATCCTGTGAAAACCGCCCGAGGGTTGCGAGCCCGTTGACGGCGGTTTTTCTATGCTCGATCGTCGGCGCGAGGCCGTCAAGCTCAGTCGGAAGCCAGCTAATTGTTGACAATGGCCGGGGTATCAAATACCCACGCTCGTACCCGAGCGGAAATTTTGATGATTAAATATCAATAGGTTATGAGGAGAATGGTAGAGGGTCCCACCCTCTCCGCCATGAATTTCCCGGGATTATTAACGTTTTGAGATTACCGGGAGATTGCCGTGACCGGCGCTCAGAATCGCATGCATTCCAAGGCCGCACGAGAGCCGCTCCCGAATCAAACATCGCGCTTTGCTTGCGCTGATTCTGCCCGATATGCATTGAGCGAAACAGGCAGGAGACAAATATACGGGGTGGCTCTTGGTGCGGTATCTCGTCAGGTACCCAGCACCTTCTTCACCCAGGTGCCAACCTCATCACCGCTGCTCATATCTGCCTGCACCAGCCCATCGATCATGAAGGTCGGCGAGACGTGGATGCCGTTTTGCCGGGCATATTTGCAGTGCCACTTGATCTCCCGGTCGAGATCCGGGATTGCGAAGGCTTCTTTCAGCTTGACGCCGCTGTAGCGTTCCAGGCGCTCGATGATCTGGTTCGGCGTCACATCCATATTCGGGCCGCCGGCATGGCGCTCGAATTCGAATTCCTCCCGGTGAGCCGCGATGGCGGCCATCACCTTCTTTGCTGTCTGCTTGCCACCTTCCAACGTTGAGGCTGCGATGATGCAGCGGACGAGGACACCCGAATACATATGCCAGGGCTGCGACTGCAGGCGGATCTTCACGGTGATCCTGTCTTCGCCCGCCTGGCTCAGCAGTTCTTCGAACTTGTTGAACGCTCTGACCGAGTAAGGGCAAGTCGGCTCCAGAAAGGCTTCGAAGATGCGGGATCCAGTGCCCCAAGTCAGCGGATCGGCGTGCCAGGAAGTGGTCGTCATGGAATTCCTCTCTGAGGTAAAGTATCCGGAGCAACTTAGGTCACCAGGCTCCAGAAGCCATGCGTCTTGCCGTGCCGACGTTTGAGTTCCGCGACATAGACGTCATGGGACCTGGTGTTGCCGAAATCATCGATATGAGGCGCAAAGGATGCACAGTCCGCCAGATGCCTCGCCGCATGCTTATAGCGGCCGGACCGGCCGCTATCTAGCGCGAAATCGATAATGGAGCGCAAGACAATGGTTGCCGCGAGCGGATGTTTCTCCGCCAGAGCTTCGGCCGCCAGCGTCATCAGCTCATAGAGATTGCCATCCAGTTCCGCCTTTCTGCTCACTACAAGTTTTGCCGCCTCGGCAGGCGTCGGCCAATTGAGAAAAAACGCAAGTGCCTGGTGGACGTCAGGAAAAGCCCGGGCATGGACAAATGCCTTCTCCTCGGCCTCAAGATCGTCGAAATCAGGCAGCCGCCTGAGGAAAGCCTTGAGGTGCTCGCTATGCAGCGACTGCTCGAAACATGTCCATCTATAGGTCTGTGCCTCCGCTGCACGCCCCAGGGCCTCGAGCGTCTCAACGCGCGCGCGCTGCCATTCGAATGGCATGTCGGCCCAGCCTCTCCTGTCGGCCTCATCCAACGTCTCAAGCGCTTCCTTCGCCCGACCGGCCGAGAGCAGACGATTGGCGATGTCGGCAGCTATCATCGGCGCCTTGCGCGCGTCCTCGGGGTGTTGGCCAATGTAGGCATCAACATCGCCCTGGGCGTCGGCAATTTCCTGCAAGGCTATGCGCACCGTTAGATCTCGCTGCGTGCCGCCGATCTCATCTTCGTAAAGGGGGCCTGCGCTGCCCCAGCCGATGATCTCGCGCTCGTCTTCCGCCGGCTTGTCTTTCGGCTCCTTGGACCATTGGACGAAGAGGGTCTTCAAGCAATCGAGACCATCCTTGCCGAGAGCTGGCGCCATCGCCGCAATCAGGTTGTCGTACTGGCCGTAACCATCGTCTTGCACGGCTTTGAACACCTTCTCGGCCAGGACATTGGAGTCGATCTTGGCGGACGCGGCGATTGCGGCAGCATCCTCGCAAGCCTGATGAAAACTTTGGATGACAGAACCGCTGCTCTCGTTGGATCTCTCAAAGATCGAATTCGCCAGGGCGAGGAACTGCCATATCAGTTCGAAGGCCTCCTGGGGATCATCGGCGGCAACCGTCTCTGTGATCGTCTTGCGCTGCGTTTCCAGGTCGCTCTTCAGCGCCTTCACTTTGCGCCAGTTGATGAGGGTGCGAGCGCGGGCGATGCTGGCAAGCCGCTTTCGTACCTCACGCGCGACCTCGGCGCTGCCGTGATTGCCGGCAAGCTCCATTCGAAGCCGTCGCTTGTGGGCAGCACTGCCCATGCTGATCTCGACCAGCAGCTCGGCAAGGCGATGCGCACCAAGGGATTCAAGATTCTTCGCATTGAGTGTTGTCTTGGCTGCCATCGGTCATCGCTATCGTTTCTGCGATGACCCTACCCTGCAGGCGGTGCGAGGCCAAGGTCCGGGAATGTGCACAGGGATAATCCTCTGTGCCTCGCTATTAGCTAAAAACTAACGCTGCCTCGTAACGACTCCTAAAGCCGGTTTTGGCACCTTGTTGCCTGTCGAATATTGCTTCCAATTTCTCGCTGAGGTTGATTATGAGTCATAATAGAGACGCCTGGGTCAGCCAGCGCGCTTATTCACTATGGGAATCGGAAGGCAGGCCGGATGGGCGTGGGGAAAGCCATTGGGCGCAGGCGCTGAAGGAGTTCGAGCAACTGGAGCTGACGAAGGCCTCGCCTGATGGAAACGATCTCATCGAGAAGCTGAAGGCAGCCGGGCGGCTGATGCGGATCTATGACGAGGCGGCGCCCGCCGTTGAGAACGACCGGCAGATCAAGGCGGCTCGCTAGGCCGTATTTTTCAATCCCTGGGTTGCCGAAATATTCAGCGGCATTCCAGGCGGACGATCGGCCTTGCCGGCAGGCGTCTTGCCACCTCGACGAAACCGGCATCCAGAAACATCGACAGCGTTCCCGGATAGAGCTCGGCTCCGTTCGAAGCACGGGCTGCCTGATCGACAGGGTAGGCTTCGAGACATTCGGCGCCGTTCGCGCTTGCGAATTCGACGGCGTGTTTCAATAACAATCGCGACAGACCCTGCCGCCGGAACGGCTTGCGGGCGATGAAGCAATTGATCGACCAGACCGGCTTGTCATCCACCGGCGCAAAGGGTTTTGAGCGGCGCAGCCGATCGAATACGGCGCGTGGCGCGACACCGCACCATCCGGCCGGTTCATTCTCGTGATAACCGAGAATACCGGGCGGGCGCCGTTCGGCGACGAGGCTTCGGAACCAGTTGCGATTTCCCTCGCCCCATCCTGCCTTGTAGTCGGCATTCGGACGATACCAGTAGGCGCAGCGACAATTCCGGCCGTCGGCGCAATCGTCGAAGACCGCTTCGATATCGGCCAGGCGGTCGGTGGTTGCGGGGAAGAAAGAGAAGCGATCCTGCATCCGGGCAAATTATGGCGCGGGCAGGTGATCGGCAAGCAGTCGCCCGTGCCGGCTGATCAGCCGCGGCGGCCCACCAGCTTGAAATGCTTATTCTTTAGCGGCCGACGTCGTCCGGCTGTCGCCGCCGGTCGGCATTCGCCGGCGTGCGGCTCGCCCTGACGCTACTGGCGTGCGGCCCAGCTCAGGCCACGCCGCAGGATGAGGGGCATGTAGGGATGGTCGAATTCGGCTGCGACATGGCCGAGAGCCGAATAGAAGATGCGGCCGGCGCCGAAATGGCGCTTGAGGACGACCGGCATCACGACATTGCGGGCTGCCGGATCATGGGCGCCGGTGAAGGTGGTGGTCGCCAGGATTTCGACTGTCGGATCATAATGCAGATAATATTGCTCCGACCGGTAGTCGAAATCGGGAATGCCGTCCATGACCGGATCGTCCTGGCGGGTGACGGCGACGCGGAAGTCGATGATGTTGCCGGGATGAGCGACCCAGGTGACGCCGGAGACATAGCGGAAAGGCGCGCTTTCCTTGAAGGAGGTGGCGAGCGCGCCGTGATGGCCGGCAAGCCCCAGCCCGCCGCGAACGGCTCCGACCAAGGCGCTAGCGTGGGGTTTTTCCAGCGTTTCGCCGGTGATGATCGGCACCAGCAAATCGGCTTTGGCAAGCGTCGGCGATCCGAATATGCCGAGATCGCCGGTGACCTCGACCGTAAAATCGTCCTCGCGTAAGAGATCGGCGACGATATGAGCGCATTGCTCCGGCTCATGGCCCTGCCAGCCGCCCCAAACGACCAATGCCTTCCTCATTCGCGCGCTCCCCTGTCCGATTGCCGCGGTCCGTTGCATCATGGTGGTGAACGCCCCTTAGAGCGGGCGGCTATGCAAATCACGCGAATAATTCGCGAAGGTTGGCGGTTCGGGCCAAATCATATAGGGCCGGGGCAGTTCGGCATTTGACGTATTGTCCGTTCACGCCGATCGTAATTCCTTCTTTTTATTGACGTGTATCTCGTCTAGGTTTCTTTCATCTCTCGCTAATAATAAGGGTGGTGCATGGCAGGTGAAACGGTTCTTGTCGTCGGCGGCGCCGGTTATATCGGCTCGCATACGTGTCTCGACTTGGCGAACAAGGGCTACAAGCCTGTCGTCTTCGATAATTTTTGCAACGGCCATCGCGAGTTCGTCAAATGGGGGCCGGCCGAGGAAGGCGATATTCGCGATCGCCCCCGGCTGGACGAGGTGCTCGCCAAGCACAAGCCGGCAGCGATCCTGCATTTTGCAGCACTGATCGAGGTCGGCGAATCGGTCAAGGATCCGGTTTCCTTCTACGAGAACAATGTGATCGGCACGTTGACGCTGCTTTCGGCGGCGCAGGCGGCCGGCATCAATGCCTTCGTCTTCTCCTCCACCTGCGCCACCTACGGCCTGCCGCAGAGCGTGCCGCTCGACGAGACGCATCGGCAGGTGCCGATCAATCCCTACGGGCGGACGAAATATATCGTCGAACAGGCGCTTGCCGATTACGACCAGTACAAGAGCCTGCGCTCGGTGGTGCTGCGCTATTTCAATGCCGCCGGCGCTGATTTCGAAGGCCGGATCGGCGAATGGCACCAGCCGGAGACGCATGCGATCCCGCTGGCGATCGACGCGGCACTCGGCCGCCGCCAAGGCTTCAAGGTGTTCGGCAGCGATTATGAGACGCGCGACGGCACCTGCGTGCGCGACTATATCCATGTGCTGGATCTTGCCGATGCGCATGTGCGCGCCGTCGAATATCTGCTGAAGGGCGGAGAGTCCGTCGCGCTCAACCTCGGCACCGGCACCGGCACCACGGTCAGGGAATTGCTCGGCGCGATAGAGGATGTGTCGAACCGGCCTTTCCCGGTCGAATATATCGGCCGACGCGAAGGCGATTCGCATACGCTGGTCGCCAATAACGACAAGGCGCGCGACGTGCTCGGCTGGGTGCCGCAGTATGATCTCAATCAGATCATCCGTTCCGCTTGGAACTGGCATGCCAAAACCAACCAGCATTGAGCCCGGAATTGAGAAGGGCGCTAGGCCGAACATCCTGCTGATCACGGCGGACCAGTGGCGTGGCGATTGCCTGTCGGTCGTCGGTCATCCTTGCGTGAAAACGCCCAATGTCGATGCGCTGGCGCGCCAGGGCACGCTGTTCTGGCGGCACTATGCCGGGGCGGCGCCCTGCTCGCCGGCGCGGGCCACACTCTATACCGGCCTCTACCAGATGAACCATCGCGTCTGCCGCAATGGTTCGCCGCTTGATGCCCGCTTCGACAATCTGGCGCTGGCCGCCCGGCGGGCGGGATACGACCCGACGCTGTTCGGCTATACGGACACGGCGCCCGATCCGCGCGGCATGGATGCCAATGACCCGCATCTGACGAGTTATGAAGGCGTGTTGCCGGGCTTTACCGCACGCCAGCTGCTGCCGGAGCATGAAAGGCAGTGGCTCTCCTGGCTCCGGTCCCGCGGTCATCGGGACGCCGTCAGCCGTAACATCCATAGTCCCGTCGGCGCTGCAGCCGGCGACATTTCCGATGCGGCGCCGGCCTATTCCAGCGACGAGACCCAGACGGCGTTCCTCGCCGGCGAGTTCATCCGCTGGCTGGGTGAGCAGGACAGGCCGTGGTTTGCGCATGTCTCTTTCCTGCGTCCGCATCCGCCCTTTTCGGTGCCGGAGCCATTCAACCGGATGTTCACGCCGGGCGAGGGACCGGCTTTTGCGCGAGCGGCAAACGCCCAAGCGGAAGAGGCGCGTCATCCCTATCTCGCCTATGCGATGCCGCGCACCGGCAAGGGCAGTTTCATCCACGGCGCGACGGGGCCGCTCAGCGATTGGAACGGCGAGGATTTCGCGGCGATCCGGGCGATCTATTACGGCATGATAGCAGAGGTCGATGCGCAGCTCGGCCGGATCTGGCAGGCGCTGCAGGATGCCGGCGCTTGGGACGATACGCTTATCGTCTTCACCTCGGATCACGCCGAGATGGCGGGCGATCACTGGACGCTGGGGAAGGGCGGCTTCTTCGACGGCAGCTACCATATTCCGCTTGTCATTCGCGATCCCGCAAGCGGGGCGGCGGCCGGGGTCGTCGACGATTTCACCAGCGCTGCGGATGTTTTTCCGACCCTCTGTCAAAGGCTAGGCATCGAGGCGCAGAACGGGCTCGACGGCCGATCGCTCATGCCTTTCGTCGAGGGCGGCAGCGCGGACGGCTGGCGGGATGCGGCATTCTGGGAATTCGATTTCCGCGATATCGCCGGCGGCGAGACGGAGCGGTATTTCGGGCTCAGGTCGAACGAGTGCAATCTCGCGGTGATCCGCGACGCGCGGTTCAAATATGTGCATTTTTCCGCCTTGCCGCCGTTGCTCTTCAATCTCGGCGACGATCCGATGGAGCTTAAGAATGTCGCGGCCGATCCCGCCTATGCGGCGATCCGGCTCGAGTATGCCGAAAAGCTGCTGTCGCTGAGGGCGCGGCACCTCGATCAGACGCTCGCCTATACCGAGCTGACGGAAAAAGGGCCGGTGACACGCCGGCCCTGATGCCTTTTACCCGAGATAATCGCGCTTGCCGATCGGCGCACCCTGGTTGCGCAGGATGGCGTGGGCGGTAGTGACGTGGAAATAGAAGTTCGGTAGGGCGAAGGCGGTGACATAGTCGACGCCCGGAAGCACGATGCCGCTCTTGCCCGGCAGGGTGATTTCCCGCGCTTCCGTGCCCTCCAGCGCTTCCTCAGAGAAGCCGGCGAGATAGGCTTCGGTCTTGGCCAGACGCTCGCGCAGTTCGTCGAACGTCCTCTCATTGTCCTCGAATTTCGGGGCGTCGGTGGCGGTCAGCCTAGAGAGGGTGAATTTGGCGCTGTCGCTGGCGCGCTGATACTGGCCGGAGAGCGGCAGCATGTCGGGCGCGAGACGCGCGGCGACCAAGACGGCGGGATCGATGTTCTTTTCCTTCGCATAGGCTTCCGCCTTGTCGAGATAGGTTTTCAGGCTGGCGAGGCCGCGCTGGAACATCGGAACGGTGAGGCGATAGATCGAAATGGACATTTGTCCTGTCTCCAAAATCATTAAATGACTGGCCGCGTCGAGAAATCGAAGACGCCTGCGGCCGCGGTCCCGCCTTCGATCTCCATAGATGGAGGCGGTCTTGGTCTTTCACAACAGAGGCAATGCAGGCGGTGATCGCGACGTGCGCGGCCTTGCGTCTTCTTCCCGATCTCGTCGCCGCGAAAGAGGCTTGACGCCGTTCCCAGAAAATGGAATGAATATTCCGAAGAGCAAATTTTACGGTTTGTTTGTTCCGTTTTGCACGGAGCGCCGCAGGAGAGGCGGCAGGAAATTGCGGCTCCAGGGCAAATGCCTGGGGCTCCGGCGTGAGGAGGGTGCAGCCGGGCACCGTTTGTGGAGGAAGTAAAATGAAAAAGTTTATCCTGGGCACTGCGATGGCGCTCGTCATGTCGACGGCCGCTCACGCAGAAACCGTCGGCGTTTCGATGGCGAAATTCGACGACAACTTTCTGACCGTGCTGCGAAACGGCATGACCGATTATGCCAAGACGCTGAGCGGCGTAACCCTGCAGGTCGAAGACGCGCAGAACGACGTTTCCAAGCAGCAGAGCCAGATCCAGAATTTCATCGCCTCCAAGGTCGATGCCATCATCGTCAACCCGGTCGATACCGACGCGACCACGGCAATGTCGAAGCTCGCCGCCGATGCCGGCATTCCGCTGGTTTACGTCAACCGCCAGCCGGTCAATGTCGACACGTTGCCGGACAAACAGGCCTTCGTCGCCTCCAACGAGCAGGAATCCGGCACGCTGGAAACCAAGGAAATCTGCCGCATTCTCGGCGGCAAGGGCAAGGCCGTCGTCATCATGGGCGAGCTTTCCAACCAGGCTGCGCGCATGCGCACCCAGGACGTCCATGACGTCATCAAGACCGATGAATGCAAGGGCCTGGAGATCGTCGAAGAGCAGACGGCCAACTGGGATCGTACCCAAGGCGCCGACCTGATGACCAACTGGCTCTCCAGCGGCATCGAATTCGACGCCGTCATCTCCAACAACGACGAAATGGCGATCGGCGCCATCCAGGCGCTGAAGGCAGCCGGCAAGGACATGACCAAGGTCGTCGTCGGTGGTGTCGACGCCACGCAGGACGCGCTTGCCGCCATGCAGGCAGGCGATCTCGACGTCACGGTGTTCCAGGATGCCGCCGGCCAGGGCAAGGGTTCGCTCGACACGGCGCTCAAGCTCGCCAAGGGCGAAAAGACCGAGAAGAAGGTTTATATTCCCTTCCAGCTCGTCACGCCTGAAAACGTCAAGGACTTCGTCACCAAGAACTGAGGCGAACGCCAAACCGGATGCGGGCTTTGCCCGCATCCTTTTCGCCTGTCCGGAGGAGATGATATGGCCGTCAGCCCGACAACCATGGCCGCCGTGCGCGCGAGCGGCGCAGTCCCGAATGCGGAATATCTGTTGAGCGCCGAGGGCGTTCGCAAGGAATTTCCCGGTGTCGTCGCCCTCGACGACGTGCAGTTCCGGCTGAAGCGCGCCTCCGTGCATGCGCTGATGGGCGAAAACGGCGCCGGCAAATCGACGCTGATGAAGATCCTCGCCGGCATCTACATACCCGATAAAGGCGATATCCGCCTGAAAGGCATAGAGATCCAGCTGAAATCTCCGCTCGACGCGCTGGAGAACGGCATTGCCATGATTCATCAGGAACTGAACTTGATGCCGTTCATGACGGTTGCCGAAAATATCTGGATCCGCCGCGAACCGAAGAACCGCTTCGGCTTCGTCGATCACGGCGTCATGCATCGCATGACCGAAGAGCTGTTTGCCCGGCTGAATATCGACATCGATCCCGATATCGAGGTCCGGTACCTGTCGGTCGCCAACCGGCAGATGGTCGAGATCGCCAAGGCGGTTTCCTATAATTCCGACGTGCTGATCATGGACGAGCCGACTTCGGCGCTGACCGAGCGCGAGGTCGAGCACCTCTTTCGCATTATCCGCGACCTCAGGGCGCAGGGCATCGGCATCGTCTACATCACCCACAAGATGAACGAGCTTTTCGAGATCGCCGACGAGTTCTCCGTCTTTCGTGACGGCCGTTATATCGGCACGCATGCCTCCACCGATGTGACCCGCGACGACATCATCCGCATGATGGTCGGGCGCGAGATCACCCAGATGTTCCCCAAGGAAGAGGTGCCGATCGGCGAGGTCATGCTCTCGGTCAAGGATCTTTGCCTCAACGGTGTCTTCAAGAACGTCTCCTTCGAGGTGCGGGCGGGCGAGATCCTCGGCGTGGCCGGCCTGGTCGGTTCTGGGCGGTCGAATGTCGCCGAAACGCTGTTTGGCGTGACGCCGGCAAGCTCCGGCTCGATCGAGCTCTACGGCAAGCCGGTGACGATTTCTTCGCCGACCGAGGCCATCCGCCACCAGATGGCGTTCCTGACCGAGGACCGCAAGGATACCGGCTGTCTGCTGATCCTCGATATTCTCGAGAACATGCAGATCGCCGTGCTGCAGGACAGATACGTCAAGGGCGGCTTCGTGCAGCAGGGTGCCATCGAGGCGACCTGCGAAGACATGGCAAAAAAGCTGCGGGTGAAAACCCCCAATCTCTACGAGCGGGTGGAGAATCTTTCGGGCGGCAATCAGCAGAAGGTGCTGATCGGGCGCTGGCTGCTCACCAATCCGCGGATCCTCATCCTCGACGAGCCGACGCGCGGCATCGATGTCGGCGCCAAGGCGGAAATCCACCGGCTGGTGACCGAAATGGCGCGAAACGGCGTGGCGGTTATCATGATCTCATCCGAGATGCCCGAGGTTCTCGGGATGAGCGACCGCATCATGGTCATGCATGAGGGACGCGTGACCGGTTTCCTCAATCGCGATGAAGCAACGCAGATCAAGGTGATGGAGCTGGCTGCGCAGTGATGCGCCGTCCGTCATCGCCCAAGGGAGGTTTGACATGAGTACCAAGGCAGCAGAGGGCGCGGCTCCGCTCGCAACCCGGCAACGGCGGCGGCGTTTGCCGACCGAGCTCAGCATTTTCCTCGTGCTTGTCGGCATCGCGCTCATCTATGAAGCGCTCGGCTGGATGTTCATCGGCCAAAGCTTCCTGATGAATTCGCAGCGCCTGACGATCATGATCCTGCAGGTCTCCGTCATCGGCATCATCGCCGTCGGCGTCACCCAGGTCATCATCACCGGCGGTATCGACCTGTCATCCGGCTCGGTCGTCGGCATGACGGCGATGATCGCCACGAGCTTCGCCCAATCGTCGACCTGGGGACGGGCGGTCTTTCCGTCGCTGACCGACCTGCCGGCTTTCGTGCCGATCATGATCGGGCTGCTGATCGGGGCGGCCGCCGGTCTCGCCAACGGCGCGCTCATCGCCTACACGAAAATCCCGCCGTTCATTGCAACGCTCGGCATGTTCGTTTCGGCCCGCGGTGTCGCGAAGTGGTATACGAAGGGACAGCCGGTTTCCGGGATCACCGAGCAGTTTCACTTCATCGGCACCAAGGCGTGGCCGGTCGTCGTCTTCCTGGTCGTTGCGCTGATCTTTCACATCGCGCTGCGCTACACCCGTTACGGCAAGTTCACCTATGCCATCGGCGCCAACCCGCAGGCGGCACGCGTTTCCGGCATCAACATCGAGGCGCATCTCGTCAAGGTCTATGTGATCGCCGGATTGCTGGCCGGCTTGGCCGGCATCGTCACGGCGGCACGCGCCGAAACCGCGCAGGCCAGCATGGGCGTCGGATATGAACTCGATGCGATCGCCGCGACCGTCATCGGCGGCACTTCGCTCACCGGCGGCGTCGGGCGCATCACCGGCACCGTCATCGGCACCATCATCCTCGGGGTCATGACATCAGGTTTCACCTTCCTTAGGATCGACGCCTATTACCAGGAGATCGTCAAAGGTCTGATCATCGTCGCGGCTGTGGTCATCGACGTCTACCGCCAAAAGAAGCGCCGCAAGCACTGATCTCAGATGGTGCGATCCGAATTGTTTTCGCGGGGGCTTCGGCCCCCGTTCCGTTTTTAGAGCGCGAGAACGGATTTATAAAAAAGAGGTGGCGAATTCCGTCAGCTTTTCTATTCTGGTCTTCCCGCTCGGGCAGCGCAGGAAGACAGATGCAATTCGTATTTGACGGCCACAACGACGTTCTCCTTCGACTCTGGACACATTCAAAAGACGGCAGCGATCCGATCGCGGAATTTGCAGACGGCACGACGGTCGGGCATATCGATGCGCGCCGGGCCAGGGAGGGTGGCCTTTCAGGCGGTCTTTGCGCCATCTATATTCCCTCCGGCGATCTGGTCTTTGCCGATCCGGATGCCGAAGGCCGTTATATCACGCCGATGGCGGCCCCTCTCGATCCGCTCCCTTCCCTTGCCATTGCCACTGAAATGGCCGCGATCGCGCTGCGGCTCGACCAGGCCGGCGCCTGGCGGCTCTGCCGGACGGTAAAAGATATCCGCGGCGCCATGGCCGACAATATTTTTGCCGCCGTCCTGCATATGGAGGGCTGCGAGGCTATCGGCGCCGATCTTGCGGCGCTCGAGGTGTTCTACGCAGCCGGGCTGCGGTCGCTCGGGCCGGTCTGGAGCCGGCACAATGTCTTCGGTTACGGCGTGCCCTTCGCCTTCCCCATGTCGCCGGACACGGCGCCCGGTCTTACCGATGCCGGCTTCGCGCTGGTCAGGGAATGCAATCGTCTCGGCATCGTGGTCGACCTGGCCCATATCACCGAAAAGGGCTTTTGGGACGTGGCGAAGACGACAGACCAGCCGCTGGTCTCCAGCCATTCCAATGCCCACGCATTGACGCCGGTCGCGCGCAATCTGACCGACAGGCAGCTCGATGCGATCCGCGAAAGCCGCGGGCTCGTCGGCATCAATTATGCCACCGCCATGCTGCGTCCCGACGGCCGCTCGGATAGCGATACACCGCTTGCCGACATGATCCGCCATATCGACTATCTGGTGAACCGCATCGGCATCGATTGCGTGGGCCTCGGATCGGACTTCGACGGGGCCACAATTCCTGAGGAAATCGGCGATGCCAGCGGCAATCAGAAGCTGATTGCCGCTCTCAGGGAGGTTGGTTATGGTGAGGCCGCTCTCACGAAACTTGCCCGTGAAAATTGGCTTCGCATCCTCGCACAAGCTTGGCGGGAGGACGACGCCTAAAGCGTTGCGCACCTCTGGACGCGCCAGGAATGGGCAATAGTTTTAATGAGGCAGGACCGACAAAACGCTTCGTAATCAATCAAAACAGGGGGAACTGACCATGATGATGACCAAGCTTAGCCGCAATTTCCGCATGCTTTCCACGGGGGCTGCTCTTTCGCTGCTGATGATGACAGCACCCGCCGCCTTCGCCGAGACACCCAAGGATACGCTGGTCGAGGGCTTTGCCATCGACGATATCATCACGATGGATCCGGGCGAGGCGTTCGAGCTTTCGACCGCCGAAGTCACCAGCAACAGCTACAGCCTGCTCGTCCGTCTCGACATGGAGGACACGTCCAAGGTGAAGGGTGATCTGGCCGAGAGCTGGAGCGTTTCCGATGACGGTCTGACCTATACGTTCAAGCTTAAATCCGGCATGAAATTCGCTTCCGGCAACCCGATCACCGCCGAGGACGTCGCGTGGTCGTTCGAGCGCGCCGTCAAGCTCGACAAGAGCCCGGCCTTCATCCTCACCCAGTTCGGCCTGACCGGCGACAACGTCACCGAAAAGGCCAAGGCGGCCGATGCCGGCACCTTCGTCTTCACCGTCGACAAGGCCTATGCGCCGAGCTTCGTGCTCAACTGCTTGACGGCAACGGTTGCCTCCGTCGTCGACAAGAAGCTGGTGATGGAGCATGTGAAGGCGGTGACACCCGATGCCGAGCACAAATACGACAATGATTTCGGCAATGAATGGCTGAAAACAGGCTATGCCGGCTCCGGTGCCTACAAGCTGCGCGAATGGCGCGCCAACGAAGTGGTCGTTCTGGAACGCAACGACAATTATTACGGCGACAAGGCAAAGCTCAACCGCGTCATCTACCGCTATATGAAGGAAAGCGCTGCCCAGCGCTTGGCGCTCGAGGCCGGCGATATCGATATCGCCCGCAACCTCGAGCCTGGCGACATCGACGCCGTTTCCAAAAATGCCGATCTCGCGACGACGAGCGCGCCGAAGGGCACGATCTATTATGTCAGCCTCAACAACAAGAACGAGAACCTGAAGAAGCCCGAGGTCCAGGAAGCCTTCAAATACCTGGTCGACTATGATGCGATCGGCGCGACGCTGATCAAGGGGATCGGCGAAATCCACCAGACCTTCCTGCCGAAGGGCCAGCTCGGCGCGCTCGACGAAAATCCCTACAAGCTCGATGTCGCCAAGGCCAAGGAACTGCTCGCCAAGGCCGGCGTGCCCGATGGTTTCTCGATCACCATGGATGTGCGCAACACGCAGCCGGTGACCGGGATCGCCGAATCCATGCAGCAGACGCTGGCGCAGGCCGGCGTGAAGATGGAAATCATCCCGGGTGACGGCAAGCAGACGCTGACCAAGTACCGCGCCCGCACCCACGACATGTATATCGGCCAGTGGGGCTCGGATTATTTCGACCCGAATTCCAATGCCGATACCTTTACCGGCAATCCCGACAATTCCGACGCCGGCACGGTGAAGACGCTCGCATGGCGCAATGCCTGGGAAGCGCCGGAGCTCGACAAACAGGCGAAGGCCGCACTGCTGGAACGCGATGCCGCCAAGCGCGCCGCCATATATCAGGATATCCAGAAGAAATATCTGGCCAATAGCCCCTTCGTCTTCATCTTCCAGCAGACCGAAGTGGCCGGCTACCGCAAGAACCTGAAGGACTTCAAGCTGGGTCCGAGCTTCGACACCAATTTCGTCGGTCCGATCGCCAAGGAATAGTCCGGCAGGATCGATCGCTTGAGCACCGTCGAAACAACACAGGAGGCGCGGCCCCGCAAGGGCCGTGCAGGGGCCTTTACAAAGGCTGCCGGACGGTTCCTGTTTGCCGCCGTCACCACCTATCTCGGCCTCCTGGCCGTCACCTTCTTCATCGGCCGCGTCGTGCCGATCGATCCCGTGCTCGCCATTCTCGGCGACCGCGCGCCCAGCCACGTCGTCGAGCGGGTGCGCCAGGAAATGGGCTTCAACCTGCCGCTCTATCAGCAGTTCTTCATCTATATCAAAGGTATCCTGTCCGGTGATTTCGGCAATTCGGTGCTGACGACCAATCCCGTCATGGTCGATATCCGCCGCGTCCTACCGGCAACCATCGAGCTTGCGACGCTCGGAACGCTGATCGGCGCTTTCGTCGGCGTGCCGCTCGGCGTTCTCGCCGCCGTACGCCGCGGCAGCATCGCCGACCAGGTGGTGCGTGTTGTCGGCCTGGTCGGCTATTCGGTGCCGATCTTCTGGCTGGCGCTGATTTCGCTCGTTATCTTCTATGCGCAGCTGCGCTGGGTGGCTTTTCCCGGCCGCATCGACATCGTCTTCGAATATACGTTCACGCCGATCACGGGCCTGTATCTGCTGGATAGTGCCTGGCAGGGTCAATGGGACGTCTTCTACGACGTTTTTCGTCACATCATCCTGCCTGCATCCCTGCTCGGCTATTTCTCGCTCGCCTATATCAGCCGCATGACGCGCAGCTTCATGCTGAACGAGCTTTCCCAGGAATATATCGTCGCCGCGCGCGCCAAAGGGCTTTCGGAAACGCGGGTGATCTGGGGCCACGCGCTGCGCAATGCCGCCGTGCCGCTGGTCACCGTCATCGCGCTTTCCTATGCCGGCCTGCTCGAAGGATCGGTGCTGACCGAGACCGTCTTTTCCTGGCCGGGTATCGGGCTCTATATCACCAATTCGCTGCAGAACGCCGATATGAATGCCGTGCTCGGCGGCACCATCGTCATCGGCACTGTTTTCATCGGCATCAACCTTCTGTCCGATCTTCTCTACCGGACGCTCGACCCGAGGACGCGAAACCGATGACCGCTCCCGCCAGCCCAGCTGCTGCGATGAGCCGCCGCGAATGGCTGCTGTCCGACCGGCCGCAATCGCGCCTGCAGGCGCGTCTCGGCCGCGCCTACGTCACCTGGCGGCAGTTCACGGCCAACCGGCTTGCCGTCGTCGGCCTGCTGATCATCGTCGCGCTGCTTTTCGTCGCCGCCTTCGCCAATCTCATCGCCACGCATGATCCCGTCGTCGGCGATCTGCGCAATGCACGGCTGCTGCCCCCGGGAACGGCTGAATACCTGCTCGGCACCGACGACCAGGGCCGCGATATCTTTTCGAGGCTGATCTACGGATCGCGTTTGACGCTGCTCGTCATCGTGCTCGTCGCCGTTATCTCGGCGCCGATCGGCCTGATCGTCGGCACGGTTTCCGGATATGCCGGAGGCTGGGTCGATGCGACGCTGATGCGCATCACCGATATTTTTCTCGCCTTTCCGAAGCTGGTGCTGGCGCTCGCCTTCGTCGCCGCGCTCGGTCCCGGCATTCAGAACGCCATCATCGCCATCGCCATCACATCCTGGCCGCCCTATGCCCGCATCGCCCGCGCCGAGACGCTGACAGTCCGGCGCTCCGACTATATCTCGGCGGTGAAGCTGATGGGCGCCTCGCCGTTCCGCATCATCCTGCGCCATGTCATGCCGCTCTGCATTTCCTCGCTGATCGTGCGCGTGACGCTCGACATGGCGGGCATCATCCTGACGGCGGCCGGTCTCGGCTTCCTTGGCCTCGGGGCGCAGCCGCCGCTGCCGGAATGGGGGGCGATGATCGCCTCGGGACGGCGTTTCATTCTCGATCAATGGTGGGTCGCAGCCATGCCCGGCATCGCCATCCTCATCGTCAGCCTCGGTTTCAATCTGCTCGGCGACGGCCTGCGCGACGCGCTCGATCCGAAGGAGGCCGGCCAGTGACGACACTTCTGACGGTCGACAATCTCAAGGTCAGCTATCCCACGCGCACCGGGGTGATCGAGGCCGTGCGCGGCGTCTCCTTCACGCTCGGCAAGGAAAGGCTCGGTATCGTCGGCGAATCCGGCTCCGGCAAGTCGCAGACCGGCCGGGCGATCATGGGCCTGACGCCGAAACACGGTGTTGTCACCGCCGACAGGCTAGACTTCAACGGCATCGACCTCATCAAAGCCTCCACCGGCGAAAGGCGCAGGCTGCGCGGCAAGCGCATCGCCATGATCCTGCAGGATCCGAAATATTCGCTCGACCCGGTCATGTCGATCGGGCGGCAGATCTGCGAAACCTTGCGCACGCATGAAAAAGTCGGCAAGGCGGAGGCGCGCGAGCGGGCGCTCGCCATGCTGGAAGCGGTGCAGATCCGCGACCCGAAACGGGTCTTCGACCTGCATCCGCACGAGGTTTCGGGCGGCATGGGGCAGCGGGCGATGATCGCCATGATGCTGATTGCCGGGCCCGAACTGCTGATTGCCGACGAGCCGACCTCGGCGCTGGACGTGACGGTGCAGCTCGATGTGCTCAGAATCATGGACAGGCTGGTGGCGGAGCGCGGCATGGGGCTGATCTTTGTTTCCCATGATCTCAGGCTGGTTTCCTCCTTCTGCGACCGGGTGATCGTCATGTATGCCGGAAAGATCGTCGAGGAGCTCGCGGCCGCCGATCTCAAACATGCGCAGCATCCCTATACGCAAGGACTGCTGAACTGCATGCCCGAGATCGGCTCGAACCGTCATCCGCTGCCGGTGCTCGACCGCAGGCCGGAGTGGGCGGCATGATCGCAGCTCTGGAGATCGACAATCTCAGCGTCGTCTACGATGAATTTCATGCGCTGAAGGATGTCAGCCTTGCGGTCGAACGCGGCGAATCCTTTGGCCTCGTCGGTGAATCCGGTTCGGGAAAATCGACCTTGCTGCGCGCTGTCGCCGGCCTTGCGCCGATCAGCAGCGGGACGATCCGCATCGATGGCGAAGCGCTGAAGGGTTCGAAGCGCAGTAAAACCTTCTATCGCCGCGTGCAGATGGTCTTTCAGGATCCCTATGGTTCGCTGCATCCGCGCCAGACCATCGACCGGCTTCTGCTCGAGCCGCTGGCAATCCATGATATTGACGACAGCGAGAGGCGCATCGAACGCGCGCTCGACGAGGTCGGCCTCGGCAGTGGTTTCCGTTTCCGTTATCCGCACCAGCTCTCGGGTGGCCAGCGGCAGCGTGTGGCGATCGCCCGGGCATTGATCGTCGAGCCGTCGATCCTGCTGCTCGACGAGCCGACCTCGGCGCTCGACGCCTCGGTGCAGGCCGAGGTGCTGAACCTGCTGGAGCAGATCCGGCGCGACCGCAAGCTCACCTTCGTGATGGTGAGCCATGACCTCGGCGTCGTCACCCATATGTGCGAAAGGCTGGCGGTGATGCGCAACGGCGCCGTCGTCGAGCGGCTGAGCTCCCGGGAACTGGCGGAGGGTGCGGTTCGTGAGGACTACACGAGAAATTTGATGACCGCGAGCAAGGGTTTCGTCAAAGCCTGAAAGGCAATCTTTTCAAGCCGTTGAAAAGAAAAGACCAGCGGCGGCGTTAAGGATAAGATTTCCCTAAAAGACGACCATTCAACTAGACTATTGACAGCTGCCCCGCTTCTGTCATGATCCTGTTAACGATTGTTAGCTTTCGTGATCGATGGAGGTTGAGGCATGTTCTTTCTCGGTGGGATGACCATGGGCTACCTCGATCCTCCCGTGAAAGCCGATCGCCGGGAACAGGTTTCGGCCTCCATTCCTGCGGAAAAGGATCGTCGGCTGATCGAGATCCCCGCCAACCCGTCTCAGACCGAGGACAGCGTCGAGCGTTCGTGGATCTGGGCATGGCGCACAGTCTGCTAAAATGCGGACTGCTAAAAAGACAGGCTGCTGAAAGGGCTGGTTGAATTTTCTCTTTCGTTCGCTCTGGACGGAAATTTATCTCTACCTACTTGATAGAGAATATAAGAATATCAACGCGAGCCGCACAACCGGCCGCTTAAAAACAACGGAGGCGACATATGGCAGATCTGGGTATTTCGCATGCTCACGTGAACCAATACGGTTCCGTAGAGACCAAGAAGCCGCTGACCACACGTCATAGGCTTCAAACGATGCTCCATGGAGCCATCTTCACCGCGGCATTCCTGTTCGTCGTGGCCATGGTTTGCGGCGTCGTCGGCTGATCGGCGAATGTTAGACGCCGGCGAATGCCGGCGTTGCGGCGGTTTTCGCCTGGTTGATCGGTATCCGATCCCCTTTTTTCTTCTGTACGTCTTCATTTCATCACGAGCGGCCGCATCGAACTTACTCGTGCGACGCATTTCCGATCTTTTGTCTGCATGTCGGCGTTTTCGAACCGATGATGCCATCCGAGATCGCGCGTCTTCTCCCAAAATCGAAGAGCTTTTGCATTGCCGGAACCGGGGCGGGCATTGTGTCGTTCATGCACGTCCCAAGCGCGCCGGGCGCGCCGCTCATGCCTCTTGACTTGAATTATCCCGATAGTGTCCAATTTTCGACATGGCTTTCGCGGAGAGGGTATCGATGGTCTTGATCACCCGTCGGGCCGCGCCCTGGACCGGGGCTTAACCCGTTCGCATCGCTTGGCCCAAGCGTCATTTATCCCGGCTTCATCGATCTTCGAAGAAACGGGCTCCGTTCATGTAGCAGTCATGATAAGCAGTGCAAAAGGCTGAGCAAAACAGCCATAACTTCGTTTGGATCCAGAACCGAACCCATGTCTATTTCAAATCTTTCTCCGAGCCTTCCGCGCGAACCCGAGACGAAGCAGATCGATCACAATGATTCGATCCGCTCGACCTATCTTGCCATCGAGGACATCAAGGCGATCGGCAATACGGTCGCCCGCGGCGGCGTCGACCGGCTGCCGGCTTTCGCTCCCTTCGACTTCTTCGCGCGTCACAAGGAAAACGAGAAGGAAATTCTGCGCGTCTACCGGACTACGGCGACCGACGTAGAGGCAGGAGAGACGATCACACCTGCGGCGGAATGGCTGCTGGACAATCATTATATCGTCGAAGAGGCGATCCAGGAGGTGCGGCGCGACTTCCCCCGCCGCTTCTATCGCGAATTGCCGACTATGGTGGTTGGCGGTGTCGAGGTGCCGCGCACCCTCGTGTTGGCCTGGCTCTATGTCGCTCACACCCACAGCACGATCTCGCAGGAAAGCCTGACGGCGCTGGTCGACGGTTTTCAGGCCAGCGAGACGCTGAGGATCGGCGAACTGTGGGCGTTGCCTTCGCTTGTGCGTTACGTGCTCGTGGAAAATCTTCGCCGCATTTCCAGCCGTGTCGAAGCCAGCCGCCGCCTGCGCCGCCGCGCCAACGAGGCGGCCGACGAATTGGTGCGCCTGACCGATCCGGCCGCGGCGGCCGCCTATCTGAAGACGCTGGAACCGCTTGCCGAGGACAATACCTTCTCGACGCAGTTCCTCTATCGCATGCGTGACGGCTCGCAGACGTCGAGCCTTGCGATCACCTGGCTCGACGAGCGGCTGGAAGAGCTTGGCCGCAACACCGAAGAGGCGACGACGGCCGAACACAGCCGTCTCTCTTCCGGCAACGTGACGATGGGCAACATCATCCGCAGCCTTCGCGAGATCGACGATGCCGAATGGTCGGTCTGGGTCGAGCAGGTCAGCCATGTCGACAAGTTGCTCTGGGAGCATTCTGATTACGGCATTCTCGATTCCGGCTCGCGCAACAAATACCGCAAGCAGATCGAAAAGCTGGCCAAACGCTCGCCGCTGACGGAAATGGAAATTGCCCAGCTGGCGCTCGACATGACGGATGCCGCCAAGGCCTCCGACGAGCCGCAGCCGCATGAACCGAATGTCGGCGGATTCCTGTCCGGCGCCCAGCGGCCGAAGCTCGAGGCGCGGGCGAACTATCGCCCGACAGTCACCCAACATTTCGTGCGCGCGGTGCGCCGGTTCAACTGGCTGGCAATTGCCGTGCCCGTCATGCTTTTGACGATCATCGCCATGGCGGTCGTCGGCCGATTCATGGCCAATGCCGGCATGGGGCCGATCGAAATCGCCCTGCTGCTGATCATGTTCTCACTGCCCGCGTCGGAGGGGGCGACGGGCCTCTTCAACACCGTGCTTTCCTTCTTCGTGACGCCCGCGCGCCTTGTCGGCTACGAGTTCAAGGAAGGCATTCCGGAGGATGCCCGCACACTGCTCGTCGTTCCCTGCCTGATCTCGAACCGCGACAGCGTTGACGATCACGTGCGCAATCTCGAAGTGCATTATCTCGCCAATCCGCGCGGCGAACTCTATTTCGCGCTGCTCAGCGATTGGCCGGACAGCGAGGCTGAGGAAACGCCCGCCGATCTCGAGGTTCTCGATTATGCCAGGCGCGAGATCGCCAATCTTTCCGCCCGTTATGCCTATGATGGCAAGACGCGTTTCTATCTGCTGCATCGCCGCCGCCTGTACAATCCGTCCGAAGGTGTGTGGATGGGCTGGGAACGTAAACGCGGCAAGCTGCACGAGCTGAACATGCTGCTGCGCGGCGACCGCGACACGACCTATCTGCCGGGCGCCAACACCGTGCCGGCCAATGTGCAATATGTCATGACGCTCGATGCCGATACGCGCCTGATGCGCGATGCCGTCACCAAGCTCGTCGGCAAGCTCTATCATCCGATCAACCGCCCGGTCATCAACCCGAAAACCGGCCGTGTCGAAAGCGGCTACGGCGTGCTGCAGCCGCGCGTGACCCCGTCGCTGACGACGGGCAAGGACGCGTCGGTCTTCCAGCGCGTCTTTTCGATCAATCGCGGCCTCGACCCTTACGTCTTCACCGTGTCCGACGTCTATCAGGATCTCGCCGGCGAAGGCACCTTCACCGGCAAGGGCCTCTATCATGTCGATGCCTTCGAAGCCTCGCTGAAGGGCCGGATCGACGAAAACTCCGTGCTCAGCCACGATCTTCTCGAAGGCTCGATGGCGCGCTGCGCGCTGGTCACCGATCTCGAACTGGTGGAGGATTTCCCGATCCGATACGAGGTCGAAACCTCGCGCCAGCATCGCTGGGCGCGCGGCGACTGGCAGCTGCTGCCTTATATGTTCAATCCGAAATACGGCGTCACAGCACTCGGCCGCTGGAAGATGTTCGACAATCTGCGCCGCTCGCTGACGCCGATCGCCTGGTTCTTCGCCTCCGTGCTCGGCTGGTATTTTATGGGCCCGCTCGGCGCGCTTATCTGGCAGATTCTGCTGATCTTCTGCCTCTTCGTCGCGCCGACGCTGTCGCTGATCAACGGTATCATTCCGCGCACCAGCGATATCGTCGCCCGCGCCCATCTCTATACCGTCTGGTCCGATATCACGGCCGCCAATGCCCAGGTTGCTCTGCGGATCGTCTTCATCGCCGATTCCGCCGCCATGATGGCCGATGCGATCGGCCGGTCGCTCTACCGTCTGTTCGTCAGCCGCAAGCTGATGCTGCAATGGCGGACCGCCGCCAGCGTTCAGGCCGGCGGCCAGGGGACACTGATTTCCTACTACAAGGCGATGTGGCATGCGCCGGTGCTGGCGCTGCTGGCCCTTGGTTTTGCCGCCCTGCCCGGCGACAACGCCTTCGTCGTCGGCATACCCTTCGCGCTGTTGTGGATCCTGTCGCCTGTTGTCGCCTGGTATGTCAGCCAGTCGGCGGAGACCGAGGACCGGCTCGAGGTCGCCGATTCGGTGTCGAGCGAACTGCGCAAGATCGCCCGGCGCACCTGGCGTTATTTCGAGACCTTCACCACCGCCGAGCAGAACTATCTGCCGCCTGACAATATCCAGGAAACGCCGCATGTGATCGTCGCGGCGCGCACCTCGCCAACCAATATCGGCGTCTATTTGCTCTCCGTCGTCTCCGGCCGGCAATTCGGTTGGTTCTCCTTCGAGGAGACGCTCGATCGGCTGGAGCAGACGATTTCGACGATCGACAGAATGGAGAAATTCCGCGGCCATCTGTTCAACTGGTATCACACCGATACGCTGCAGACGCTCGGGCCGCGTTATGTCTCGGCCGTCGACAGCGGCAATCTCGCCGGTCATCTGATCGCCATTTCGTCGGCCTGCCGCAACTGGGCCGAGGCGCCCTCCGCCCATATGCAGGGCAATCTCGACGGCGTCGGCGACACGGCCGGCATTCTCGGCGAAGTGCTGGCGGACCTGCCGGATGACCGCAAGACCGTGCGGCCGCTGCGCCGGCGCCTGGAAGAGCGCATCGTCGGTTTCCAGAACGCGCTTGCCGCCGTCAAGCGCGAGCATGAATTCGCCTCGATCCGCATCATCAACCTCGCCGTTCTCGCCCGCGATATCGAGAAGCTCGCCGCCAATCTCGACCATGAGGTCAAGTCGAAACAGAGCGAAGAGGTCACCCAATGGGCGGCATCCCTGGTGAAGGTCTGCGAGGCGCATATTTCAGACAGCACTTTCGACCTTTCCAAGGTCGATGCGTTGAGGCCGCGCTTGGTGGCGTTGCGCGACAAGGCCCGCGATCTGGCTTTCTCAATGGATTTCGGCTTCCTGTTCCGGCCGGAGCGGCGCCTGTTGTCGATCGGCTACCGCGTCGAAAGCGGTGAACTCGACCAGGCTTGCTACGACCTTCTCGCCTCGGAATGCCGCCTGACCAGCCTGTTCGGCATCGCCAAGGGCGATCTGCCGACGGAGCACTGGTACCGTCTCGGCCGCCAGGTCGTGCCTGTGGGGTCGCGCGGCGCGCTGGTCTCCTGGTCCGGCTCGATGTTCGAATATCTGATGCCGCCGCTCGTCATGCAGGAGCGCGGCGGAGGCATTCTCAACCAGACCAACAATCTGGTCGTCGTCGAACAGATGAATTACGCCCGCAAGCTCGGCATTCCGTGGGGCATTTCGGAAGCGGCCTTCAATGCCCGCGACCATAACCTCAACTATCAGTACACGAATTTCGGCGTCCCGACACTCGGCCTGAAGCGTGGCCTCGGCCACAATGCCGTCATAGCGCCCTACGCCTCGCTGCTCGCCAGCCAGTACGACCCGCCGGGCGCGCTCGAAAATCTGCAGAGGCTGCGCAAGGTCGGTGCGCTCGGCAAATTCGGCTTCCACGATGCCGTCGACTTTACGCCGACGCGCGTGCCGGAAGGCAAGAAATGCGCCGTGGTCTATAATTATTATGCCCACCATCACGGCATGTCGATCGCAGCCGTCGCCAACGTCGCCTTCAACGGCCATCTGCGCGAACTCTTCCACGCCGATCCGGTCATCGAGGCGGCGGAGCTTCTGCTGCAGGAAAAGGCGCCGCGCGACATTCCGGTGATGAGCGGCAAGCATGAATCCGACACACCGGCCAGCATCCAGGAGGATCTGCTGCGGCCGGAGATCAGGAAGATCAGCGATCCGGCGTCACGCGACCGCGAACTCGTATTCCTGTCGAACGGCCATTATTCGCTGATGTTGACGGCGACAGGCGCCGGTTATTCCCGCTGGAACGGCCTTTCCGTTTCCCGTTGGAAAGCCGATCCGACCGAAGACCGCTGGGGCAGCTTCATCTTCCTGCGCGATACCGCCACGAACGAATGGTGGTCGACGACATCGGAGCCGAAGGGTGTCGAAGGCGAAGCGATCAAGGTCGAATTCGCCGACGAGAAGGCGCAGTTCACCAAGACGGTCGGCGACCTGACGAGCGAGGTGGAATGCATCATCGCGACCGAGCATGATGCCGAGGCCCGCCGCGTCACCCTGCTCAACATGGGTACGGAAGACCGTTTCATCGAAGTCACCTCCTATCTCGAACCGGTGATCACCTCCGACGATACCGACAATGCGCATCCGGCGTTCGCCCGCATGTTCGTCAAGACCGAGATCGGCAAGCGCGGCGACGTCATCCGCGCCGAACGCAACAAGCGCGATCCGAACGAGCCGAACATCAGCATCGCCCATCTGATCGTCGACAATGCCGGCGACACCCGCCATACGGAATTCGAGACCGACCGCCGCAAGTTTATCGGCCGCGGCCGCAGTCTTGCCAATGCGGCGGCCTTCGATCCGGGGGCGACGCTTTCCGGCAGCGACGGCTTCATGCTCGATGCGGTGATGTCGCTGCGCCGCACCGTCCGCGTGCCGGCCGGCAAGAAAGTCAGTGTCATCTTCTGGACGATCGCAGCGCCGAGCCGCGACGAAGTGGACAAGGCGGTCAATCGCTACCGTCATCCCGACGCCTTCACCCACGAACTGGTCCAGGCCTGGACGCGCACGCAGGTGCAGATGCGTCACGTCGGCGTCACCTCGCAGCAGGCGGCGGCCTTCCAGCATCTCGGCCGCTACCTCGTCTATCCCGACATGCAGCTGCGCAAGGATGAAGCGACCGTCGAGGCCGGCCTGCAGTCGCAATCGGCGCTGTGGCCGCTGGCGATCTCCGGCGACTTCCCGATCTTCACGCTGCGCATCAACGACGACATGGATCTCGAAATCGCCCGCGAGGCGCTGCTGGCGCAGGAATATCTGCGCTCGCGCGGCGTCACCGCCGATCTCGTCATCATGAACGAACGCGCCTCTTCCTATGCGCAGGACATGCAGCATGCGCTCGACGCCATGTGCGAAAACGTGCGCCGAATGGGCCAAGCCGACGGCTTGCGCCAACATATCTTTGCGGTTCGCAAGGACCTGATGGAGGAGAGCACCTATCACGCGCTGATCGCGGCTTCCCGCGTCACGCTGCATACGAAGAACGGCAAGGTGGTCGACCAGATCAACCGCGCCGTCGCCCTGTTTGCCCCCTCCAAGGAGGAGCTGCAGGAGATGGAACGGGCCGAGCGCAACAAGGTCCCGGTCAAGCGCGTCGCGCCGGTGCCGCCACCCGCCGTGCCCGCCGTCGTCATCGAGGAAGAGGGCGATCTCGACTTCTGGAACGGCATCGGCGGCTTTGCCCGTGACGGACGCGAATATATCGTTCGCCTGCCCGGAGGCCACGCGACGCCGCAGCCCTGGATCAATGTTATCTCCAATGACAGGTTCGGCTTCCACGTCTCGGCCGAGGGCGCGGGCTTCACCTGGAGCGCCAATTCGCGCGACTATCAGCTGACCTCCTGGTCGAACGATGCGGTGATCAACCGGTCGGGCGAGGCGTTCTATCTCGCCGATCTCGACAGCGGTGCGGTCATGACACCGTTCGCAGCACTTTCCCGCCGGCCGGACATCCGTTTCGAAGCCCGCCACGGGCTCGGCTATTCCGTTTTCTCCAGCGTTCAGCACGATATCGCGCTGGAGCTGACGCAGACGATCGACCGCGAAAGGCCGGTGAAACTGCAGCGCCTGCGCCTGCGCAACACCGGTTCGACCAGCCGCAGGCTGCGTCTCTACGGTTACGTCGAGTGGATCCTCGGCAGCAATGCGGCACGCACCGCGCCCTTCATCCTGTCGAAACACGACGAGGAGACGGGGGCGCTGTTTGCCAGCAATCCCTACAGCATCGATTATTCCAACCGCACCGCCTTCTTCGCGGCGAGCGAGGCGCTTTCGAGCTTCTCGGCAAGCCGTCGCGAATTCGTCGGCAAGGCGGGAACGATCCAAGCGCCGCAGGCCGTGATCTCTGCCGCCTCGCTTTCCGGCACGGCCGACCTCGACGGCGATCCGGCCGCAGCCCTTGCGATCGACGTCCAGCTTGCCGCCGGCGAGGAGCGCGACTTTACTTTCTTCCTTGGCGATACCCCGACGGAGGACGAAGCGCGCAGCATCATCGCCGATATCCGCAAAGTTTCGTTCGACGATGCCGTCGAGACGAACCGGGCCTTCTGGCGGGATTTTACCGGCAGGCTGCAGATATCGACGCCGGATCGCGGGATGAACAATCTCGTCAACACCTGGCTGCCCTATCAGAGCCTCGGCTGCCGGATCATGGCCCGCACCGCCTTCTACCAGGCAAGCGGCGCCTTCGGCTTCCGCGATCAGCTGCAGGACACGCTGGCCTTCGTGCTGCACGAACCCTCGCTTGCCCGCGGGCAGATCCTGAATGCCGCTTCGCGCCAATTCCGCGAAGGCGACGTGCAGCATTGGTGGCTGCCGGGAACGGGTGCCGGCGTGCGCACATTGATTTCGGACGATGTCGTCTGGCTCGCTTACGCGATCCATCATTATTGCACCGTTACCGGCGATAAGAGCGTGCTCGACGAGGAGATCGCCTTCCTGGAGGGACCGGCTCTGCTCGAAGGCCAGCACGACTCCTTCTACCGGCCGGAGATTTCCGAGGATAAGGCGAGCGTCTACGAGCACGCGGCGCTGGCGCTCGATCTCGCCATCGCCCGCAAGGGAGCAAACGGCCTGCCGCTGTTCCTTGGCGGCGACTGGAACGACGGCATGAACCGCGTCGGCATCGGCGGGCGCGGCACCAGCGTCTGGCTCGGCTGGTTCCTGGCAGGCGCCTTGCGCTCCTTCATTCCCTATGCCGAAGAACGCGGCGACACGGCCCGCACAGAGCGCTGGTCGGCGCATCTGACCGAGCTGAAGAAGGCGCTCGAAACCGCGGCCTGGGACGGCGGCTACTATCGCCGCGGCACGTTCGACGACGGCGCGCTGCTCGGCTCCAGGGAAAGCCCGGAATGCCGGATCGATTCGATTGCGCAGTCATGGAGCGTGCTGTCGGGAGAGGGGGATCCGGCCCGCGCCGTAAAGGCGATGGATGCCGTGCTCGACCAGCTGGTCGACGAGGATGCCCGCATCATCCGGCTGTTCACGCCGCCTTTCGTCAACTCCGCCAGGGATCCCGGCTATATCAAGGCCTACCCGCCGGGTGTGCGCGAAAATGGCGGGCAATATACCCATGCCGCTACCTGGGTGGTGATGGCGCTGGCGGAACTGAAGCGGGGCGACGACGCGTTGCGCTGCTTCCAGATCCTCAACCCGATCACCCATGCGCTCGACAAGGCTTCGGCGGAGCAATACCGCGTCGAACCCTATGTCGTGGCGGCCGACGTTTATGGTCATGAGCCCTATACATCGCGCGGCGGCTGGACCTGGTATACCGGCTCTGCCGGCTGGCTCTACCGCGCCGCCGTCGAGGGCATCCTCGGCATCCGGCTGAAGGGCGACCGGCTCTACGTGCGGCCGTCGCTCCCGTCGGAATGGGACGGTTTTGCGGCAGAGGTGGAACAGGGCGGCGACAAATACCGCATTTCGGTCTCAAAAGCGTCCAATGACAGCGGCTACACTCTGTCTATCAACGGCTGCGAAGTCACCGATCCCGAAGAGGGATATCCGCTCGGATAACAGCGTTCTCCACGCTGAAAAACACGGCGATTCGCGACGGCCAAAACGGAACCCTTTTGGCCGTCGTCGCGTTTGCAAATCGGATAATAAGGAGAGACCCATGGCTAGCACGCCGACCGAAGCCATTGTCACCGGGCGCAGTTCCCTATCCGCAACTGCGCCGATGCGTGACACCAGGCTCGATGTCTTGCGCGGCGTGGCGCTGATCATGATCTTCATCAATCATGTTCCCGGACAGATCTTCGAATATGTGACGACGAAGAATTTCGGCTTCTCGGATGCTGCCGAGGCCTTCGTGCTGATCTCGGGCATAGCCGTCGGCCTTGCCTATGGTTCCGGGTTCCGGCCGGGCAACCGGCTGAAGATGGCGGTCAAGGCGGCAAAACGTGCCTTTACGCTCTATCTCGCGCATATGATTACCACCTTCATGACACTGGCGCTGTTCATCTGCGGCGCATGGCTGTTTCACCGGCCGGGCCTGCTGGTCGAAATCAACATTCTGGCGGTGCTGATGAACCTGAAGGAGGGTATTCCGGCGCTGCTGCTGCTCGGCCATCAGATCGGCTACAACAATATCCTGCCGATGTACGGCGCCTTGATGCTGATGGTGCCGATCATCCTGCTCTTGAATGCGCGCAGCCCGTTGCTGGCGCTCGGCGTTTCCGGCACGGTCTGGCTGCTTGCGGGCATTTATCAGGTGGCGCCGCACAACATGCTGATCGAGAGCTATTGGTTCCTCAATCCGCTTTCCTGGCAGTTCCTGTTTACGATCGGCATCGTTTCGATGCTGCATATCAAGCGGGGCGGCACGATCCCGCGGCATCCGCTGCTGTTTGCGGCCGCTGCCGGCTACGTCGCCCTATCCTTCGTCTGGGTGACCGGCCATCTCTGGGCCTTCGGCAATTCGCTGGCAGCCCTTGGCCTGCCGCCTGTCATCACCGGTTTCGACAAGACCTTCCTGTCGCTGCCGCGGCTGCTGCATGTGCTGGCGCTGACCTATCTCGTCATCAGCATTCCGGCGCTCTCACGCATTCTGCGCCGCCCTGCGGATCATCCGCTGACCATCCTCGGCCGCCATTCGCTCAACATTTTCGTCGCCGGCACGATCCTCGCCATGATCGGCCAGGTGGTGCTCTATATCACCAACAAGGACCCGCTGGTCGGCCCGCTGTTCGTGATCGCGGGCGTCGCGACGCAATTCGCCTATGCCTATTATCTCGAACGCAAGCGCCAGCAGGGCAAGGTCAAGGGGAAACTCGTCACCGAGCCCGCCAGCATCCCGGTGCCCGTCCGTATCGGCGGAACGGCCAACGCCTATCGCCGCAACGAACGGAAATAGGTCTCGGATGCGGCTGCCAGATGAAGGAGCCGGTGGCCGATGGCCGCCGGCTCAATTTTTATGGACGAGAATGTTCACCAGCTTGCCCAAGGGATCGCGTACATAAAAGCGCCTGACGCCCCAAGGTTCGTCGGCCGGCCCATACTCGATCGCAAAACCGGCAGCCGACATCGCCTCGAACACGGCATCGAGCTCATCAACTTCGATCGATAGATCGGGCACCGGCGTTCCGGAACCGCCCTCGGTAGCGATGCTCAGCTGAACGTTCATCGGTCTCGCGGCGCCGAAGGTCGTGATCCAGCCGTGATCCATGACGACGTCAAGACCGAGGATATCCTGATAGAAGCGCCGGGCCGGCGTGATGTCGGGTGTCTGGATATTAGCGACGATGCGCAAGACCTTCATGGGCTTTCCTTCCGATGCTTGCTGACAAGGCGGAAGGTAGGAAGATCGGCAGGGTGGTCAATCGGGGTTTGGCTTAGAATGGCGACGCGGCGGAGTGTAGGCCCCCTCTGCCCTGCCGGGCATCTCCCCACAAGGAGGGAGATCGGCTGGGCGCGATGGTTTCCCCAAGCAATGACCAACTGATGTTCCGCACCGCAGTAGAGAGGGATTGAGGGTCAACCACTGGCCAATCTCCCGCCTTGTGGGGAGATGCCCGGCAGGGCAGAGGGGTAGCCACACGGCAAACTGCCAATGCATTATCGTCCATATCAGCAGTGGGAGAAAGCAAAGTCCTAAAGCGTGGCATATGAAGGCGCGCCTAACCCAGCCCAACAAAAAAGGCCGGAAGGGAGCTACCCTTCCGGCCTTTGTCTTGAAAACCGAACCGATCAGGCGGCTTCGGTTGCGTGGGCCTTGCGGACTTCTTCGTCCGTCAGGATGCCGCTGGCGCGCAGCAGGGCGGCGAAGCGGCCGTTGCTGTGGCTTAGTTCATCGAAGCTGCCCTGTTCGACGACGCGGCCGTCATCCAGGAAGAGTACCATATCGGCTTCGCGGACCGTCGACAGGCGGTGGGCGATGATGAAGGTGGTGCGATTCTCACGCAGATTGTCGATCGCGACCTTGACGCGGTTTTCGGTCTCGACGTCGAGCGCCGAGGTCGCCTCGTCGAGCACCAGGATCGGCGCGTCCTTGAGGATGGCGCGGGCAATCGCGATGCGTTGGCGCTCGCCGCCGGAGAGCTTGTTGCCGCGTTCACCGACATGCGTATCGTAGCGATCCTCACGGGTCTCGATAAAGTCGGCGGCGGCGGCGGCTTCGGCCGCACGGCGCATTTCCTCTTCGCTCGCACCTTCGCGGCCGAGGCGGATATTCTCGCTGATCGAGCGGTTCAGCAGGCCTGCGTCCTGGAAAACGGTAGCGATGTGGCGACGCAGCGACTTGCGAGTCACCTTGGTGATGTCGGTGCCGTCGACGAGGATCTGGCCGCCCTGGGCGTCGTAGACGCGCTGCAGCAGATTGACGAGCGTCGTCTTGCCGGCGCCGGTCGGGCCGACGATCGCAACCGTCTGGCCTGCCTTCACTGAGAAGGAGACATTGTGCAGGCCCTGCGAGCTATTGCCGAAGCCGAAGGAGACGTCGCGGAATTCGATCGCACCCTTGACGTCCTTGATCTCGCCATTGCCGGCCGGTTCTTCGCGTTCACGCACCGAGTCTTCGAGCACATAGAATTCCTCGAGCTTGGAACGGGCTTCGAAAATCTGCGTGGCGAACTGGCGCATCAGGTCGAGGCGGCCGATCAGCAGGTTGGCAAAGCCGATGAAGGCGATGACGTCGCCGACGCGCAGCTGGCCGGCCTGGACGAGCATGGTGCCGATGATCAGGACCACCATCATCGCAATTGTCGAGGCCATGCGGTTCAGCGCGCTGGCGATCGCCCACCAGTCGAGCACCGGATATTGGGCTTCGAGCAGGCGGTCGGCAAAGGATTTCAGCGCCCGGGTTTCAGCCTCGATGCGGTTGTAGCTGTGCAGGACCGAAACGTTGCTGATCGAGTCGCTGACATGCGAGAAGACCGTGTGATAGTGGTTTTCGACCGAAGCCTGACCGTCCTTGGTGCGGCTCATGATGACGCGGCCGATCAGCCAGTAGGCGACGGCGAGCACCATGAGCACCGCGGAAAGGCGCAGGTCCATCGACATTGCGGTCGGGATCAGAAGGGCAAGCGCGATGACCGTCGACAGGTGGTTGCGCATGAATTCCAGCCAGAGGCCGAACAACGTCTCGCAGGCGCGCAGCAATGTATGCAGCGCGTTGGAGGTACCGCGCTGATGGTGCCAGCCGAGCGGCATGGAAATGATCCGGCCGAAGGCTTCCGTCAGCAGCGTCGCCCGCCGGCCATGGGCCAGCCGGTCGGCCTCGCGGGCGACCAGGACAAAGGCGACGGTGTTGAAGACGGCGAAAGTCGCCCACATGAAAAGGATGGGCTTGACCTCACCCTTGCCGGAAATCGCATCGATAATGCGACCGAACAGGATCGGCTCCGCGATGGTAATCGTTGCCAGAACGATGTTTGCCACCACGACCAGGGATACGCGCAGCTTGTAGGCGCCAAGATAGCGCAGAGCTCTTGCATAGACCTTGAATAGCGTCACGTCGAACCTCTTGTGCATCTGCGAAAACGGGATGATGCCATGCTACAAAAGGCTACCTGAACCGGCGATTAACGGAGTATTCAGGGTTCAATCCAGGCGACGATTCACCCCATCGTACTATCGCAGGATGCGACGAGATAGGCTATGGCGCTGAAATTGTTACTCGGCTATATCCCCGCAACAATTTGCGCTTGCATTTTAATAAATTTTTAGCGCAGCATTAAATTAGAGACTGCATTTTTTGAGACGACCGTTTCGCGACCCATTTGAAAGCCGCCGACGGCCTCGGATGCGGGCGTCACGTCCGGGCAAGGGGCATTTTGTGAATATTAATTTGTTAATTCAATTGCTTATAGTTCTGGAAGAATCGCCGAACTCTCGGGCTGTGGTGACCGAGCTCGAACGGGTGATCGACGATAGCGGCTTCGAATATTACGGCCTGCTGCGCCATTTGCCGCAAAATCCTGTGCAGCGGAATCCGGAACCTCGGGCGGCGGCGCTTGCCGATCGCTGGCCGGAACAATGGCCGCAAATCTATTCCGCGAAAAAATATGTCATGATCGATCCGATGGTGCGCTATCTCGCCCATGCCCAGCGGCCTTTCCGCTGGCGGGAAAGTTTGGCAGCCTTCGGCAAGGATGCGCAGCGGCGCCGCATGGAGCAGATGATGGTCGATGCTTTCGGTCACGGACTGGAAGACGGTTATATCTTTCCGGTCCACGGACGGAACGGCATTCTCGGCAGCCTCAGTCTCGCCGGCAAACCTGTCGAGCTGTCGCCGGTGGAGATCGCCTTGTTTGAAGCGGTGGCGCGCAAGAGCTTCTGGCGATTGCTCGAACTGAAGGACGAGGCGCAGGCGCTGGAATCCGTGCTGCCGGCCGACACGCCGCTGACGCGACGTGAAATGGAGATCCTGCATTATCTCGCCGAAGGCATGACCTCGATGGAAATCGGCAAGGTGCTGAAGATCTCAAACCACACCGTGGACTGGTATATGAACGGCTTGCAGAACAAGCTGAAGGCGAAAAACCGGCAACAGGCGGTGGCGCTTGCCTTTCGTCACCGGCTGATAAGCTAAAGCAGCCTGCTGACAATATAAGCGATTTTCATACTACCTCTTTGATTTCGATCAGGATTCGGATCTGGGCCGATCCGGCGAGGCTGCATCCGCATCCAGAATGGCGAGAAATTGCATTTCGCAGTCGCAAGAGAAATTGAACTTCCTGTGACAAGAAGTTAAGAATTTCCTTCGCGGGTGCAGCATGCCCGCGTCTGAACGTCTGAGGAGACCGTTTTGCCCATTTCCAAGATTCTCGTTGCCAATCGCTCCGAAATTGCCATTCGCGTGTTCCGCGCGGCCAACGAGCTTGGAATAAAAACCGTGGCGATCTGGGCTGAGGAGGACAAGCTGGCGCTTCATCGCTTCAAAGCGGACGAAAGCTATCAGGTCGGCCGCGGCCCGCATCTGGCGCGTGATCTAGGACCGATCGAGAGCTATCTGTCGATCGACGAGGTGATCCGCGTCGCCAAGCTCTCGGGCGCCGACGCCATTCACCCGGGTTACGGCCTACTGTCGGAAAGCCCCGAATTCGTCGATGCCTGCAACAAGGCCGGTATCATCTTCATCGGCCCGAGGGCCGATACGATGCGCCAGCTCGGCAACAAGGTTGCCGCCCGCAATCTGGCGATCTCGGTCGGTGTGCCTGTCGTGCCGGCGACCGAGCCGTTGCCCGACGATATGGCCGTGGTGGCGAAGATGGCGAAAGAGATCGGTTATCCCGTGATGCTGAAGGCCTCTTGGGGCGGCGGCGGGCGCGGCATGCGCGCCATCCGCGACCCGAAGGATCTTGCCCGCGAGGTGACCGAGGCCAAGCGCGAGGCGATGGCCGCCTTCGGCAAGGACGAGGTCTATCTGGAAAAGCTCGTCGAGCGCGCCCGCCATGTCGAAAGCCAGGTTCTCGGCGATACGCACGGCAATGTCGTGCATCTGTTCGAGCGCGACTGCTCCATCCAGCGCCGCAACCAGAAGGTCGTCGAGCGGGCGCCGGCCCCTTATCTATCCGAGGCGCAGCGCCAGGAACTTGCCGCCTATTCGCTGAAGATCGCCGCGGCGACCAATTATGTCGGTGCCGGCACCGTCGAATATCTGATGGATGCCGATACCGGCAAATTCTACTTCATCGAGGTCAATCCGCGCATCCAGGTCGAACATACGGTGACCGAAGTCGTCACCGGCATCGACATCGTCAAGGCGCAGATCCACATCCTTGACGGCGCCGCGATCGGTACGCCGGAATCCGGCGTTCCCGCTCAGGCCGACATCCGTCTCAACGGCCATGCGCTGCAGTGCCGTATCACCACCGAAGATCCGGAGCACAACTTCATTCCGGATTATGGCCGCATCACCGCCTATCGCTCGGCCTCCGGCTTCGGTATCCGCCTTGATGGCGGCACCTCCTATTCGGGCGCCATCATCACCCGCTATTACGATCCGCTGCTCGTCAAGGTCACGGCCTGGGCGCCGAACCCCTCCGAAGCGATTTCCCGCATGGACCGGGCGCTGCGCGAATTCCGTATTCGCGGCGTGGCCACCAACCTGACCTTCCTCGAAGCGATCATCGGCCATCCGAAATTCCGCGACAACAGCTACACCACCCGCTTCATCGACACGACGCCGGAGCTCTTCCAGCAGGTCAAGCGCCAGGACCGCGCAACGAAGCTTCTCACCTATCTCGCCGACGTCACCGTCAACGGACATCCCGAAGCCAAGGACCGACCGCGGCCGCTGGAAAATGCTGCCCAGCCGGTCGTTCCCTATGCCAACGGCAATGGCGTCAAGGACGGCACCAAGCAGCTGCTCGACACGCTCGGCCCGAAGAAGTTCGGCGAATGGATGCGCAATGAGAAGCGCGTGCTCCTGACCGACACGACGATGCGCGACGGCCACCAGTCGCTGCTCGCCACCCGCATGCGCACCTATGACATCGCCCGCATCGCCGGCACCTATGCGCATGCGCTGCCGAACCTACTCTCGCTTGAATGCTGGGGCGGCGCCACCTTCGACGTCTCGATGCGCTTCCTGACCGAAGATCCGTGGGAACGGCTGGCGCTGATCCGCGAGGGCGCGCCGAACCTGCTCTTGCAGATGCTGCTGCGCGGCGCCAACGGCGTCGGCTACACCAATTATCCAGACAATGTCGTCAAATACTTCGTCCGCCAGGCGGCCCGCGGCGGCATCGATCTCTTCCGCGTCTTCGACTGCCTGAACTGGGTCGAGAACATGCGGGTGTCGATGGATGCCATCGCCGAGGAGAACAAGCTCTGCGAGGCGGCGATCTGCTATACCGGCGATATTCTCAATTCCGCGCGCCCGAAATACGATCTGAAATATTATACCGACCTTGCCGTCGAGCTGGAAAAGGCCGGCGCCCATATCATCGCGCTCAAGGACATGGCCGGCCTGCTCAAGCCCGCGGCGGCGAAGGTGCTGTTCAAGGCGCTGCGCGAGGCGACCGGCTTGCCGATCCATTTCCATACGCATGATACGTCGGGCATTGCGGCGGCAACCGTGCTTGCCGCGGTCGAAGCCGGCGTCGATGCCGTCGATGCGGCGATGGATGCGCTCTCCGGCAATACCTCGCAGCCCTGTCTCGGTTCGATCGTCGAGGCGCTGCGCGGGTCGGAGCGCGATCCGGGCCTCGATCCGGAATGGATCCGCCGCATCTCCTTCTATTGGGAGGCCGTTCGCAACCAGTATGCCGCCTTCGAAAGCGATCTGAAGGGGCCGGCCTCGGAAGTCTATCTGCATGAAATGCCGGGCGGCCAGTTCACCAACCTCAAGGAGCAGGCCCGCTCGCTCGGTCTGGAGACCCGCTGGCACCGGGTGGCGCAGGCCTATGCCGACGCCAACCAGATGTTCGGCGATATCGTCAAGGTGACGCCGTCTTCCAAGGTGGTCGGCGACATGGCGCTGATGATGGTGTCCCAGGACCTGACGGTTGCCGACGTCGTCAGCCCCGAACGCGAGGTCTCCTTCCCGGAATCGGTCGTCTCGATGCTGAAAGGCGATCTCGGCCAGCCGCCGTCGGGATGGCCGGAGGCGCTGCAGAAGAAGGCGCTGAAGGGCGACAAACCCTATACAGTGCGTCCCGGCTCGTTGCTGAAGGAGGCCGATCTCGATGCCGAGCGTAAGGTCATCGAGACGAAGCTGGAGCGGGAGGTCAGCGACTTCGAATTCGCTTCCTATCTGATGTATCCGAAGGTCTTCACCGATTTCGCGCTCGCTTCCGATACCTACGGCCCGGTCTCGGTGCTGCCGACGCCTGCCTACTTCTACGGCCTCGGTGATGGCGAGGAGCTGTTTGCCGATATCGAACGCGGCAAAACTCTTGTCATCGTCAACCAGGCGATGAGCGCCACCGACAGCCAGGGCATGGTCACCATCTTCTTCGAGCTCAACGGCCAGCCGCGCCGCATCAAGGTGCCGGACCGCGCCCATGGGGCGACGGGAGCAGCGGTCCGCCGCAAGGCCGAACCCGGCAATGCCGTCCATGTCGGTGCGCCGATGCCGGGCGTCATCTCGCGCGTCTTCGTCTCCTCAGGCCAGGCCGTCAGCGCCGGTGACGTGCTCGTCTCGATCGAGGCGATGAAGATGGAAACGGCGCTGCATGCCGAGAAGGACGGCACGATCGCCGAGGTGCTGGTCAAGGCGGGCGATCAGATCGACGCCAAGGACCTGCTCGTCGTCTACGGCGGCTAAGCAATTCGGCCTGTCGGAGCGCTCGACGTCGCTCCGGCAGCGCATCATTCGTGATCAATCACCCGATTGTGTGCGTTCGGCCGACGGGAATGCGGAACTTTTGACCGTTTCCTGCAGCCCCCGGCTTGCCGGGCATGGGGCTTATTTCCTAGAAATGGCGGGCGCATAACCCTAAAGGATTATACGCCATTGAAAGCGAGGAGCGTTCGTAGCGCGTCCTATCGGCCGTAACGTTCCAGCAAACCCGTCATTCAACAGGAAAGATCCCCATGAGCAAGCTGAAGATTGCCGTCATTGTCGGCAGCACGCGTATCGGCCGTTTCGCCCAGCACCCGGCCAAGTGGATCGCTGACCTCACCGGCCAGCGTTCCGATCTGGACGTCGAGGTTCTTGATCTTCTCGACTATCCGATGCATTTCTTCGGCGAAGAGCGCGCCACCACGGCGGAAAGCGAATCCGCCGAGCGCTGGAAAAAGAAGCTGCGCGAATTCGACGGCTTCATCTTCACCGTCGCCGAGTACAACCATGCCCCGACGGCGGTTCTGAAAAACGCGATCGATCTCGGCGAATTCATCCAGAAGCCGGTCGGTTTCGTTGGTTACGGCGGCGTCGGCGGCGCACGCGCGGTCGAGCAGCTGCGACTGATCTTCGTGGAAATGAGCGCTGCTTCCGTCAAGACCGGGGTCCACATCGCATTCAGCGAATACCTTGCCGTTCTCAAGGAGGGCAAGGGCCTTGGCGACTACCCGCATCTCAACGAAGCCGCCAAGAACCTGCTTGACCAGATCACCTGGTGGGGCAATGCGCTGAAGGCCGCGCGCGCCGTCGTCACGGCCTCCTGACCGGTATTCCGGCAATGCCGGGATGGCAGCATCCCGGCATTGCCTCAGATATCGTAGGTATGGGCGGCGGCGTTGATCGTCGAGATGAAGCGCTTGGTGCGTTCGCGTTCCGGCGCAGTAAAGATCGCCCTGGCGCTGCCCGTCTCGACGACGCTGCCCGCTTCCAAGAAGACGACGTCATTGGCGATCTTCGAGGCGAGCCGGAGATCGTGGGTCGCCATTACCATCGTCGTGCCCTCGCGGGCAAGCTGACCCAGTACGTCGACCACTTCGGCCGAGAGTTCCGGATCGAGCGCCGAGGTCGGCTCGTCGCAGAGAAGTACGCGCGGCGACGGCGCCAAGGCGCGTGCGATCGCCACACGCTGCTGCTGACCGCCTGAGAGCGTCGACGGCCAGGCGTCGGCCTTGTGGGTCATGCCGACCTTGGTCAACAGCTCCATAGCGCGTTCACGCGCCTTTTCCCGCGGCCATTTCAGCACTGTCACCAAGCCCTCCATGACATTCTCGATCGCGGTCTGATGCGGGAAAAGCTGAAAATTCTGGAAGACCATGCCGGTCTGGCGGCGGATCTTCTGGATCGCCTGCCAGCTCGTTCGTTTGCCCGGGGCAAAGGACAGCGTTTCTACGCCGAGTCGGATCGCGCCTGATGTCGGGATTTCGAGCAGGTTGATGCAGCGCAGCAGCGTGCTTTTGCCGCCGCCTGAGGGGCCGACCAGCGCGGTGACGCTGCCTTCGGGAATACGGATGCTGATATCCTTGAGGATGACGGCGTCGCCGAAGCGCTTTTCGATGTTGGAAAGCTCGATCATGCATTGGCCTCCAGCATGCCGCCATACCGTGCGAAGCGGCGTTCCAGCCGTACCTGCAGCTGCGAAAGGACGGAGCTCAGCACGAGATAGAGCAGCGCCGCCTCGATATAGAGGATCAGCGGCTCATAAGTGGTGGCAACGATGCGCTGCGCCGCCTGGAAAAGCTCCGGCACGGTGATGGCGGCGGCCAGCGAAGTATCCTTGACCAGCGAGATGAAGGTGTTCGACAGCGGCGGCACGGCGACGCGGGCGGCCTGCGGCAGGATGGTGCGGCTCATTGCCTGCCGCCAGCTCATGCCGATCGAATAGGCGGCCTCCCACTGGCCCTTGGGCACCGAGGAGATGACGGCGCGAATGATCTCGGAGCTGTAGGCGCCGATATTCAGGGTAAAGCCGATCAGGGCGGCGGGAAAGGCATCGAGCAGAATGCCGATGCTCGGCAGGCCGTAGAAAATCACGAAGAGCTGCACGAGCAGCGGCGTGCCGCGGATGACCCAGACATAAAAACGGGCGATGGCGGCGACAGGTCCCGGGCCGAAAAGCCGGGCAATCGCGGTGATCAGGCCGAGGATCAGGCCGAAGACGAAGGACAGCAGCGTGAGGGGAATGGTAAAGATCAATCCCGCCCAGAGGAGCGAGGGGAGCGATTCCGCCATCAGTTGAAGCCAGTGGGGCAAAGGGGTGCTCCCTCTCGTGGATTGGTGCGTTCGAGGTGTACCCCTCCCCAACCCCTCCCCACAAGGGGGAGGGACTTGCCCAGTCTCTCGCCGCGCGAAATAGCAGCCGAACTGCGGGCCGAAACGGTTATTTTGAGATGAGGCGGTCTGCCTTCGAAGTCCCTCCCTTGTGGGGAGGGGTTGGGGAGGGGACTTTCTTGAATGGACTTACTTCGAAACGTCCTGGCCGAAATACTTGTCGGCGATCTTCTTATAAGTGCCGTCGGCCTTGATGTCGGCGAGCGCCTTGTTGATTTCGGCCAGAAGCTCCGGCTCATTCTTGCGGATGATGACGCCGGAATAATCGGCATTTTCCTGCTCGGCGGCGATCTTCACCGGCGCGTCCGGCTTGTGCTTCTTGAAATCGAGGAAGGAGAGGCTGTCGTTGATCGTCGCGTCGGCGCGCTTGGTCAGCACGAGCTGGATCGACTGGTCGAAACCATCGGTGCCGACGAGTTCGGCGCCGGCTTCGGTTGCGATCTTGCCGAAGTTGCTGGTCAGCGACTGGGCGGATTTCTTGCCCTTCAGGTCGGCGAAGGTCTTGATGCTGTCGTCGCCGTCGCGGACGATCAGCACGGCCTTGGAGGCGATATAGGGCTCGGAGAAATCATATTTCTGCTTGCGGGCTTCGGTGATGCCGACCTGATTGATGACTGTGTCGTAGCGCTTGGCATCGAGGCCGGCGATCAGGCCATCCCACTTGCCTTCGACGAACTCGGCCTTGACGCCGAGCTTGGCAGCGATCGCTTCGCCGATCTCGACGTCGAAGCCGACGAGCTTGCCGCTTTCGTCATGATAGGTGAAGGGCGCATAGGTGCCCTCGGTACCGATCTTGAAGACGCCGGCCGATTTGATGGCGGCGAGGTTTTCGCCGGCATGGGCGGGCAGGAGGGCGGCGGCCTGAATGAGGGCGGCTACGGCGACGGTTTTCAACCAGTTCATTGTTTTATCCATACTTGGGAGGTTGTCATCGGATGAGGGATAGTTCGCAGAAATTTAGGGCGCCGGAAGCGTAAAAAACTGCGAATAAAAGCAGCAACTGCAAATATTTTTCTCAAGCGGCCGTCTGAGCTGTGAATCCTGCAGAAACGGGCATCACGCCGCGATGCGGCGGCGCAGCTTTTCGCTGACGATGATAATCAGTCCGGCGGCGAGGATCATGGCCGCGCCGAATACGACATTGGGCGTGGGGATATCGGCCCATATCAGATGACCCAAGAGAAAGGCCCAGACGAGGGAAGTATATTCGAACGGCGCGAGCACGGAGACCGGCGCCTGCCGCATGCCCTCGAAGAGAGCGAACTGCGCGGATCCGGCGACGACGCCGGTGGCAATGAGAAGCGGCAGCTGTGCCATGTCGGGGGTCTTCCATGTGCAGAGAACGGCAACACCGGTCATCACAAGGAAAAAGACGTTGGAAACGGTAAGCTGGACGATGGTTTTCTCGTGCAGCGAAGTCTTGCGCAGCAGCACCATGGCCGAGGCCCAGAGAACGGCTGCCTGCAGTGCCAGGTAAACCGGCCAGGAAATGGTGAGACCGATGGGGTTGCAGGCAATTAGCACGCCGACGAAACCGACGCCGACGGCAAGCCAGCGCGCAGGCGTGACCTCTTCTTTCAAGATGAGCCATGCAAGCACGGTGCCGACGATGGTTGCTGCGTAATAGAGCGTCGTCACTTCGGCCAGCTGCAGGCGGCTCGCCGCGGAATAATAGGAAAGCCAGGCACAGAGAAGAAGGATGCTGCGGGCGATCATCGGCTTGATGATCGGCGATCGCATCGTCTGGCGGACGAGCTTGCCGCGGCCAAAGGCGAGACAGCCGGTAAGGATGGTGAGACTGCGGAAAAACAGGATCTGCCAGACCGGAATGCTTGAGGTCAGGATCTTGATAATCGCATCATGGAATGTGAACGCCATATAGGCGAGGCTCGTGAGCAGGATGCCCAGGCTGACGGAGTTTTTCACGGGAGCGCACCAGATGGCAGAATGCCAACGGGGAAGTGGGGAATGGTCGATCGATATTCCCGGCCTCTTGACCGGTCAATAGGCGATCTTTCGCATGGTGGAGCTTTGTTTCACGACGTCAGGAAATGTGTGTTTGTGCATATTGTGTGCCGGATCATAAGCGTTTATGCACGTTTCTAGTTTCACAGATTTCAATCCGGTAAAAACATGCAGGATTTTTTGTTGCGCGAGCGCCAGGGCGTGATTTCCGAGAGGCTGCGGCTGAACGGCCGCGTGCTGGCGACGGAACTTGCGCTCGAATTCGGCGTCTCCGAAGATACGGTGCGGCGCGATCTGCGCGAAATGGCCGCGGCAGGGCTTTGCGAGCGGGTCTATGGCGGCGCATTGCCGATCTCGCCGGCGCATGGAAGTCTGACACAGCGGATCGGTTTTGCCGTTGACCGGAAACGGGCGCTGGCGCGCGCTGCGACACAGCAGATTGCCGCCGGTTCGACGGTATTCTTCGATGCCGGCAGCACCAATCTGGCGATTGCCAACGCACTGCCGGCTGAACTTGCGCTGACGGCTGCAACGAATGCGCCGGCGATCGCCGCGGCGCTGATCGACAAGCCTGCCGTCAACGTCATTCTGATCGGCGGAATGGTGGACCGGCAGACGGGCGGTTCGCTCGGTGCCAAAGCTTTGCGGGATATGGAGCAGATTTCGCCCGATCTCTGCATTCTCGGCGCCTGCGGCGTCGATCTTGAGGCCGGCATCACCGTGTTCGGTTTCGAAGATGCCGAGTTCAAGCGCTATGCGGCGTCGCGAAGCAGAAAGGTATTGGTGGCGGCAACCTCGGAGAAATTCGGCACTGCCGCTCCCCATAGCATTCTGCCAGTTGCCCATTGCGAATGCCTGGTCGTCGAGCACGATGCCGATCCGGCCATTCTCGCCGATTACCGCGCGCGCGGATGCAGGACCGTCGTCGCCGAGAAAACGAACTGAGACCCTCGTCATCGAGTTTAGGGAAACCGGGCGTGCAAGCCCGGCAATGAGGAAAGACCGAGAAATGGACAGTCATGTGAATGCGCCGCCGGCAGCTCGAAGCGGCTTTATCACCAGAAGCAGGGCGGCGGTTTCCCTGCTCTTTCTCATGAACGGCTTCGTCGTCGGCTGCTGGGCGCCGAAGATCCCGGATTTTGCCGAGCGGTTGGCGCTCTCCAAGTTCGAACTCGGGCTGATGATCCTTGTCTTCGGCGTCGGCTCGCTGGTGATGATGCCGATCGCCGGGGCGCAGATTGCCAAACACGGCTCGCGTATCGTCGTTCAGCTGCTGGCTGTCTGCGTGCTGCCGCTGCTCCTGGCATTGACGCTCGCGCCGAATGTGATCACCGGGGCAATCTCGCTCTTCCTGTTCGGCGGTTTTATCGGCGCCATGGATGTGGCGATGAATGCCAATGCCGTGTCGGTCGAAAAATCCATGCGCCGCTCCATTATGTCGTCCTGCCACGCTTTCTGGAGCCTCGGCGGGCTGATCGGCTCGGGTCTCGGCGGCATCGTGATCTCCAAGCTGGGCATTCTCGGCCATGCCGAACTGGCGACGGTGCTGGCGGCGATTTTTCTCGCGATCGCCTGGCCAATGATCCTGGCCGATCCGCCGCATCCCGATGCCAAGAAGGAAAAGACCAGGCTGCCGATGGTGCCGCTGCCGTGGCTGCTCGGATTGATGGCCTTGTTCTCCATGGTGCCGGAAGGCGCGGTTCTGGACTGGGGCGCGCTCTATCTCCGCCAGGAAATGGATGCCTCCGTGGCGCTCTCCGGCCTTGGTTTTGCAGCCTTTTCGGCGACGATGGCAATCATGCGCTTTGCCGGCGACCTGGTGCGCGACCGTCTGGGCGGCGTCAAAACGCTGCGGATCTGCACCGTGTTTGCCATCGTCGGCATGCTGCTTGCAGGTCTGGCGCCGAATGCGGAGATTGCCATTCTGGGCTTTGCCTTTTGCGGCATCGGCATCTCCAACATGGTGCCGATCGCCTTCTCGGCGGCGGGCAACATTCCCGGCCTCAAGCCCGGCATCGGCATCTCGGTCGTCACGACCATGGGCTATTCCGGCATGCTGGTTGCGCCGTCCTTGATCGGCTTCGTCGCCGAGCATGTCGGCTTTGCGGCGGTCTTCATGGCGCTGCCGGTACTCCTGCTCGTCGTTCTGCTGTTCTCCAAACTAGCCCGTTATGCCGACGGAGTCTCCGGCGGCGGCCATTAAGCCGCCTCCCAACAAAAGTGATATCAGGAGCGGTTGACAAGAAAGCAGTCATGATCCACCTGAAAGGCACTGTTTTCAGGGGTCCAGGAACTCTTAATGTCTCCAATTGCCGATTTTGATCCGAAACCGCGCCGCGCATCCGTTGCCGTCGATGTCGGCGGCGTCATCGTTGGCGGCGGGGCGCCGGTCGTCGTGCAATCGATGACGAACACCGATACGGCCGATATCGATTCGACCGTCGCGCAGGTCGCCGCACTCCACCGGGCTGGCTCGGAGCTGGTGCGCATCACCGTGGACCGAGACGAAAGTGCGGCCGCCGTGCCGAAGATCCGCGAGCGGCTGTTGCGGCTCGGCATGGACGTGCCATTGATCGGCGACTTCCACTATATCGGCCATAAACTGCTTGCCGATCATCCTGATTGTGCCGCAGCGCTGGCGAAATACCGCATCAACCCCGGCAATGTCGGCTTCAAGGACAAGAAGGACAAGCAGTTCGCCGAGATCATCGAGATGGCGATCCGCTATGACAAGCCGGTGCGCATCGGCGTCAACTGGGGTTCGCTCGATCAGGATCTCCTGACGGCGCTGATGGATGAGAATGCCGCAGCCGGCTCGCCGCTTTCGGCCCGGCAGGTGACGCGCGAGGCGATCGTGCAATCGGCGCTGCTTTCGGCGGCCCTTGCCGAAGAGATCGGCTTGCCGCGCAACCGCATCATCCTGTCGGCCAAGGTCAGCCAGGTCCAGGACCTGATCGCCGTCAATTCCATGCTCGCCGAGCGTTCCAATCACGCGCTGCATCTCGGCCTGACCGAAGCCGGCATGGGCACCAAGGGCATCGTCGCTTCGTCGGCGGCGATGGGCTTCGTGCTGCAGCAGGGCATCGGCGATACGATCCGCGTGTCGCTGACACCGGAGCCGAACGGCGACCGCACGCGCGAAGTTCAGGTGGCGCAGGAAATCCTGCAGGTCATGGGCTTCCGCCAGTTCGTGCCCGTCGTTGCCGCCTGTCCCGGGTGCGGACGCACGACGTCGACGGTGTTCCAGGAGCTTGCTCAGAACATCCAGAACGACATCCGCAAGAACATGCCGGTCTGGCGCGAGAAATATCCGGGCGTCGAGGCGCTGAACGTTGCCGTCATGGGCTGCATCGTCAACGGACCGGGCGAAAGCAAACATGCCGATATCGGCATTTCGCTTCCCGGCACCGGCGAGACGCCGGCAGCCCCCGTCTTTATCGACGGCCGGAAGGCGCTGACGTTGCGCGGTCCCAATATCGCCGCCGACTTCGAGGCGCTCGTCGTCGACTATATCGAGAAGCGTTTCGGCCAGCGGACGGCGGCGGAATGAAGGTCGGCGAATTCGCATGAGCCGCTACTGGTCGCCCATCGTCAGCAAGCTCCGACCCTACGTCGCCGGGGAGCAGCCCCGCATTCTCGGTCTGGTCAAGCTCAACACCAACGAGAACCCCTACGGGCCGTCCCCGAAGGCGATCGAAGCGATCGGCCAAGCGGCGGATGATCGTTTGCGGCTCTATCCCGATCCGGCGGCGACGGAATTGCGCGAGACGATCGCTGCCCGTCACGGCCTGACGGCGGATGAGGTCTTCGTCGGCAACGGCTCCGACGAGGTCCTTGCGCATACGTTTCAGGCGCTGCTGAAACACGAGCTGCCGCTTCTCTATCCCGATGTGAGCTACAGCTTCTATCCGACTTATAGCCTGCTATACGACATCGAAGCGATCGAAGTGCCGGTCGATGACAAGTTCCAGGTCCGGCTTGCGGATTACGACAGGCCGTGCGGTGCGATCATCATACCCAATCCGAATGCGCCGACCGGCATCGGCCTGCCGCTTGCCGACATAGAGGCGCTTGTCGCCGCCCATCCGGATGCGGTCGTGGTGATCGACGAGGCTTATGTCGATTTCGGCGGTGACAGCGCCATTCCGCTCATTTCCAAATATCCCAACCTGCTTGTCGTTCAGACCCTGTCGAAATCCCGCTCGTTTGCGGGCCTGCGAGTCGGCTTCGCGCTCGGACAGCGGGACCTGATCGAGGCGCTGGTGCGCGTCAAGGACAGCTTCAATTCCTATCCGCTCGATCGCCTGGCGCAGGTTGCCGCAACGGCAGCGATCAAGGACGAGGCGTGGTTCGAGACATGTCGGAGGAAGCTGATCGCCAGCCGGAACGGTCTCGTCCGGGACCTCGAAGCGTTGGAATTCGAAGTGCTGCCGTCTCAGGCGAATTTCGTTTTCGCAAGGCATGAAAGCCGGTCGGGTGCTGCGCTTCAAGCGGCTCTGCGGGAGCGTGGCGTTCTCGTCCGGCATTTCGCCAAGCCGCGCATTTCGGATTTCCTGCGCATCAGCATCGGCACGGACGAGGAATGCGCGCGTCTGGTTTCCGCCCTCAAGGAAATACTGGCAGCCTGAGTGACGCTTCAGCTCTTCCGGTCGGCGATGAAATGTGCCGCGGCGATCAGCGTCGAGGCGCGGGCGCCGTAGGAGGCAAGCAGCGCCTCGGCATCGCGGACATGTTGGCGGAGCTGCTCCTCGGCCCATTCGATGCCATGCAGCGCCACGAGCGTTCCCTTGCCGCGGGCCGCATCCTTGCCGGTCGCCTTGCCCATGGTCGCGGCATCAGAGGTCAGGTCGAGAATGTCGTCGGCGAGCTGAAAGGCAAGGCCGATCTTTTCGCCGAAAGCACGCAGGCGGCGACGATCTTCCGGCGGACTCGCCGCGATGAGGGCGCCGGCTTCGCAGGCGAAGCGGATCAGCGCGCCGGTTTTCATCGCCTGCAGGCGGATGATGCCGGCCTCGTCAGGGGCTTGTTTTTCCGCCGCGAGATCGAGCGCCTGGCCGCCGGCCATGCCGCCGAGACCGGCGGCGCGGGCAAGCGCCAGCACCAGCGAGGCCTTGCTCGTATCGGCAAGCGTAGTTTCCGGCGCGGCGATGATATCGAAGGCGTAGGTCAGCAGGCTGTCGCCTGCGAGGATCGCGGTGGCTTCATCGAACTTAATATGAACAGTCGGTTTGCCGCGGCGGAGATCATCATCGTCCATGGCGGGCAGATCGTCATGCACCAGCGAATAACAGTGGACGCATTCGAGTGCGGCGCCGACGCGGCGTGCGGCCTCGGCATCACCGCCAAGAAGGGCGGCGCTTTCGACCACCAGGAACGGGCGCAGCCGCTTGCCGCCGTTCAGCACGGCATAGTGCATGGCGCTGCGCAGCGTCTCGGGCCTGGCGATTTCGTCGGAAAGGGCGTTCGGTAAAAGCAATGCATCGAGCAGCGCCTCGATCTCGCGGGCGTTGTTCTTCAGCCTCGTCTCGAAAGTGTCCCGGTTCGCATCCATGGGCGCTGTTTGGCATGAGCGCCCCCGGGCTTGCAACGGAATTGTCGATGGCGCGGCAAGATTCGCCACGCACTCTGGCATAAGCGGCCTACAGGCGTTATGAGAACGACAGGAGCGAAATCGGGTTGGGGACATTGGATATAGCGCCGGAGAGAGAGGACATCGCCGACATGCCGGCTCGCCGGCAATGGTTCGGAGACCGGCGCGTGTTGAAACGCATCGTGCTTGCCGTGCTGGCGCTGGTGATCCTTCCTTACGCGCTGATCTTTTTCTACGTGCTGCCGTTCATTCACCCCGTCTCGACGCTGATGCTGCGCGATCTCGTACTGCTGCGCGGCTATGACCGCAGATGGGTGTCGCTTGATGAGATCGCCCCGGTTGTGGTGCAGTCGGTGATGATGTCCGAAGACGGGCAATATTGCTTTCACGGCGGTGTCGACTGGGCGGAAATGCGCATGCTGGTCGAAGATACGCTGAAGGGCCAGGCAACGCGCGGCGGCAGCACCATCCCGATGCAGACGGCGAAGAACCTCTTTCTCTGGAACAGCCGCTCCTTCGTGCGCAAGGCGATGGAGCTTCCGCTGGCCGTCTCCACGGATTTCGTCCTGTCGAAACGGCGGCTGATGGAAATCTATCTCAACATCGCCGAATGGGGTCCGGGCATTTACGGCATCGAGGCGGCGGCTCAGCATCATTTCAAGGTGCCGGCCTCGAAGCTGACACGGCGCCAGGCATCGCTGCTTGCGGTCTCGCTGCCGAACCCGATCGACCGCAATGCCGGCAAACCAGGCCGCGGCCTTCGCCGGCTTGCCGGCGTGATCGAGAGACGCGCACAGGGTTCCGGCGATTACATCAAATGCATCTATGAGTGAGAGCAGAACTTGTCATTGGTAGCCTCGAGCGTCATCTGACATTCTTGGTTCTGCCATATGGGCGGTGCAGTCCAAACAGAACCTTCGAGTCGCCCATGACCGCTACGATGTTTTCTCCCGAGCTTCTCCTCTATTCGAAGACGCACAATCCGAACCCGCCCGCCCATCTCGGCAGCCGGTATCGCAAGGTCGGCGGCTTTTTGCCTGAAGCCGGGAACACCATCGTCTGCCATGCCGAGAAAGGCTCGCGGACGCAGACGGTGCTAATCGAGGCGCGGGAGAAATATCTGGCGATGCCGGAGGCCCAGCAGTTCCTCTTCACGCCGATATCGAGCCTTCACATGACGCTTTTCGAAGGCGTCATCGAGACCAGGCGCCGGCAGGATTTCTGGCCGGGCGATCTTCCGCTCGAGACGCCGATCGACAACATGACCGAACTGATGGCGGCGCGGCTCGAAGGTTTTTCGATGGCCGACCCCTTCAATGTCGCCGTGGTCGAAGCGCGCCCGTCGGGCCTGCTCCTCGACGGAGCGACGGAGAACGACCGCAAGGTCATGCGCGCCTGGCGCCACGCGTTTGCCGATCTCCTCGGCTATCGCCAGCCGAACCATGAAGACTACAAGTTTCACATGACCTTCGCCTATGCGATCGAACGGCTGGAGGACGAAGCCTTGCCGCGCTGGCAGGCGATGCTCGATGACGTTGCCGAGGACATCCGCCGCAAGGCCCCTGTTTTCGAGCTGACGCTACCGGCATTCTGCGTTTTCGAGGACATGAACCATTTCCACGAATTGCTGATTTTCGATTTCGACGCCTGAACGGGAGAAGCCCATGGATAGACCGACGCTCTATATCGCCAACAAGAACTATTCCTCCTGGTCTTTCCGGCCGTGGATGGCACTGACGGGCCTCGGTATCGATTTCGAGGAGGTCCTGATCCCCTTCGACGACGCAGCCGGCAATCCCAATATCAAGGCCGTGTCTCCGACCGGGCGGGTGCCGCTTCTGCAGCATGGCGCGTTGAAGATCTGGGAATCGCTGGCGATCATCGAATATGCCGCCGAGCTGTATCCGGACGCCGGTCTTCTGCCTGCCGATCGCGCCCAGCGGGCGCTCGCCCGGTCGGTTTCGATGGAGATGCTCTCGAGCTTCCGGGCTCTGCGCAGCGCCTGCCCGATGAATATCCGCCGGCCGAAGGCGAGGATCGCGCTGCCGGATGGTGTCGATACCGATATCAGCCGAATCGAGACGATCTGGCGGGATCTCTTGCAGCAATCCGGCGGGCCGTTTCTCTTCGGCGCGTTCGGGGGCGCAGATGCGATGTTTGCGCCCGTCGTCAACCGGTTCGAGATCTATGATCTGGTCGACCGAAGCGATACACTTGCCTACATGCAGACCATGAAGGCGCATCCGGCTTGGCGCAAATGGGAAGAGGCGGCGCGCGCCGAGCCTTGGGTTGTGCCGGAAGACGAGGTCTGAGGTAGGAATCATCGGCGTGTCAAAAAATATGCATGGGGACTGGTCAAGGCCGCGCCTTGCATGTATAAGCGCGCAAAATTCCGAAATCGCGACATGTCCGTTTCGGCCGCCAGTCTGGCCGTGGGAATGTTTTGCCCGCAAGTGGAGTAAGAGAAATGGCTGTACCGAAGAGAAAAACAAGCCCGTCCAAGCGCGGTATGCGCCGTTCGGCTGATGCGCTGAAGGCTCCGACCTATGTCGAAGACAAGAACTCCGGCGAACTTCGCCGTCCGCATCACATCGACCTGAAGACCGGCATGTATCGCGGCCGCCAGGTTCTGACGCCGAAGGAAAGCGCATAATTTCCGATTCGGCTCGTCCGATCGAACGCTTAAAGGCCGGCGTCACGCCGGCCTTTTCATATTCGGCGATATAATATTTGCAATGACTTGCGGTGGGGCAATGCTTTGCGGCAGTATTCTTCCAGCCGCCAAGGAGATTGCCGATGATAGCTGCAATGCCGCTGATGATTATCCCGTTCGTTCTCTACAACCTGGCGATGCTCGGCCTGATGGGCGAGGGCGGTATTCCGGCGCTGCAGCATGACGTCATCGTGTTGTCGATGATATCAGGCGCGATCTGGAGCATGGCGCTCGGCGATCTTTTCATCGTCATCGCGCTCGTCGTGCTGTTCTTCGAAATCCTGAAAGCGACCAGAACGGGTCCCGGCAACCTCATCAACCACATATTGTCGATGCTGGTTTTCATCGCCTTCCTGGTCGAGTTTCTGCTCGTCCGAGATGCTGCAACGCAGGTCTTCTTCATTTTGATGACGATCGCTCTGATCGATGTGATTGGCGGGTTTGCCGTGTCGATCCGGAGCGCCGGACGGGATGTCTCGATCGGATTATAGGTTGTCGAGTTTGTTCTGAAGGGCGCGGAGCTGTTCCTTCAGCTCATCGATATCCTTGGCCTCGGCCTTGCGGCTTTCCTTGGCCGGCGGCGTCATGAAGGGCGAGAACATCTGCATCGCCTGCTGAAACAGCTCGGTGTTGCGGCGAACCTGGTCCTCGACCATCTGCATCGGCAGTTGCAGGTTCTTGCCGAGCGGCGTTTCACCGAAGGCCCGGTTTACCTGCTCGCGCATCTGGGATTGCTGTTCGCTGAAGGCGCGCATCGAATGTTCGAGAAAGCTCGGCACGACCATCTGCATCTGGTCTCCGTAATAGGTGATGAGCTGGCGCAGGAAGGAGATCGGGAGAAGCGTGTTGCCGGTCTTCGATTCCTGCTCGAAGATGATCTGGGTCAGCACCGAATGAGTGATGTCATCTCCGCTTTTTGCATCCTGGACGGTAAATTCTTCGCCCTTCTTCACCATCTCCGCCAGGTCTTCCAGCGTGACGTAGGTGCTGGTGCCTGTATTGTATAGGCGGCGATTGGCGTATTTCTTGATGACTATCTGACCCTCATGCTTCGCCATATCAGTCTCCTGGACCCCCGTCTGAATTATGGATATTCCTCCACTTCAGACTGTAAACGCAAAAGAAGGCCGGTGACAATCTCTTTGTGCGATGCGGCAAACCTTTCACAGAGCAGATGAATTCGGGCTTTCGCGTTCGTGCCGAAAAATGACCCCGGCCGGTCTTCGCGTTTGACTTGCGCTCCAAGCTTTGCCAGTTTCCTCTTATGTAAGTGAGACGAAAACGAGGAGCGTCCCCATGAGCAATTCATCCATCGTCATCGCCAGTGCAGGTCGAACGGCCGTCGGCTCGTTCAACGGCGCTTTCGCAACGGTTCCGGCGCATGAGCTCGGCGCGGCCGTCATCAAGGGTGCGCTCGCGCGCGCCGGCGTCGATGCCGGCGAAGTGGATGAGGTGATCCTCGGTCAGGTGCTCGCTGCAGGCGAGGGCCAGAACCCGGCGCGCCAGGCGGCGATAAAAGCCGGCATTCCGAAGGAGGCGACAGCCTGGGGCGTCAACCAGCTCTGCGGTTCGGGTCTGCGCGCCGTCGCGCTCGGCATGCAGCAGATCGCCACCGGCGACGCCAAGATCATCGTTGCCGGCGGCCAGGAATCCATGTCGATGGCACCGCATGCCATGCACTTGCGCGGCGGCGTCAAGATGGGCGACGCCAAGATGGTCGACACCATGATCAAGGACGGCCTGACCGATGCGTTCCACGGCTACCACATGGGCATCACCGCCGAGAATATCGCGCGTCAGTGGCAGCTTTCGCGTGACGAGCAGGATCAGTTCGCCGTCGCCTCGCAGAACAAGGCGGAGGCGGCGCAGAAGGCCGGCCGCTTTGCCGACGAGATCATCCCCTACATCATTCAGACGCGTAAGGGCGACGTTACGGTCGATGCCGACGAATATATCCGCCATGGCGCCACGCTGGAGGCGATGGGTAAGCTGCGCCCGGCCTTCGACAAGGAGGGCACGGTGACGGCAGCGAATGCTTCCGGCCTCAACGACGGCGCCGCTGCCGCGGTGCTGATGAGCGAAGCGGAGGCGGTCCGTCGCGGTATCCAGCCGCTTGCCCGCATCGTCTCTTGGGCGACCGCCGGCGTCGATCCTTCGATCATGGGCACCGGCCCGATCCCGGCGTCGCGCAAGGCGCTCGAAAAGGCCGGCTGGTCGGTCGGCGATCTCGATCTCGTCGAAGCCAACGAGGCTTTCGCGGCGCAGGCCTGCGCCGTCACCAAGGATCTCGGATGGGATCCTGCGATCGTCAACGTCAACGGCGGGGCGATCGCGATCGGCCATCCGATCGGCGCTTCCGGCGCGCGCGTTCTCAATACGCTGTTGTTCGAAATGAAGCGCCGCGGCGCCAAGAAGGGGCTGGCCACGCTTTGCATCGGTGGCGGCATGGGTGTCGCCATGTGCTTCGAAGCACTTTAAACAGCATACGATCCGTCATTGATTGAAAAATCCCGCCAGAGCGGGGCGAAAACAAAAGGGGAGCGGAACATGAGCAGAGTGGCTGTGGTGACCGGGGGTACGCGCGGCATTGGTGCGGCCATATCCGTGGCGCTGAAAAACGCCGGATACAGGGTTGCCGCCAATTATGCCGGCAACGACGAGAAGGCCAAAGCCTTCCACGACGCCACCGGCGTGCCGGTGTTCAAATGGGATGTTTCGGATTACGCCGCCTGCGGCGAGGGGATCGCCCGGATCGAAAGCGAGATCGGGCCGGTGGAAGTGCTCGTCAACAATGCCGGCATCACCCGCGACGCGATGTTCCACAAGATGACGCCGCAGCAGTGGCACGAGGTGATCAATACCAACCTCACCGGCCTGTTCAACATGACGCATCAGGTCTGGACCGGCATGCGTGACCGCAGCTTCGGCCGCATCGTCAATATTTCGTCGATCAACGGCCAGAAGGGGCAGATGGGTCAGGCGAACTATTCGGCGGCCAAAGCCGGCGATCTCGGCTTCACCAAGGCGCTGGCCCAGGAAGGGGCGGCCAAGAACATCACCGTCAATGCCATCTGCCCCGGTTACATCGGAACCGAGATGGTGCTCGCCGTGCCGGAGAAGGTGCTGAACGAACGTATCATTCCGCAGATTCCCGTCGGGCGTCTCGGCGAGCCTGAGGAAATTGCGCGCTGCGTTACCTTCCTCGCCTCCGACGATGCCGGCTTCATCACCGGCTCGACGCTGACCGCCAATGGCGGGCAGTTCTTCGTCTAACCGGCCCCGGAAATCGGAATCGACTTGAAAGCGATAGCGCGTCTTGCCGGACGCGCTATCGCTCTTTGTATGGATGCCCGCCGTGCGGACATCAGGAACGGCCGCCGGTGTTTTGGTGACGCCGTGGCGGAATCTTGACCGGCACGCGCTGCGGCGAGCGATCCTGGCCGCGAAGAGCTGAAATCGCGCTTGTGAGGAAAGCCAAGGCGATGAGAATGGCGACAGCGGAATTCAGGAAAATCTGACCCATGGAAGCGTTCCTTTCAGATGCGCCGGGCGGATTCGCCTGCCCACTGCGCTCATGAAGGAAATGTGCACCTGCCTGATGGAGGTCGGTAGGTTTGGCTTTGGCGACCGATCGTCAACGCCGCGTTGACGGAGGCGGCCATCAAAGAAAAACGGGCGCCGAAGCGCCCGTTGGGAAGTCCGATATGCTTTTGCCGATCAGTAGCGGCAACGGGCCTCGTAGCGGCGGCCGTAGCGGTCGCGATAGACGCAGTAGCCGCGGCGTTCGACCGACTGGCCGATGAGAGCGCCGGTCAGACCGCCGGCAACGGCGCCGACGGCGGCACCACCCCAGCTGTTGGTCACGGCACCGCCGATGACCGCGCCGGTGCCGGCGCCGATCGCCGTTCCCTGCTCGGTCGCTGTGCAGGATGCCAGGGCGCCGACGAGCGCACCAATAAGAACAATCTTCTTCATCATGTCGTAACTCCCCAGGTTTGTTGGCCTTTAGATGCGGCCCATGAGTACAAGGATAATGATAATCACGAGAACTAGCCCCAAACCGCCAGAAGGTCCATAGCCCCAGCCACGGCTATAACCCCAATTCGGCAAGGCTCCGATCAAGAGCAGAATGAGGATAACAAGAAGTATTGTGCCAAGCATGGTGTGTTTCCTTCATTTCATCCGCAATTTGAATGGACCAGAAACACGCATTGGCGATTTTTGTTCCCGGTTAAGCCAGGAAATGTGACGCGCTCGGACCCCCGCCCTATCGAAAACCTGCCCGTATGGTTAAAAAGGCGTTTAAATACAACATGTTGCGGTGAACAAAGCGAGAAGGTCCCGATGTCGCCGATTCGTCAGCGATTCGTTCCGTATTTGATCGGCGCGCCGCCGGCGACCATCCCTGCTTAACGGGATATGAATCCGGCTTCCGAAAGATTAATGCCGATGGACAAGGCGGAACGGGGACGCCGATCGGCGATACGCATATAGCGCATGGACCGAGTTTCGCCACCAGATGTGGCCGTGAACGAAAGGCGAAAACGATGCGGTCAGCGATTCGTCGCCGATTCGTTCCGGCTTTGGTCGAGAGGTTAATTTCAGGCGCAATTTTTGATTGTTCGCCACTGGCCGGATTCGCCGATGGCGGCGACGAAAATGCCAAGCGGAGGGAGTCAGACGATTCAGCATCTAGTGGGAAAAAGTGATTCAAAATCAATACTTAGCCGTGAACAAAAGCTGAATCATCGGAGTCAGCGATTCGTCGCTGATTCGTTCTCACGCTGTTCCGAATCGCAAATACCGGCGGTCCGCGTGACTCGCAAAGGTCGTAATCCCGGCAGCATTTTAAAATCTGCCCTTGCGTTTGCGGCGGCGGCTGTCCATGTGTTCTCTGGCTTCCGTCGCGGAAGCACTGTTTTCCTGGGGGCTGCCCGCCTCATTTGCATGGACCATGACTCTGACTTCGCAGCCGATGATTCTGAGCGGGCGCGGTGTGACCGCGGTGCTTGGGCCGACCAATACCGGTAAGACCCATTATGCCATCGAGCGCATGGTCGCTCACGGGACCGGCGTGATCGGCCTGCCGCTCAGGCTGCTGGCGCGTGAGGTCTATACGCGGGTGGTGGAGAAGGTCGGCGCGCAGAATGTGGCGCTGGTCACCGGCGAGGAAAAGATTTCGCCGCCCAATGCGCGCTTTTCGGTCTGCACCGTCGAGGCGATGCCGCGTGAGACCAAGGCCGCCTTCGTCGCAATCGACGAGGTGCAGCTCGCCGGCGATCTTGAGCGCGGCCATATCTTCACCGACCGCATCCTGCATCTTCGCGGCCGCGAGGAAACGCTGCTGCTCGGCGCGGCAACGATGCAGCCGATCCTGCAGCAGCTCCTGCCCGGCATCACGATCGTCGAGCGGCCGCGGCTTTCGCATCTTTTCTATGCCGGGCAGAAGAAGATCACCCGGCTGCCGCAGCGCTCGGCCATCGTCGCCTTCTCGGCCGACGAGGTCTATGCGATCGCCGAACTCATCCGCCGGCAGCGCGGCGGCGCGGCTGTCGTGCTCGGCGCGCTCAGCCCGCGCACCCGCAATGCGCAGGTGGCGCTTTATCAGGCGGGCGATGTCGAATATCTGGTGGCGACCGATGCGATCGGCATGGGCCTCAACCTCGATGTCGATCACGTCGCCTTCGCCCAGGACCGGAAGTTCGACGGCTACCAGTTTCGCAATCTCAATCCGGGCGAACTCGGCCAGATCGCCGGACGCGCTGGGCGGCACGTTCGCGACGGTACCTTCGGCGTCACCGGACAGGTTTCGCCCCTGGACGAGGAGCTGGTACAGCGCATCGAAGGGCATGAATTCGACAACGTCAAGGTTTTGCAGTGGCGCACCACCGAGATGGACTTCTCCTCGATCCAAGCGCTGCGCGCCAGCCTCGAGGCGGGACCGCGCGTAGCGGGGTTGACGCGGGCGCTGCCTGCGGTCGACCAGCAGGCGCTGGAACAGCTTTCACGTTATCCCGAGGTGATCAACCTTGCCGACAGGCCGGCCCGGGTCGAAAAACTCTGGGAGGCTTGCGCGCTTCCCGACTATCGGCGTATCACCCCGGCACAACATGCCGATCTTATCTCGACCCTCTTTTCCGATCTCGTGCGCTATGGCACGGTGAACGAGCAGTTTCTCGCGGAACAGGTTCATCGTTCCGATCGGACAGATGGGGAAATTGACACGCTTTCGGCGCGAATCGCGCAGATAAGAACCTGGACCTATGTTTCGAATCGGCCTGGTTGGCTTGCCGATCCGACACACTGGCAGGAAAAGACGCGGGAAATCGAAGATCGATTGTCCGACGCGTTACATGAAAGGTTGACGAAACGCTTTGTTGATCGCAGGACATCTGTGCTCATGAAGC
>Ga0209051_1000119_pt1 | contig 148746 bp, 126 predicted proteins | sample AraplaCvi_mMS_r2_2_FD_184286 | JGI IMG/M metagenome (GOLD analysis project Ga0209051, IMG submission 184286) | Arabidopsis root microbial communities from North Carolina, USA - plate scrape MF_Cvi_mMS_r2 (SPAdes) (version 2) | ecosystem: Host-associated > Plants > Roots > Endosphere | place...
CGTGGAATTCGTATTCCATCGAAAAGGGCGCGGCGACGGCGGCAAAATCGGCGCCGATCTCTGAGCCGGAAAGACCTTCTTCGGAGATGAAGGAGACGCGCATGAAGAACTTGCCGGTATCGAGATCGTCGAACTGCGAGCTGTCGATGATGTTGCAGCCCTTCTCCGCCAGATAGCTCGAAATCGCCGCAACGATGCCGCGCGTCGATGTGCAGGATACGGTCAGTACGATGTTTTTCATGCTGTCTCTTCCTTCGAGATCAGGTGCCGAGGATGCGATCACGCCGAAGCTTGTCGCTCCGGCATGTCGGCGGTCTTAAAGACATCCGTCGGCCGCTCAGATGTCGAGCGTGCTGTCGCGTTCCCATTGGGTGAAATGCGAGCAGTAGGCATTCCATTCCCGATGCTTCAGCTTCAGATAGGCGGCGGAAAATTCCGCCCCCATCGCCTGCTTCAGGCCCTCGTCGTCATCATAGGCGCGTAGCGCATCGAGAAGGTTGAGCGGCAGGCGCGGCGCGTCCTTCACCAGATGGCCCTCGGCATACATGTCGATATCGTAGTGCCGGCCGGGGTCTGCCTGGCTGCGGATGCCGTCGAGGCCGGCGGCGATGATGATCGCCTGCAGCAGGTAGGGATTGACCGCCCCATCAGGCAGGCGCAGCTCGAAACGTCCCGGTCCCGGAACGCGCACCATGTGGGTGCGGTTGTTGCCCGTCCAGGTGACGGTGTTCGGCGACCAGGTAGCGCCCGATGTGGTGCGCGGCGCGTTGATGCGCTTGTAGGAATTGACCGTCGGATTGGTAACCGCGGCAAGTGCGGAGGCATGCTTCATGATGCCGCCGAGGAAGGTCTTGCCCTGAGCAGAGAGCCCGAAAGCCATCTCCTTGTCCGCGAAGGCGTTGACTTTGCCATCGAGGTCCCAGACCGAGATATGGGCGTGGCAGCCGTTTCCGGTCAGTCCCTTGAAGGGCTTCGGCATGAAGGTAGCGCGAAGCCCGTGCTTTTCGGCGACCGACTTGACCATGAACTTGAAGAAGGAGTGCTTGTCCGCCGTCTTCAGAACATCGTCATATTCCCAGTTCATCTCGAACTGGCCGTTCGCATCCTCGTGGTCGTTCTGATAGGGCTTCCAGCCGAGTTCGAGCATATAGTCGCAGATCTCGGCGATGACGTCGTAGCGGCGCATCACCGCCTGCTGATCGTAGCAGGGCTTTTCGGCGGTATCGTACTGATCCGAGATCACTGAGCCATCGGCGGAAATGAGAAAGAATTCCGGCTCGACGCCGGTTTTGACCCGCAGCCCTTCTTTCGCAGCCTCAGCGACCAGCCTCTTCAGCAGTACACGCGGCGCCTGTTCGACCGGCTGATCGTCCATGACGCAGTCGGCCGCGACCCATGCGACGTCCTTCTTCCATGGGAGCTGGATGACGGAGGAGGCATCGGGAACCGCGAACAGGTCGGGATGGGCGGGCGTCAGGTCGAGCCAGGTGGCAAAGCCCGCAAAGCCGGCGCCATCTTTCTGCATATCGGCAATGGCTTCGGCGGGGACCAGCTTGGCGCGTTGGCCGCCGAACAGGTCGGTATAGCTGATCATGAAATATTTGATGCCTTTGTCTCTGGCAAAAGCAGCAAGGTCCAGTGTCATTTTCGTTCCCCTTTGGATTTCTTGGAGACACCTTGGTTATGGATACGGAACGGCCGGGACGTTTGCCCGGCCGGTAGAAATCAAAAGCCCCCTTTGCCGGGGATCCAGTTGGTGCCGGCGAGCGGCACTTGCGCCATGGCGGATGCCTCGATCGTCAGTGCGACGAGGTCTTCCGGCTCGAGGTTGTGCAGATGGTTCTTGCCGCAGGCCCGCGCAATCGTCTGCGCCTCGAGCGTCATCACCTTGAGGTAGTTGGCAAGGCGGCGGCCGGCCGCAACCGGGTCGAGGCGCTTTGCGAGCTCCGGATCCTGGGTGGTGATCCCGGCCGGATCCTTGCCTTCATGCCAGTCGTCATAGGCGCCGGCTGTCGTGCCGAGTTTCTGATATTCCTCTTCCCAGTGCGGATCGTTGTCGCCGATGGCGACAAGTGCCGCCGTGCCGATCGCGACTGCATCGGCGCCGAGCGCCAGCGCCTTGGCGACGTCGGCGCCGGAACGGATGCCGCCCGAAACGATCAGCTGCACCTTCCGATGCATGCCGAGTTCCTGCAGCGCTTGGACGGCCGGGCGAATGCAGGCAAGTGTCGGCATGCCGACATTCTCGATGAAGACGTCCTGGGTGGCCGCGGTGCCGCCCTGCATGCCGTCGAGCACGACGACGTCGGCGCCCGCCTTCACGGCAAGGGCGGTGTCGTAATAGGGACGCGCGCCGCCGATCTTGACGTAGATCGGCTTTTCCCAATCGGTGATCTCGCGCAGCTCCATGATCTTGATTTCAAGATCGTCGGGGCCGGTCCAGTCGGGATGGCGGCAGGCCGAGCGCTGGTCGATACCCTTCGGCAGGTTGCGCATATTGGCGACGCGGTCGGAGATCTTCTGACCGAGCAGCATGCCGCCGCCGCCGGGCTTGGCGCCCTGGCCGACCACGACTTCGATCGCATCGGCGCGGCGCAAATCCTTCGGGTTCATGCCGTAGCGCGACGGCAGGTACTGATAGACCAGCGTCTGCGAATGGCCGCGTTCCTCATCGGTCATGCCGCCGTCGCCAGTCGTGGTCGAGGTGCCTGATATCGTCGCGCCGCGGCCGAGCGCTTCCTTGGCATTGCCGGAAAGCGCGCCGAAGCTCATGCCGGCAATGGTGATCGGCGTCTTGAGCGTGATCGGCTTCTTGGCGAAACGCGAGCCGAGCACCACCGTCGTGTCGCACTTCTCGCGATAACCTTCGAGCGGATAGCGCGAGATCGAGGCGCCGAGAAACAGCAGATCGTCGAAATGCGGAACCTTGCGCTTGGTGCCGGCGCCGCGGATGTCATAGATCCCGGTCGCGGCCGCCCGGCGGATTTCGGCGAGCGTATAATCGTCGAAGGTCGCGGACTTGCGGGGCGGGGTATAGGGGTTGTGATAGCTCATGGGGATCCCTCGCCTCAATACGCGTCGGCGTTGTCGATGTTGAAATTGTAGAGCTTGCGGGCCGAGCCGTAGCGCTTGAACTCTTCGGGCCTGACGTCGGTCACCCCTGCGCGCTCGAGCAGCTCGGCAAGCTTCTCCAGATGCTCCCGCCGCATCTCTTTCTCGATGCAATCGGAGCCGAGGCTCTTGACCTCGCCGCGGACGAAAAGCTTGGCTTCGTAGAGCGAATCCCCCAGCGCATCCCCGGCGTCGCCGAGCACGACGAGATGGCCGGACTGGCCCATGAAGGCCGACATGTGGCCGATGCTGCCGTGAACGACGATGTCGATGCCCTTCATCGAAATGCCGCAGCGCGAGGCCGCATTGCCCTTGATGACGAGCAGGCCGCCGCGGCCGGTGGCGCCGGCATACTGGCTGGCGTCGCCTTCGATGACGACGGTGCCGGACATCATGTTTTCGGCAACGCCCGGACCGGCCGAACCATGAACCGTCACCCTGCCGCCATCATTCATGCCGGCGCAGTAATAACCGACCGATCCTCTGACGGAGACCGTGACGGGGCTGTCGATGCCGACAGCGACGGCATGGCTGCCGCGCGGGTTGATGACTTCGAATTCGGTGTCGTTGGCGCCTTTCGAAAGGGCGTGCAGGGCGCTGTTCAACTCGCGAAGCGGGGTGTTGGAAAGGTCGAATATGGGCATTGAATCCTCGTTGGAATCCTCGTTTGTCTGGGAGACGGTTTCAGCCGTCTCCTGTTTTCAGGCGCCCCTCAGGCGGCCTTGTCGTGATCCCAGAAATAAACGGTCGCCGGCTCCGGCTCCCAGACACGGGCATTCTCGATGCCGGGAAGGTTGACCAGCGCGCGGTATTCCGAGCCGAAGGCGACATATTGGTCGGTCTCGGCCATGACGGCGGGCTTGCAGGCGATCGGGTCGCGCACCACGCCGAAGCCGGATTTGGTGCCGACGACGAAGGTGAAGAAGCCGTCGAGATCGTCGAGCGCGCCAGTCAGCGCCTGGCCGAGATCCTTGCCCTTGGCCATTTCGGCCGTCAGATAGGCGGCGGCGACTTCGGAATCGTTCTGCGTCTCGAAGGTCATGCCTTCGCGGATGAGTTCGCGGCGCAGATTGTTGTGGTTGGAGAGCGAGCCGTTGTGCACGAGGCACTGGTCGGCGCCGGTCGAGAACGGATGGGCGCCGAGCGTGGTGACGGCGGATTCGGTCGCCATGCGGGTATGGCCGATGCCGTGGGTGCCGCCCATGGCGCGGACGTCGAACCGCTTCACGACGTCTTTCGGAAGGCCGATTTCCTTGTAGATCTCGACGCTTTCGCCCGACCCCATCAGACGGACCGCCGGACGGATCTCTTCGAGCGCCTTGCGCACGGTTCCAAGCTTGGAGGCATCAAGCTCGATGACCGCATGCGTGCTCTTGATCGATACCTCGGCTTTGATGCCGGCCTTCTCGAGGTCGGCGGCGAGGCCTTCGAAGTCCGCGCCCGGATTGGCGGACTGGATGGTGATCTTCGCCCTGCCCTCGGCAGCACCGCCATAGATCGCGATGCCGGCCGAATCCGGTCCGCGATCCGTCATGGTGATCAGCATATCCGAGAGCAGATTTCCCAGCTGAGATTCAAGGCTCTTGTCCTTGAGGAACAGTCCAACAATGCCGCACATAGCGCGTGCCTCCGTTCATGTTGAGAAAGGAGTAGCAGGTCTGTTTCAGAGCATCAACTGGGAAGAATAAATTTTTCTTTTAAGGCAAGTCAGCTTCTGGAGTTCTGTTGGGGATAACTGATGATCGAGAGGTACTTGCTCGGCAGCTTCACCAGCTGTTCCGGCCCATGCGGCGCATCGGCATCGAAGAACAGGCTGTCGCCCGGCTGCATCTGGAAAAGCTGGTCGCCGTGGCGGTAGATAACCTCGCCTTCGAGCATATAGAGAAACTCCATGCCTTCGTGCTGGAACGTCGGGAAGACGTCGGAATCGGCGGTCAGTGTGATGAGATAGGGCTCGACGATGACGCCACTGGTATTATTGTCGATATGGCCGAGCAGATTATATTGATGGCCGGCCCGCGTGCCGCGCCGTTCGAGCTCGATACCCTGCCCCGCCTTGACGAAGACGGCGTTGCGCGGCTCCTCATAGCGGCGGAAGAAAGCGGTCATCGGCACGCCGAGCGCCCGTGACAGCGATTGCAGTGTCGTCAGCGAGGGCGAGATGTTGCCGTTTTCGATCTTCGACAGCATGCCGAGCGAAATGCCGGTCGCGGCCGCGAGATCGGTGACGGTGATGCCGAGTTTTTTGCGGTAGGCGCGCACCTCATGGCCGATCGCCATTTCGAGGTTGTTTTCCTTCGGTTCCCGAACTGCGTGCGGATCCTGGGAAAAGGGCGTGCGTCCGCCATGCGCCTCGTCCGGTTGAGTTGCCGCTTCACGCTTGGTTTTCATGCTGCCGCCTTCGCTTTTGACCGAGGCCAACCCTATCGTCATAGTGAAATTTTCTCAACCGTGAAGAAAACCTATTCCCGCCGCGCCTCGCGCGGAGCGATGCCATAGGCGGCGCGGAACATCCGGGAAAAATGGCTGAGATTGGAAAAGCCGGTGGCGACCGCGATCTCCGAGACGGAAAGCGGGCTCTGTTTCAGCAGGCGATGGGCATGCTGCAGCCTGATCCGATGGTATTGATCGAGAAAGGTGGTGCCGAGATGGGCTGAGAAGAGCCGGTCGAGATGGCGGGTGGTGACGCCGGCGATGCGTGCCATGGCGGCGCGGCCGAGCGGCATCTCGATCGTCTCCTCCATGCGTTCGAGAACGCTGAGCAGCCCGGGATGATGGACGCCGTAGCGCTCGGCCAGCGAGGCGCGCTGGGGGGCGGCGGGCTCGTTGACCTCGGTGTGAAGATACCAGTCGCTGACGCGTCGGGCGAAGTCCGGTCCCATGCGCTCGGCGATCAGCACATGCATCATGTCGAGCGGTGCGATGCCGCCGCCGCAGGTGATGCGGTTGCCGTCGATCATGAAGCGCGCCTGGTGTGGCGTGAGGTCCGGGAAGGCCTCGAGAAGGGCGGCGGCATGTTCCCAATGGATGGTAAAATCGCGGCCGGCAAGCAGTCCGGCGGCCGCCATCAGATAGGGCCCTCCCGAAATGCCGCCGATCCTGACACCTTCGCGCGACAGCTGCCTCAGGCAGGCAAGCACGCCGGGATAACGCCAGTCGCGCGGCAAGCCGCCGGCGCAGACGAAGGCCGTGCCGAGGCCGGAACCCCTTGCCGGAAGCGGTTCGGCCGGCACGCTGACGCCCGAGGACGAGAGCACCGGCGCGCCGTCCGGCGAGAAGATCGACAGGCGATAGATCTCTCGTCCGGCCAAAAGGTTTGCCGCTCTGAGCGGCTCGGTCGCCGAGGCATAGGACATCAGCGCAAATCCCGGGATCAGGATGAAGCCGATCTCCTGGACATTTCTATTATCGGATGAGGACATGTCTCTTTTCTAACCATTCATGTCCTAATTGCGCAAGTCGCGCGTCGCCTTTCTGGCATCATGCGGTCGTTCCATTCGGATTGACCCATGCGCTACTCCGCTCTTTCGATTTTCCTCAACGGCCTTCGCGGCAACAAAAGCTGGGCGCCCGCCTGGCGCGACCCGGCGCCGAAGCCGCATTATGATATCGTCATTGTCGGCGGCGGCGGTCACGGCCTTGCCACCGCCTATTACCTCGCCAAGGAATTCGGCATCACCAATGTCGCCGTGCTCGAAAAGGGCTATCTCGGCTCCGGCAATATCGGCCGGAACACCACGATCATCCGCTCGAACTATTTGCTTCCCGGCAACAATCCCTTCTACGAGCTGTCGATGAAGCTTTGGGAAGGGCTGGAGCAGGACTTCAATTTCAACGCCATGGTCTCGCAGCGCGGCGTGCTCAACCTCTTCCATTCCGATGCGCAGCGCGATGCCTATACGCGCCGCGGCAACGCCATGCGGCTGCACGGTGTCGATGCCGAGCTTCTCGATAGGCAGGCGGTGCGCACAAAACTGCCCTTCCTCGATTTCGACAATGCGCGTTTCCCGGTGATGGGCGCCCTGTTCCAGCCGCGTGGCGGCACGGTGCGCCACGATGCGGTCGCCTGGGGTTATGCGCGCGGCGCCGACAGCCGCGGCGTCGACATCATCACCCAGTGCGAGGTCACCGGCATCCGCACCGAAAACGGTCAGGTCACCGGCGTCGAGACCAGCAGGGGCTTCATCGGCTGCGCCAAGCTGGCGCTGGCGGCGGCCGGCAATTCCACCGTCGTCGCCGATATGGCGGGCCTCCGTCTGCCGATCGAAAGCCATGTGCTGCAGGCCTTCGTCTCCGAAGGGTTGAAGCCGTTCATCGACAATGTCGTCACCTTCGGCGCCGGACATTTCTACGTCTCGCAGTCCGACAAGGGCGGCCTCGTCTTCGGCGGCGATATCGACGGCTATAATTCCTATGCCCAGCGCGGCAATCTGGCGACCGTCGAACATGTCGCCGAAGCCGGCGTGGCGATGATCCCTTCGCTGTCGCGGGTGCGTTATCTCCGTTCCTGGGGCGGGGTGATGGACATGAGCATGGACGGCTCGCCGATCATCGACCGCACCCATATCGACAATCTCTATCTCAACGCCGGCTGGTGCTACGGCGGCTTCAAGGCAACGCCCGCCTCCGGCTTCTGCTACGCCCATCTGATCGCCCGCAACACGCCGCATCAGACGGCCCGCGCCTTCCGGCTCGACCGTTTCGCCCGCGGCTATCCGATCGACGAAAAGGGCGTCGGCGCCCAGCCCAATCTGCACTGAGGACATTTGACAATGGCGAGCCTGATTTCCTGTCCCCATTGCGGCGCCCGGCCAAAGGAGGAATTCTCGATCCGCGGCGATGCCGGCCTCGTCAGGCCGGCGCCGGATGCCGGGGCGGAGGCCTGGTTCGACTATGTCTATCTGCGCGACAACCCGCGCGGCCGGCACAGCGAATATTGGCACCATTCCTCCGGATGCCGCCGCTGGCTGATCGTCGAACGCGATACCATTACCCATAAGGTCCATCACGTCAGGGATGCCGCACTTACCAAGCTCGGCGGAGAACCGGCATGACGAGCTTCCGTCTTTCCTCCGGCGGCCGGATCGACCGCGCCACGACACTCGGTTTCACCTTCGACGGCAAGGCGCTGGAAGGCCATCCGGGCGATACGCTCGCCTCGGCGTTGCTTGCCAACGGCATCCAGCTCGTCGGCCGCAGCTTCAAATATCACCGCCCGCGCGGCATCCTGACGGCGGGTGCGGCCGAACCGAACGCGCTGGTGACGACAGGCAGCGGCGGGCGCACCGAACCGAATACGCGCGCGACCATGATCGAGCTCTACGAGGGGCTGACGGCAAAGAGCCAGAACCGCTGGCCTTCGCTCGGCTTCGATATCGGCGCGGTCAACGGCCTGCTCTCGCCCTTCCTCAGCGCCGGTTTCTACTACAAGACCTTCATGTGGCCGGCAGCACTCTGGGAAAAGCTCTACGAGCCGGTGATCCGCAAGGCGGCCGGCCTCGGCAGAGCTTCCTATGAGGCCGATCCCGATATTTATGAGAAATGCTGGGCGCACTGCGATCTGCTGGTGATCGGCGCCGGCCCCGCCGGTCTTGCCGCAGCACTGACCGCCGGCCGCGCCGGAGCGCGCGTCATCCTTGCCGACGAAGGCGCCGAACTCGGCGGCAGCCTGCTTTCCGAGAGCGGCGCTGTCGAGAGCAAGCCGGCGGACACGCTTCCCGCTGAGCTGCTGGCCGAGCTCGAAGGGCTGGCGAATGTGCGCCGCCTGCCGCGCATGACCGTCTTCGGCTGGTACGACGACAATGTCTTCGGCGCCGTCGAACGTGTGCAGAAGCATGTGGCGCTGCCCGATCCGGACCGCCCGGTCGAACGCTTGTGGCGCATCGTCGCCCGTCAGGCAATCCTGGCGACGGGCGCCGAGGAGCGGCCGCTGGTCTTCGGCGGCAACGATATTCCGGGCGTGATGATGGCGGGCGCCATGCGCAGCTATCTCAACCGGCAGGCTGTTGCGCCGGGCAGAAGTACGGTGGTCTTTACCACCAATGATGCCGGTTACCGCACCGCCGCCGATCTTGAGGCCGCCGGCCTCGCCATCACGGCGATCGTCGACAGCCGCGCGGACGGGGGAAAGACCTGGCAGGGTCGCGCCGACGTGCTGAGGGGCGCCCGGATCGTTGATGCCCATGGCGGCCAGCGCCTCAACGGCGTCAGCGTCGAAACCGCAAGCGGCACCCGCCGCATCGAAGCCGATGCGCTGGCCATGTCGGGCGGCTGGAGTCCGGTCATCCACCTTGCCTGCCATCGCGGCGCAAAGCCGCAATGGTCGGACGAGGCCGCGGCGTTTCTGCCGCCGGCTGCGCAGGAAGGCCTTGCCGTTGCCGGCTCGGCTGCCGGTCTTGTCGAAACCGCTGCCTGCCTTGGCGATGGTGCGGCAAAGGCGGCTGCCGCCCTGAAGGCGATCGGCTTTGCGGCGGCGGAACCGGCCTTTGCCGCCGCCTCGGAAGCGGCGCGAGGCTCAAAGCCCCTCTGGTCCGTCAAGGGCTCGAAGGGCAAGGCCTTCATCGATTATCAGAATGACGTCCATCTCAAGGATCTCGGCCTCGCGGTGCGCGAAGGCTACGGCCATGTCGAGCTTGCCAAGCGCTATACGACATCAGGCATGGCGACCGATCAGGGCAAGCTTTCCAACGTCAACGCTATCGGCATTCTGGCCGAGGCGCGCGGCGTTTCGCCCGCCGAAGTGGGAACGACGACCTTCCGGCCTTTCTATACGCCGGTCTCCTTCGGCGCTCTGACCGGGGCATCGCGCGGCAAGGATTTCCAGCCGGCGCGCAAATCGCCGCTGCACGGCTGGGCTCAGAAGAACGGCGCGGTCTTCGTTGAAACCGGCCTCTGGTATCGTTCCTCCTGGTTCCCGCTCGCAGGCGAAACGACATGGCGCGAAAGCGTCGACCGTGAAGTGTTGAACATCCGCAAAAATGCCGGCCTCTGCGACGTCTCGACCCTCGGCAAGATCGAAATCTTCGGCAAGGATGCCGCGATCTTCCTCGATCGGGTCTATTGCAACGGCTTCGCCAAGCTTGCCGTCGGCAAGGCGCGTTACGGCATCATGCTGCGCGAGGACGGCTTCATCTATGACGACGGCACCACCAGCCGCTTCAGCGACGAGCATTTCTTCATGACGACGACGACGGCGCTTGCCGCCGGGGTGCTCACCCATCTCGAATTCTGCGCCCAGACGATCTGGCCGGAGCTCGACGTCTGCTTCGCCTCCTCCACCGATCAATGGGCGCAGATGGCCGTTGCCGGGCCGAAGTCCCGCGCCATCCTTTCCGAGATCGTCGACGAGGATATCTCCGATGCCGCCTTCCCCTTCATGAGCGCCCGCAAGGTGTCGCTATTCGCAGGCCGTCTCGAGGGCCGGCTGTTCCGGATTTCCTTCTCCGGCGAACTCGCCTACGAATTGGCCGTGCCGGCCGGCTACGGCGAGAGCGTTGCCGACGCCATCATGGCGGCCGGGGAAAAACATGGCATCTGCGCCTACGGCGCCGAAGCGCTCGGCGTCCTGCGCATCGAAAAGGGCCATGTCACCCATGCCGAGATCAACGGCACGGTCACCCCGGGCGATCTCGGTTTCGGCCGCATGGTGTCATCGACCAAGCCGGATTTCATCGGCAAGGCGATGCTTGCCCGTGACGGCCTGCAGGATCCCGAGCGCCCGCGCCTTGTCGGCGTCAAGCCGCTCAACCCGGCAAGTGGCTTCCGCACCGGCTCGCATATCCTTGCCGAAGGCGCTGCGGCGACGCTCGAAAACGACCAGGGTTACGTTACATCGAGCGCCTTCTCGCCGAGCCTCGGCCATACGATCGGCCTGGCGCTGGTCCGGCGCGGGCCGGAGCGCATCGGCGAAAAGGTGACGGTCTGGAACGGGCTGCGCAATGAATTCACCGATGCGGTGCTCTGCCATCCCGTCTTCATCGATCCCGAAAACGAGAAGCTCCATGCCTGATCTTCCCCAGCACAAACCGGTTCTTGCCGGAACGGTATATAGTGGCATTTCCGGAGCAGGCATCCGGCTGGAGGCCCTGCCGGAAGGCCATCTCCTGCACGTGCTCGGCACGATCGAGTCGGCGGCACTTGCCGCGGAATTGGCCAAAGCCGGCTTTACCAACAGTTCGATCCGCAAAGCCGGCTTCCGCCAATGGTTCGTCGCCGGCAACGAGCCGCTTTCCCCCGCCAGCCTTGCCGCCTTTGCGGCAGTACTCGCGGGAAAAGCCGTCGTCATGGACCAGAGCCACGGACGCGTGCGCATCGGCATATCAGGCCGCTCCTCGCGGCTGCTTCTCTCAAAAGGCACCGCCATCGATCTCGATCCCGCCGTTTTCCCGGAAGGCAGTTCGGCGATGACCATGATGGGTCACATCTCCGTACAGATCGTCCGCACCGGCGATGACAGCTTCGAACTCACCGTTCTGCGCAGCTTCGCCGAAAGCCTCTGGGACGAACTCAGGCATATGGCGGCGAGCGCTGAAAAGGAAAGCGCGTGAGGGCCGTGCCGGCACAAGATCGACGATTGAGGGGAATAGCTGGAAGGTTCAACTTTCCGGCGCGGTGGCACCCAGCCGTTGACCGTCGAGCCAACACGAGAATTCGCTACGGCGGAGAGGATGGCGGCGAAATTTTTAGGGACTGACGATGGAGCAGATGGCAAGCGGTGCCCCAATCACACCTCGTGGCAGCCTAGATAATGCCGCGAGATAAATTCTTTGAGCATGATTGATCGAACCGTTATCTCGAATCGGATTCACGCTTCAACGCGGGGATCGCGAACGCCAGTAGCGAAATCATTGGCAAAGGCTGTGTTGGGTCCGAACCCAATGGCGTTGCACCCATCAGAGCGGACAATCAAATCTATTAGTAAATCGCGTTTGACGGCGTGGAACGGCTGAACAATTGATAAATTCAGCCAAAAATAATTCGGAAGGCGATAAAAGAGGGTGCTGTGAAAAGATGAACGACCCGATACACCCTGCACGCCAAATCCCGTTTCCCGACCTTATCGCTGGCTTGAAGCGAGCCCAAGGGCTCGGCCATGTCCATCGCCGTCAGAACGCAACCGGTACTTTGCAGCTCTACATCTATACCCCCCGGTGCGTATATGAGGATGGTTGGGATCAGTTTTCGCTGATCGCTCGCGGTCTCATTGTGGACGAGGGCGCTGGTCGGGTCGTTGCCACGCCGTTTCCGAAGTTTTTCAATGTCGACGAGCGGCATGGCAAAGTACCCGATCTGCCGTTTGAGGCGTTCGAAAAGCTCGATGGTAGTCTGATAATCGTGTTCAATGATGCTGGCCGTTGGCACGCAGCCACCAAAGGCGCGTTCGACTCCGAACAGGCCCTATGGGCTCAAGCACGCTTGGATGCCCACGATCTCTCAGGTCTGTCGCCGGATACGACATATCTGTTCGAGGCGGTATATCCGGAAAACAGAATGGTCGTGCGATATGCGGAGCCTGCCATGGTGATGTTGGCGGCCTACCACGCTTCAGGTCTTGAAGTAACCTACGACGAGGTTCGAACGACCAGCCAAGCGTTGGGATGGCGTGCGGCCGAACGCCATGAGTTCGGGAATATGGCGGACATGATGCTCCATACTGCAACGCTCCCACGCGACAACGAGGGATTTGTCGTTAGATTCACAAATGGCTTGCGCCTCAAACTCAAAGGCTCCGAGTACCGTCGTATCCATGCGTTGATCTCACGCTGCACGCCATTGGCAATCTGGGAAGCAATGGCCGCCGGGGACGACATGGCCGCGATTCGTCGTGATTTGCCGGAAGAGTTTTGGAGCGATTTTGACAACATCGTACTCCTCCTGACGAAGGAATACGCGGCGATGGAAAGGAAGGTCGCTGAACTGGCAGCATCTGTCGCCCATCTTTCCGATAAAGAGTTGGGATTGTCGCTCAATTCACTGCTTGCTGACGTGGGTCCTTACGTTTTTGGCTTGCGAAAAGCAGGTGCAATCGTAGGCAAGTCCCGAGACGCGTTGATGCGTTCCATCAGACCCACTGGCAACGTGTTGCCAGGTTACCAGCCGTCATATGCCATGGGGCGTGTGATTGATGAGGCAACATCGTAGATTTGCAGCGTACAGTAGCTCTGGCGTGAATGCAGGATTGGAGAAGGTCTCGGCTGAGAGGTTCCTTCGGCTGTGACATTGAAGCAATAATGCGTTAAATAGCGGCATCAAGTGGAACGTGTGCTTTGCTTCAGAAGGTTTTCGATAGGTGAACCTCACGCCCAGACTTTCTGGTCGTGAAAACCTCCAATGTACTCTCCATGGAGAAACTCCCGTTGCTCGTCCATGGAAAGCCGATCACAGATTAGCCCAGACAGGGCAACGTGGGAGTGAAACACCGGTTACCACAAGCCTTTATCCGGCTTTCCGAATGTCCTCGAATCTGAGACTGAAGCGCGCGAGATATTTACTCAGGCGGTCGGCGTCGTTGCTGCTCTTTTTCTCAAGTCGCGTGATCGCAAACAAGGCTCTGCCCGCAGCACTTGCCGTGGCATGTTGACGGCAGGTATGAAGAACAGCGGCAAGCTGGGCTGCGTCAAAGTGATCGAGGCGAGTAGCAGCTTCTGCACCCAGCACGTCTTCGATGATTAGGTCCATCTTGCCGTCGTCACTCGAACCGCGCCAAAACGCATTCAGCCGTCGGACTTCATCATCGACGACGTCAATCGTGATGCGTCTATGCGGCGCGAGGGTCGCCATGCGGGTCACCGAAGCCGACAGGTCGCGAAAGTTGGCACTCCAGACTGCTTGCGGGCCAGTTGCGAAACTAAGATAGCGTTCGCGTGCTTCCTTGTTGAACGTAACATTTTCGCCTTCTCGTTCCAGATAGCGCCTGAGCTCGAAGTCGAGATTGGGCTCTATGTCCTCCTTGCGCTCGCGCAGGGCCGGCCGATGTGTCGGAACTGCCGAGTGCCTACAAGAGCGCTGCGAACGTGCGGGCGCAGATGAGCACTACGGTCTCGCCGAAGTGGTCGACGAGGTGATCCCCTACGGGAGCATCATGGCCGGCGACTGGCAGCAGAATGCGCCCTGGCGTAAAAAGCGCCGGTAAACAACCGGGGAAGGCAAACACGCTTGCCTTCCCTTCCCTCGAAGGCACCAGATTCCGAACGTCTGCCAATAGGCTTCAAGCCGTTTCCCGCGCGGCAGGCGTCATCCACTCGGCGCGCTCTGCACCTTGCAGCTCTTCCACCGCATCGGCGGCAAAGCTCGGCACGACACCGGTCCACAGCAGTGCCCCATCGGGATTGGAATGTCCGTCGCCCTCGAGCTTGTAGATGCTCTCGACGATATACTGGCCGTCCTCGTTCAGGCCCTTGATCTCGGAAATCTCGATCACCCGGCGGCGTCCGGTGCGCTTGAAACGGGCGATCTGCACGACGACGTCGACGGCAGAGGCGATCTGGGCGCGCAGCGGTCGGAGCGGCATGTCGATATCCGACATCAGCGCCAGCGTTTCCAGCCGGTGCAGGGCGTCGTAGGGCGTGTTGGCATGCACCGTCGACAGGCTGCCGCTATGGCCCGAGGTCATCGCCTGGATCATATCGAGCGCCTCGCCGCCGCGGCACTCGCCGACGATGATGCGGTCGGGCCGCATGCGCAGCGACGAGCGGAACAGGTCGCGGATGCTGGCGCCGCCGCGGCCGAAACGGTCGGGCTTCGTGACTTCGAGATAGACCACGTGTTCCTTACGGATCTGCAGTTCCGAGGTGTCCTCGATGACGATGATGCGCTCGTGATCGGCAAAGGCTTCCGACAGCGCGTTCAGCATCGTCGTCTTGCCGGTGCCGGTGCCGCCGGAGATGATGACGTTCTTCTGCAGCCCGACGGCCGCCTGCAGCAGCGTCAGCGACTGCTCGGTCAGACTGCCCTGGGTGACGAGATCGCGAATGCTGCGATGTTCCTTCAAAAAGCGGCGGATGGAGATGCAGAGCCCGGTGCGGGCAGCCGGCGGCTGGATCATCTGCACGCGCGAACCATCCGGCAGGCGCGCCTCGACGCTCGGCTCCTCCGGCGTCAGCCGTTTGCCGGAGAATTGCGCGATGCTGCGCGCGGCCGATTCCAGATCCTCGCGGCTGGCGAACCGCGTGTCGGCGCGTTCGAGCTTGCCGCGCCGTTCGACGAAGATATCGGATGTCCCGTTGATCAGGATTTCGGAAACGCTCGGATCGTCGAGCAGGAAGCGGATCGGACCCAAGAGCTTGTCCAGCGCCCGGGTCAGGACCTGGAAGGTCGCCTGTTCGGCGGCGTCGTCGGAAACGGCCTTCATCAGAGCGGCATCCCCACCAGAACCGTGCTCATGCCGAACAATGTCGCCATCATTTGAACTGCGGTTGGAAAGAACATCATCAATGGAATGAGGACCAATGCAAGTATCAGGATGCTGCTCATCGTTTCCATGGTTCGTTTCTCCGGAACGACTGAAGGGCGAGGCCCATAATGTCGGTGAAGCTTAATCCAGATCGCCAAGCAACGCCATGGTCGCGTCCCGCGCGAGCGGCCGATAGGACGTGCGCCGTGTCGTCTATTCTATCGCCTTGAAAGAATTGACCAATTATGGGGCAGTCGGAGACAGTTGGCAAAGCCGCTGCCAAGTTGCTTCTTCGGGGTAAAACTATAACGTCTTCAGTCGGTTAGTTTAAAATTACCGCCGTCAACTCCGTTTCATCAAGAGACGCCTCCAAGACAATTGGAACCCTTCGTTCCGTTTGCTTGACGGAGGGCTGGCCTTGGGCGCACTCTTGGGTCTTAATGGTGTTGCTCAACAAGCGTTGGCCGCCGGGGAAGAAAAGCTGAAGCAGAACATATCATTGGAACGAGCAACGTGCTGGTTCGGATCGATGCCGTATGCTTGGTAATCTTCTCTCAGGTCTTCGATCCGAAACAAACCTAGGAACGAGGAATACGCAGATGTTTGGAAAACTCAAGACTCTCGCAATTGCACTTCACCAGGACGAGCGCGGCGACATGGCCCAGATCGTCCTCGCCGTCGCCCTGATCGTCATTCCGCTGATGCTGCTTCTGCTCGCATTCGGCAAACAGATCGGCGAATGGTTCAACGAAAAGAACACGGCGCTCTCGGATGCCGAGAGAATTCCCGAGCCGGGTCAATAAGCGGGCCGGGATCATGGATACGACCTATGATCTGACCCTGATGCCTGCGGCGGCGGCTCTTGCCGTCGCCTGCGCCACGACCGCGGCGGTGCTCGATCACCGCCAGGGTCACATCCCGAACGCCGTGACCTATCCCTGCCTGCTTGCCGGCTTCATGCTGGCGGCAGCCGGCGGAGGTCTCGCAGGGATCGGCCTTGCCTTTGCCGGCCTCATTGCGGCCGGCATGATCTTCATCATCGCCTTCGCAGCCGGCAGCTGCGGCGGCGGCGATGTCAAGCTGATGGCGGCGCTCGGCGCCATTCTCGGCCTCTGGCCCGCCATCGATGTGACGCTCGCAGCGCTGATGGTCGGCGGCGTGATCGCCCTGTTCTCAATGGCGCGGCGTGTTCAGTGGAGCGTGCTGGCTAGGAACGTCGGACTGTTCGCTTTGCTTCTGCCTGCCGGTTTCCGCGATGCCGCTTCGGTGCTGAAGCCGCGCGAGACACATCATACCGTCCGCTTCGGCGTTGCCGCCGCTCTCGGACTTTTCTGGTGCCTGTTCATGCCCGATTTCACCCCTCTTTCACTCGTGAGGTAACGGCAATGCGCGCGGAACTCGAACGCCCCCTCTTCGACGGTGCCTTCTGGAGTTCGATCCTGCACTCGCGGACCTTCTGGATCCCTGAGGATCACGGCGCGCTCTTCGGCACCTTTGCGATCGCGATGATCCTGCTTGCCTCGATGCTGCTGCTGCCGCGGCTTTCCGCCCGCCGGCGCCGCATATCGGAGCTGCACGGCGATATCTCCGGCAGCACGACGATGATGGATTTCGTGCTCGTCACGCCGGTCTTCGTCTTCTTCATGTTCGTGGTCTTTCAGTTCGCGATCCTGGCGAAAAACCACCTCTTCACCCATTATGCCGCCTATGCGGCAGCCCGCAGCGCCCGCGTTTATTTCTGCCCGGCCCTGCCGATCACCATCCGGAGCTTCATTGACGTCAAGACCTGCGATGACGATGCCGCGCCAGGGAAAGCCGATCTTGCCGCCCGCCTGGCGCTGATCCCGGCTGCCCCCTACGACCAGCTGAAATGCGTCGGCGCCTGCCAGCCGCCGGAAGAGGCGCTGAAAAGCCTTGCCGATGCCTCCGGTCTTTCGAAGAACTGGCGGGCGATGCGCAACCAGGCCCGCTACATGTTCGACCCGCAAAACGTCACCGTGACGGTCGATCGCGCGCCGATGGCGCTCTATGCCGCCATCAACCGTTCGCCGCATGTGCCGGTGACCGCCAAGGTCGAAGCGCGCTTCCTGCTGCTCGAATATGCCGGCTGGGTCTTTGCCCGCGGCCAGAGGAAAGACGGCCGCTACTACACGATCTCGAAGGCGGAGGTGAACCTGCTATGACACCGACCCTCATCAAGCGCCTGCACCGCGACGAACGCGGCTTCCTGTCGCCGATCATTCTCTACATGACGATCGCGCTCGCGTTGATGATCGTCTGGATCCTGAACACGGGACAGATGATCTACGACAAGCAGCGTACCCAGGACACGGCCGACGCCGCCGCGCTCGTCCATGCCGATTGGGAAGCCCGCTATCTCAACATCATGGCGATGAACAACGTCGCCTCCTCGCAGGCCACCGTCGTCATGGCGACCTCGGTCGCCTTCCAGCTGACCACGGCGGAACTGGCCCTGCGCTCGACCGCCATTCTGGCGAAACTCGCCGAATACTCCTTCACCGAGGGCTTCGGCCCGGCGTCCCTTCTGCCGCCGATGCCGCCGATGCCCTATTGCCCTGGTTGGCAGAAGGTCCCGATCGTCGGCGGCATCATTTACGGCGCTTGCCTGGCGTTTCAGGGGTTCCGGGCGACGGAAGCCACCATCGCCATCGCATATACGGTGAAAGCACAGATCGATTATGATCCCTGGGGCCTGATCAACAAGTCCAGCGACATCATCGACGGCATGAACGATCTCAACGACTACCTCGTCGAGAGCTTTCCGCAGCGCGTCGGCAACGAAGCCCTGCATCTGGTGCGCCTGAACAAGTCGGATCATGTCGTCTTCCATCCGCCGTGCGAATCCTGCAACGACGCCGGAGAAGGTGCCGGCGGCAACCTGCCGGTCGATCGCGACGGCGTCAATCCTGCCGCGGCCTATGCTGAAATGTGCCTTGCGATGAGCAGGGGTACGGAGGGGCAGGACCCGTTCCTGATGCGCGGCGAATTCGCCAATCGCGGCTTCCCCAACGGCAAGGGTCCGCTGACCGCAGGCGGCGTCGACGGCAGCCATATCCGCGACTTTGTCAACCACGAAAGCGGCATCGACAGCACGCTGGTGAATTTCTACATCTTTTACGAAGCCTTCGGCCCGGCCTATCTGAGCAAGGTGCCGTTCAAGGCGATCGTCGAACAATATGCCGGCGATCTCAGCTGGCTGGAAGAAGCAGCGCTCGATGTCAGCTTCTGGCTGGCGGATAAGGTCTTCGGTGTCGGCTTCGGCGTCACCAACCCCTTCCAGCTGCCGATCGACGTGCCGCCGCGCTATTCGGACTCACAGACAAAAGACGAGAACGATTTCACCCGCAAGTTCGACATGATCTGGAACCAGGTCTGCGGGCCGGCCGGTGGGGCGATCTCTGTGGCCGGTGCCGCCCTGCCGGTCATCTCCTTCCCCAAGCCTTACTGGCTGAAGGGCCGCATCCCCTTCAACTTCACGCCCTTCGGCGGCGAGCAGCTCGACGACTACCAGACGCTGGCGATCGTTTCGCGTGCCCCGCGAGCCCGGCTGCAGATCCGCATCTTCAAGGACAAGACGCCGTCCGCCTATGCGCTCGCGCAGAGCTGGGTTCATAATTACACGGCCTTCGATCTCTATACGCAGGACTGGCTTGCATCGCTGGCGCCCGCCACGCTCGCCGACAATACCGGCGAGGTTTCGAACACCATCAAGCAGAGCCCGGCCGCCGATAGTTTCACCGGCCTGACCCGCGTCTTCGACCAGGGAGGAGCCAATGCCTGGGCTGCCGTCAACACACATTGAGACGACCGGCGGCGCTCCGGCCGGTGGCCTGATGATGCGGCTGCACCGCGACAGCCGCGGCCTGGCCTCGATCGAATTCGTGCTCGCCGCACCGGTCATCCTGCTGATCGTGATCTTCATGATCCATGCCAACAGGATCTCCACCAAGAAGGTGGGCACCATGCTGGCGATGCGCAACGCCGCCTTCGCCGAGGCGAACGGGCTGGACTGCACCTCGGATTTCTCGAACGTCTTTCCACTCCCCTCTCTGCCGGCGCTGCCCGGACGCGACGCCATGAGCTGCTCGCGCACGCCCTCGCATGAGGGCGACGGCGACCCGCAGCGTACCTTCGTCTGGGACGACGTCCAGAACACGCTGAAGAGCGACGGGCGCGACTTCGGCGATATGGTCGGCGACCTCGCCAATGAAAAACCGCAGCTCGTCACTGCGACGGCCGACCGCGTCTACAAATTCAGGGATTCCGACGACCTCGATACGATCAGGAGCATCCGCTGGAAGGATGCGTTCACCGTGGACGATGCAACGCTGTTTGCCTCGCACAACAACGATACGACCCGTCGCGGCTACGACCCGACGCTGCGCCGGGAAATCCGCGATGTGGCCGACGATTCCGGCGATCTGTTCGACGGCGTCTTTCCGGGAGCGAAGTGATGAGGCAAAGCGCGCGCATCTCGTTTCATCTCCTGGGCGTGGCACTCGTCATCGGCCTTTGCGCCGTGGTCGCCACGCCAGGCCGCGCCGAGGTCTACAAGGATTTCCGGGCGACGCTGAATTCGATGCTGGCCGGCATTCTCGGCGCGCCGGAACGGGCGCCGCGCGATCTCGTCATCAACGGCCAGCCGCTCGAATTCACGCCCTATCAGAGCGATCGCAGCATTTCCGAGATCACCGACGAATGGCTGCGGGTGCTGGCCGTCAATACCCGCCCTGCCCTGCCGAAAAGCAACGACAGGGAAGAGCTGACGGCCGTCATCGCCGCCAATATGCTCATCGTCCCGAAGACCAGCCGCATCCGCGACGATCTCGCCGTGGTGGTCCGCTTCTTCGACGGCGACGGTGAGGCAGCGCTCGATTATCTCCGACGGCAGGACCCGGCCAATCCTTCGGCAAGGGCGCCGATCCTCGGCGTGTCGATCATGATCCGCCGCCCCGCCGGTGCGCCGGTGACCGAGGTGCTGATGACCCGCTTCGAGGACGTGGCGTCGTCGCTGCCGGCCTTTGCAGCACCCGCCGATGCCAGCAAGCTGCCGCCGTCGCTGCGTCCGCCGGCCGGCGTCGAGGTGCTGAGCGATATCGGCGACCGCGATAAGGGCCATACGTCGCGCACGGTCGTCTCGAAAGGCTCGCTGTCTGCGGTGCGCTGGTCGGATGCGCGCGCCGAGCTTCTCACCCGTGACGGCTTCACCATCGAGGCGCCGCCGGCTCAGCGCGGCGGGGTCACTGCCCTCTACGGCCGGCGCGGCAGCGTCGAGGCCAATGTTCTCTACACCAGCAGCAAGAGCGACGGCCGGACCGTCGAGGTCATTCAAATCAGGCAACCCTTCGTCGAAGGAACAACACCATGAACTGGAAGCTCATCGCGGCCGTCATCGTCGGGCTCATCACCGGCGTTCTGCTCTACTTCTGGACCGAGAGCGTCAAGAATGAGCAGGTTGCCTATGCCTTCATGCGGCTCCAGCCGGACCGGAAGGTGACGCGAGGTCAGGCGATCACGCCTGACATGCTCGCCGAACCGGTCATGCTGCCGGAAAGTTTCGGGGCGCTTGCCAAGCTTGCCGTTCCTGCTGCCAGCGCTTACCAGGAATGGCTGAAGGACAGGACGGCCGCCGCCGACATTCCGGCCGGCTCGGTGCTGCTTTTCCAGTACTTCGACGATAATGACGGCGGACGCCTGACGACGATGATTGCGCCCGGCAAACGGGCGCTCACCCTGCCCGTCAACGCCGCCGCCGCCGTCGGCCATTTCGTCGAGCCGGGCAGCTATGTCGATATTCTCGGCACGGTCGATGAGCCGGTCGAGCCTGTCGCACCGGCCGCCGCGACCCAACCGGGAACCCCCGGCCAGGCTCCGACCGTTCCCGGACAGGCGCCTGTTGCAACCGGGCAGCCGCAGGCTCCGGCCCAGCCGCACTCGCCGGTCGAGCAGATGCTGAAGAATTACCTCACCCAATATCCGGGCGCCGACGAGAATGATGTCAACGCCTACCGCAAACAGGCGCAGGATTATAAGCTCGGCATCAGCTCGCGCACCCGCGTCGTCACCCGCACCTTCCTGCAGAATGTCAAAGTGCTGGCCGTCGGCGCCGCGACGACGGCGGAAGGCGCGGTCACCAAGGCCAACAGCACCTATAACAACGTCACCGTCGAAGTGACGCCGGCGGAAGCGGAGATGCTGATTTTTGCCATGGGCCAGTCGAACGGCAGCCTGAACCTCGTGCTGCGCAATCCGGCCGACAATACCGTCGAGGAACTGCCGAGCATCAACTGGACGCGTATGTGAGCGTTGCGGGGGAATAAGCCATGCTGTTGAAGATTTCCTATGAGGACGGCAGCGGCCGGGAGGTGATCCCGCTCTCGGCAAACGAGACCTATTTCGTCGGCGAAAGCAGTACGCTGACGCTGCCGGCTGGCGCCGGGGTTGTGCGGCTGCGCGGCAGCCACGTCTCCTCGCCGCAATTCGTGCTGCGCAAATCCGGCCAGGGCTGGTCGGTGCAGCATCATGGCCGCAACCCGACGCGGGTCGACGATCAGCCGCTGCGGGCCGGTACGCCGGTTGCGGTCTCGGCCGGCATGTCGATCTGGGTGCCGAACGTCACGATCGAACTGGTCGAACCGGCCGCGGCGGCCGAGGCGGTGACGCAGTTTCCGGACCAGGAGCGGGTGCTGGCGCTGCAGATGGAGATACATGAGCGACTGCTAAAAGACACGCAATATGACCGTCTGGTCAAATCCTCCGATTTCGGCCGCGAGGACACGCGCAACCGCATCCGCGAACGGCTCGACATGTTCATCAAGGAGGCCCTCGACGCCGCCCCGCAGGATCTGGTCATCCTGGTCATCAAGAACGCTGTCTACCGCTGGCTGGCAAAACGCATTGCCCGCACCGGGCGGCGCGATGCCTCGTCGACGGCCGCCAGCCTGTCGCGCGAGGAGCAGGACAACCGCCGCCTGTTCGATGTCGGCAAGGCGCTGATTTCGGCACTGCAGCTGAAGCTGAACTTCGAATCCACCCGCGCCGACTTCGCCCAGCTCGACACGCGCTTCAGCGCCGCCTTCCAGTCCCGCCAGGCGCTGTTCAATGCCGGCGACCGCTACGAGATCGCCCATATGCACCTGCGCTCCAACATCGAGGAGTTGATGTATCGCTGGGGCACGATCTCGGAGCTGATGGATCTCGACGTCATCTCGGAAATCATGGTGACCCGCTACGACGAAATCTATGTCGAAAAATTCGGCCTGCTGGAACGCTATCCCTTCGCCTTCGCCAATGAGCGGCAGCTGATGAAGGTGATCGAGCGCATCGCCGTCGATTCCAACCGCTCGATCAATGAGAGCGAGGCGATGGCCGACTTCCGTATGCCCGACGGTTCGCGCGTCAACGCCGTCATTCCGCCGCTGGCGGTCAAGGGCGCTTGCCTGACCATCCGCAAATTTGGCGGCAAATCTCGGCTCGACATCTCCAAGCTGGTGACGGCAGGCGCGCTCAGCGAGCCGATGCGCGCCTTCCTCGAGGCGGCGGTGCGGGCCCGCAAGAACATCGTCGTTTCCGGCGGCACCGGCTCCGGCAAGACGACGCTCTTGAACAGCCTGTCGCAGTTCATCCCGATCGGCGAGCGCGTCGTTGCGGTCGAGGATACGTCGGAACTGCAGCTCGACGGCATCCATGTCGTCTATCTGCAATCGCGGCCGAAAACGGCGGAGTCCGAAACCAGCGTCACCATCCGCGATCTGGTGCGCAACGCGCTGCGCATGCGCCCCGACCGCATCATCGTCGGCGAGTGCCGCGGCGCCGAGGCGATCGACATGCTGCAGGCGATGAACACCGGCCATGCCGGCTCGATGACGACGGCGCATGCCAATACGCCGCAGGACATGATGACCCGCCTGGAGGTGATGGTGCTGCAGGGCCAGAGTTCACTGCCTGTGATGGCGATCCGCCAGCAGATCGTCGCCGCCGTCGAACTCGTCGTGCAGCTGAACCGCCTGGAAAGCGGGCGGCGCGCGGTGACCGAAATATCCGAGGTGATCGGCATCGATCCGGATACCGGCCTCGTCATCGTCGAGCCGATCTTCCATCTCGTCGGCCGCGCCGGCGGCCAGGCGGTGCATGCCTTCACCGGCTATCTGCCGAGCTTCGTCGCCGAACTCGTCGAGTTCGGCGAAGACGGTGAAATCGAAAAACTCGATATGTTCGTCTGAGAGAAAAGCCATGGATATCAGCATTCTGCAGATTTTTACGGTCGCCCTCGGGGCGGTGACGGCGGGGCTGCTCGTCTGGGGCGCGCCGGTGCGCTGGCCCGCACCGCTTTTGCGCGCCACCGAACGCGATATCGCGCTCGCCAGCGAGGCGGCGCAGGTCTTTGGCCGCGATGCCGTGCCGCCCTATACGATGATCCTCGCCTACGGCATCACGGCAATCGTCGTCTTCCTGTTGATCTCGCTGATCTTCGGGCCGATCTTCGGCATCGTCATCGCCATTCCCGTCGCCTTCTTCCTGCCGAAGGCGGTCATCCGCTATTTCCTGCAGCGGCGCTGGCTGCAGATCGAATCGCAGCTTCCCTATGCCGTCGACCAGATCGTCTCGGCGGTGCGCACCGGCAAGCCGCTCGCCGTCGCCGTCAATGCGGTGGCCGACACCGGCCAGATGCCGGCCTCGCGCGAGTTCGAGCGCATCGCCCGCGAACAGAAGCTCGGCATCGGCCTGGTCGAGGCGCTCGACCGCCACGGCCGCACCGTGCCGAGCCTGCACTTCAAGATGGTCGATGCGGCCCTCGGCCTCTTTGCCCGCCAGGGCGGCGATATTTCCGAGCCGCTGACCGAGATGTCGAAATCCTTCAAGGAGATCTGGAAGCTCGATCAGAAGATCACCACCTCGTCGTCGCAGGCGCGCATGAACTTCCGCGTCGTCAACGGCGGCGCGCTGTTCATGATCCTGATGATCTTCTTCGGCCAGCCGGAGCTGATCGACAAGGTGTTCGGCAACGCCATCGGCATCGTCATCGCCATCGTCGGCGCCATTCTCTATGCCACCGGTTTCTTCTGGATGCGCTCGATGATGAAGGTGTCGGTCTGATGTCGGCGATCCCTCTTGGCCCCCTTGCCATCGTCTTTGCCGGCATCGCCGCCGCCCTCTTCGTCTGGTGGATCGGCGATCTGCTCGGTAGCATCCAGGTGGTGCGCCGCTCCCGCGGCGGCGACGGCCCGCCGCCCAATATCGTCGACAGCGTCGGCATGCGCACGCCGGTCGAATTCGTGCTGCTGCATTTCGAGCCGTGGCTGGCCGACTACGGCGCCCAGCTGGAGCAGAAGCTGATCTATGGCGGCCGGCCCTTCGGCGGCGTCACCGGGCGGGAATATATCGCGCTGCTCGTCGTCATGAGCCTCTTCGGCTTCATCCTGCTCGGGGTGCTGTTCGGCATTGCCAGCGGCAGCATCATCGGCGGGCTGGTCGCCGGGCTGATCCTCGGGCTGATCCCCGCCATCTATTTCTGGGTAGTCGCCGACGACAAGATGCAGGACCGCAAGGAGCGCATTTCGCGCGAATTTCCCTATTTCCTCGATCTCGTCGTCATGACCCAGCAGGCGCAGGCGACCCTGCCGGAAAGCCTGAGGCTTTATGCCGAGGCTGCACCCGGCACGGTGATGAGCGAAGAGATCGACCAGACGCTGAAGGACGTGGCGCTCGGCACCGGCATGGTCGAGGCGCTGCAGCGCCTGGAGCGAAGGATGACCGCCGAGGAGGTCGTCCGCGTCATCCGCGCGGTGATCCAGGGCGAGGTCGAGGGCAGCAACCGTGTCGAGCTGCTGCGCGAACACGCGCGCGACCTTCGTTTCCGCCGCTGGGAAAAAGCCGACAGGGCCAGTGAAAAGCTGAAAGCCAAGATCGTCATGCCGGCGATGATGATCGTCGTGTCGATCCTGCTTCTGGTGCTGGCGCCGGCAATTGTCGAGATGATGTCGAGTGGGATGTTTTGATCATGGCCTTTTCCTTCTTCCGCGGAAACAAACCAAGCCTGCTGCAGACCGGCCCCGGCGGCCAGAGCCGCAGCCATGCGCTCGACCGGCCCGAAATGTCGATCGGCCGGGCTTCGAACGCCGATATCGTCGTCGACGATCCCTTCTTGGCGCCGATCCATGCGCGCATCGAAAAGCAGACCGACGGCGGCTTCATCATCCGCCGCATGGGGCTGAACCCGATCATGCTGCGCGGCGAGGCGCTGCTGCAGACGGCCTCGCTGAAATCCGGCGACAGCTTTCGTCTCGGCAAGGATGTCGAATTCCAGTTTCTGGAGAAGGCGCCCGCCAAGGAGGCGCCGAAGAAGGAGGCGGCCAAGACTGGTGACGACAAGCCGAAGAAGCCGCTCTTCAAGCAGCCGGCCTTCCTCGCCGGCATGGGTCTCGCCTATCTCGCCATTGTCGGCGTCATCGGCTACGTCATCCTGTCGGACAGCGGCAGCACCGAGGGTGGGCCGACGGCCGAGCGCATCAACGCCGAAGCCGCCCGCATCCCGACCTGCATCAAGAATGCGCGGCGCATGCGCCAGGTCTCCGAAGCAAGCTTCAACGGCGCCGTCGGCGGCCGCGTCGGCCGCGATGGCGACGCCACCTATGCCGCGCTTTCGCTGGCAGCCGAGCCATCGGACGACGCGGCACTGGCAAAGGCCGCCGAACCGATCATCGAGGCGTACAAACGCACCGCACTTGCCGCGCTCGCCTCGGAAAACCGCGGCAACAAGACGCTGGCGCTGAGCCTGTACCAGCAGACCTACGATCTGGTTCCCGACATCAACTGCCCGGCGGCGCGCTTTGCGCTGCAGCGGCGGGCGGCCGTGAAACCGCCGGCGCGGCGATGAGCACGGTCCTGCCGGCTGCACTAAAGCGCGTCACGATCTTTCAGATACGCTCCCTATCGCACACTTTTACGCGACATGCTTTAACATGCACGCCACAGCGGGGGAGCGCGCCGACCTCGGTGCCCATGCTCGACCAAGTCCGATTGATTTGCCGATGAGGTCGTCCGAGCGGGACTGGAGATTTCATCCTGCGCTGACGGCAGTGCGGCCTGTCCGCTGCATGACCAGGATCAATCCGAACATGACGATCGCCAGGCAGCTTAGCGTTGCACAGATAGCCAGCGATGCCGGAATGCCGATCTGAGCCATTGCCAGCGCCAGGACGAACGGCGCAATCGCGGACAGGATCAAGCGGGCCGCCATCATCTGACCCTGCCGCTTGCCATAGCCGTCACTGCCGAACAAATGCAACGGCAGCGTACCGGTGACGATGCTCAGCAAGCCGTTACCCATGCCAAAGATCATCGCGAATATCATGGCGCCCGGCACGGACGGTGCCAGAAGCAGCAGGATTAGCATGCCGCCGGGTATTAGAAGAGCCGCGAACAAGGCCAGATGCAGCGCCGCAAGATTCTTGCCGAAGATCATGTTGATGAGACGGCTGGCGACCTGGGAGGGCCCGAACAGCGTCCCGACCAAGGCAGCCGTGGTGCCGAGGCCGAGGCCAGACAGCAGTGGCACCATATGAACCAGCACCGCCGAGCTGGAAAGCGACATCAGCGAGAACCCCGCTACCATCAACAGGAACCCCAGGCGACGACGCTCTGATGGCAGGATACCCTCGACGCGCGGCGAGGCAATTTTTGCTGTTTTCCGTTGCACTGCTGCGCCGTGAGAAAGCCACGCATGGATCGGCAGGCAGATGAACAGGTTGAGGGCGGCAAATATCACATACACATTCTGCCAGGACATCTGCGCCTGCAGCACTGCCGTGATCGGCCAGAACATTGTCGAGGCGAACCCCGCAATCAGCGTGAGGTAGGCGATGCTGCGCGATGCCACTTCCGGCCGGAGCTGCACGAGAAACGCGAACGCCGCGCCGTACTGCACCAGATTGGCCGCGACCTCGATCGCGATCAGGGCGGCGACAAAGGACGTTCTCCCCGGCGCGTAGGCGCAGGCGAGCAAGGCTGCGGCGGCGACGGCCGAGCCTATGGTCATCACCCGCCCGGCACCAATGCGGTGATCCAACCTTGGATGGCTTCCTTGGGCCGAAAGCGACGAATTGTCTCGGCGGAAAGTGCCCGAAGCGGGCACACCCATTGTTCTCCAGGTCATACCGATAGAAATCGCGGATAGCCATCGCATTTGCCGGTGATGGAAGGTGATCCCAATCTGGGAAATTGTCGTTATCGTCCGGATAAGACTTGCACCACAGCAGCCTCGGCCTCAGGCGACGGACCATCCACCGTCCACCAGCAGGTTGGCGCCGGTAATCAGGCTCGCAGCCGGCGATGCCAGGAAGACGACGGCACCCACCACATCATCGGTTTCACCGATCCGGCCGAGTGGAATGTGATCGAGCGTCGCTTTGCGATTGTCGGCATCGGAGAGAAAAGGTGCTGTACCATCGGTGTGGATGAAGGTCGGCGATACGGTGTTCACGGTGATATTATAGGCTGCCCATTCGGCGGCAAGGCAGCGCGTCAGGTGATTGATTGCCGCCTTGCTCATGCAATAGATGGCCTCGCCGCGCAGCGCCACGGTGCCGGCCTGCGAGCTGATGTTGATGATCCGGCCGCCATTGCGCTTGATCATCTGACGCCCCACTGCCTGCGTCATCAGAAAGGTGCCCTTGATGTTGACATCGAGGATCTCGTCAAGGTCCTTCTCCTCAACGAGTTCCGCAAGATTGCCGGGAGCCACACCGACATTGTTGATGAGGACGTCGATCCGGCCGAATGTACCAAGCGCTGCATCGACGGCTTGGGCGATATGGGCCTTGTTGGGAATATCCAGTTCAACAGCGAGAATTTTTCGTCCCAGCCCCTCGAGTTCGGCAACCAGTCCCGCCGACGCCGCGACATCGCGGACCCCCAGAACAATATCGGAGCCCGCTGCGGCACAGGCAAGCGCGCAAGCTCGACCGATCCCACGGCTCGCTCCCGTCACCAAAGTCACCTTGCCCTCAAGGCTGAAGTCCGGCGCATTCTTCTGCATGATCGTGCCTCCCTCGATGACATCAATTTATGACAGGGTCGCCGGGCGGATGCCAGATATTCCACAAATCACGGGGGTCGGAGAATGCAGCGCCAGGGTTCAAGAGAGCCCTCATCCTGACGCGCCCCGCAGGGGCCTCGAAGGACGAGGCGGGTGTGCCGACATTAGGCGCAACAAACCCAATCGCTGCCGGCTTCGCCCACAAGCAGACATGCCGTTTTGGCAGCTTTGCTAGTTGCGGCGCTTCGATGGGTGTAGACTGCCGGCACGATTGCATGGTCATGCAAGGCAACGATGATGGGCACCCCCGCGCTCGACCGGAAGCTGCTGGCGATCCTCGCGGCGGATATGGTCGGTTACTCCAAAGCGATGGAGGCCGATGAAGCCGGCACCATCAAGCGGCTGAAGGCGATCCGCGCCGAGCTGATCAATCCCGCTATCTCTGCGCGCCATGGCACCATTATCAAGCTGATGGGCGACGGCGCGCTCGTCGCCTTCGACAGCGTGGTGGATGCGGTTGCCTGCGCCGCGGAGTTTCAAAATGCCGTGGCGGCGCGCAACGCCGAGCTGCCGCAGCCGGAGCGCATCATCTTCCGCGTCGGCATCAATCTCGGCGATGTCGCCCTGGTGGATGGCGATCTCTATGGCGATGGGGTGAATGTCGCCGCGCGGCTGGAGCATTTGGCCGAGCCTGGCGGGGTGGTGGTGTCAGGCACGGCATACGATCATCTCCAGGGCAAACTCGACTGGCCGCTCGATTTCGCCGGCGAGCAGCAGGTCAAGAACATCAGCCGCCCGGTGCGGATGTATCGGCTGAGGCTCGACGGCAAACGGGCGCGTCGCCCGCTCCGCGCCATGATGCCGCGCTGGACCAGGATGGCTGCGGCAGCGATCGTGGCGCTGGCTCTTGCAGGCGGCGGGGCCGCCTGGTGGTTTCTCCAGCCCGATTCTCAGAGCGGCAAGCCGTCGGTGGCGGTGCTGCCCTTCGACAATTTCGGCGGCGACGAGGCGAGCGGGCGTCTGGCCGATGGCCTGACCGAGGACATCATCACCGACCTCGCGCGGTTTCCCGAATTCGAGGTGGTGGCGCGGAATTCGACGGAAGTTTACAAAGGCAAGCCGGTGGATGCCCGCCAGGTCGCAACTGCGCTCCATGTCGGCTTCGTCTTGGAAGGCTCGATCCAGCGGCAGAGCGGCCGGGTGCGGATCACCGCACAGTTGATCGATGCAAAAACCGGCCATCATCTTTGGTCGGAGAATTGGGATCGGCCCGCCGAGGACGTCTTCGCCGTTCAAACCGAAATCGCCGAGCAGGTCGCCAACCGCCTCGGCGGCGGCGTAGGGCTGATTCAAGAGGCCGGGCGGGCCGCCGCCAAACGCAAACGGCCTGAAAACCTGAATGCCTATGATTATTATCTGCTCGGCTCCGAGAAGATCGAAAAGCTCACCAAAGCCGATGACGAGGAGGCGATCACCTTTCTCAACCGCGCTGTCGCGCTGGACCCCGGGCTGGCGCGGGCCTGGGTAGAGCTTTACCACGCTCATGATCTGATGGGCGTGTTCGGCGCCGATCCCGAGGGCAACCGCAAGCTGGCCGCCGATGTGGCCGAACGCGCCGTGCGGCTTGATCCGAGCGACGCCGAAGCCCATGCGGTGTTCGGCATGAGCCTTGCCAACAAGGGCGACATGGGCCGCGCCAAGTCCGAATTCGACACGGCCCTTCGCCTGGCTCCGGGCTCGTCCGAAATCCTGACCTTTTACAGCGGCTTTGCCGCCCGCTTCAACGAGCCGGAACGCGGTGCTCAAATGGTCGACAAGGTTATGCGGCTCGACCCGAACTATCCGATGTGGGCGTCCAATTTCTTCGCACCTGCCTATTTCATGGCGGGGCGGTATCAGGACGCGGTGACGATGCTGGAGCGCATGACGCCCAACAACTACCAGAGATGGACCTGGGTGGTGCGCAGCAGCTCGCTTGCGGCGCTGGGCCGAGCCGACGAGGCGAAGGCTTCGGCCACGGAAGCTCTCAAACAGCACCCCGAGGTGACCGTCGAAAGCATGATCAACGAACCCGGCCTCAGCGCAATCGAGCGCAACCGCTTCATAGAGACAATGCCGCTCGCCGGCTTCCCGGCATGCGCCAGGCCCGAGGCACTGGCAAACCTCGCCAAACCGGTGCGGCTGCTGGAATGCGAGGCGAAGGCGAAGCCTCTCGGCCAGCCATAAAACAGCTCTGCAACGCGCGCCACTCCAAGAGAGCCCCATCCTGAGGTGTCCCACAGGGCCTCGAATGGAGGGCGGGTCAGGCGTTGATACACGCAAGAAGCAGCGTTGCTGCTTGCTTCGAGGCTTCGCCCTTTCGGGCTGCGCACCTCAAGCATGAGGGACGTTGGAGGATGCCGCGCCCCAATAATCGCCGAGCCTGACTTACTCCAGGCCCGCCAGTCGCAAGCCCTCGATGTATCTGGCGCGGTCCTCCGCTCGGATTAGCGGGTGGTATTTCTCGACCCAGGCGATGCTGAGGTTTGGCTGCAGGCGCTTGCACTCGGCGAGACCCTGTCGTGCAACTTCCAAATCACCAGTGAGGCCCGCGGCTGCCGTCAGCGTCCGCCAGGCAGTACCGAAGTCGGGCCGTAGTTGAACAGCACGCCGCTCGGCAGTAACCGCGTCGGCGTAGCGGCCCGCAATCAGATGGCATAGGCCTTCGATCGATAAATTCGCGGGCTGCGCGAAGTCGCGGGGGCTCAGTCGACTCGCGATTTCCAGCTGGCGATAACCCTCTTCCGCAAGCCCTGCATAAGCGTAGGTGACGGCCAAAATGACTCGCGCTAGTGCGAAGCACGGGTTGCGTTGCAAAGATTCATTGAGTTCTTCAACTGCTGGGCCGAAGCGCCGCGTAAAGGTAAAGATATAGGCGGCGGCCAGATGTCCCCAGGGATCGTCTGGATCGAGGTCGATCGCCCGTTGGGCAAGAATCAATCCGTCAGATACGCCGCGCTCGAAATCCATATTGCCGAGTGCAACCCGCGTGGCGAAAATCCAAGCGAGCAGACTACGCGCCCGCGCATAACCGGCGTCCAGTTCGATAGCCCGCTTCAGCAGCACTATCCCCGTGTCGTCTTTTTGCGAAACCCATGTCCAGATATAGGGCATTGCTCGCACGACACAGCCCCAGGCGTCGAGGCTCTCCGGCGGCTTGCTCTGCAGGCGAAGGTTCTCGGCGGCGTAGAGCTGTGGCTCAATCGCTGCGGCAACATTGGCGGTGATCTCGTCCTGCAGCGCAAAGATGTCGGAGATAGGCCGATCGTAGTGCTCCGCCCAAATGTGGTTGTCGCTGGTCGCGTCAGCAAGGTGACCAGTGACCCGTAGGCGATCCCCTGCCTTGCGAACGCTGCCTCCCAGGACGTAGCGAACGCCAAGTTCACGAGCGACCTGACGGCTGCTCACTGCCTTGCCCTTGAAAGCGAAGGTCGAATTGCGCGCGATGACGAGGACGCCTCGCGCCTTCGACAAGGCGGTGATGATGTCTTCGGTTATGCCATCACCAAAATACTCCTGTTCCGGGTCGCCGCTCATGTTCTGGAATGGCAGAACAGCAATCGACGGTTTGCCGAGTGACGTGGCCTGCCCGGGTGGGCCGACTGTGGGAGGGTTCACAACCCGCACCCTGAAAGCGCGGACCGGATGCTCGATGTTCTTCAGTGCCTGCTCACCCATATCGTCGAAGGCATAGTCAACTTTCCCCGCCGCATCGTCCCGCACGCGGGCCGAAACGCAGATACCGCCGGGTTCGGCTATGCCTTCGAGCCGTGCGGTGATGTTGACGCCGTCACCGAAAATGTCACCATCTTGCTCCAGGATATCTCCGACATTGATGCCGATACGGAAATCCATGCGCATACCGTCGGCCTCGCTGGCGTTGCGACTGGCCATAAGAGTTTGCACTTCGACCGCGCATCGAACTGCATCAATGACGCTCGCGAACTGTGCGAGCAATCCATCACCAGTGGTTTTGACAATACCGCCGCCATTCCTCAGGATAACCGGATCAAGAACGTCGCGGCGATGCATGGTCAGCCGGGAAAGGGTGCCCTCCTCATCAATACCCACAAGGCGGCTATAGCCAGCCACATCGGCGGCGAAAATAGCGCAAAGCCTGCGTTTGGCCTGACCCGTTGGCACCCCCCATCTCCCTTCGGCGGAGATCATACACTGACTCCAAACGGTGTGCGAGCATGCCGCGTTTTTCACTTGCGCCGAGGTCAAGCTCTACCGCTTGGGATTTGGTGGCAACATCTGCTTAGGCCGACAGTGGTCAGCGGCGCGCGAGGTTCCTAGCAGCGACACGGGACCGGCTGTCAACGCTTGGCAGGCGGCTTCACAGCCGCCCGCCGCTGCAGCGCAAAGCGCGCCGCCGGGCAGTTGATGTCGAGAACCAGATCATAGGTCTGCTGGTAAAGCGTCTGCGCCAGCGTTTGTTGCCGCGGTTTTCCGAGGCGAGTGCTGCAAGTGCGGTGCGTTTGTACGCCTCGACGATCGGTTCGAGGGCCTTTGCCAGCGCGGCGTCGTCCGACGGCTCGGCCGCCGCATAGGCTGCATCGCCATCGAGCGCAACCGCTTGATAGAGACAATGCCGCTCGCCAGCTTCCCGGCATGCACCAAGCCCTAAGCGCTGGCAAACCAAACCTGTGCGACTGCCGCAATGCGTGGCGGGGAAACGAGGCCTCTCGGCCAGCCATATAACAGCCCTGCAACGCACCGCGCCCCGGTGCCGGCGAGCGGCCCTCCGTAGCGACTGCTTTTCTCCCCGTGAACTTGCCGGCTTAGTCGCCGGATCTTCCGACAACGGCGGCTTCAGCCGCAGCAGGCGCTTTGTGCCGTTGACGGACCACAGCAGGCAGATGACTTGCGGTTTTCTTCTTTCAGCCATCGGTCGCGGGGTTTGCAGCTTGCCGGACGCGGCGTCAGCTCGACATGCAGAGCACCGCCCTGCACGGTCGGCATCGAGGCACAATAAAGCTGCATCGGCCGGATGCCGTCGCTGACTTCGAAGGTCAGCTTGGCAGAACCATCGAGCAGTACGTGCTCCGACACCTTGCGAATGACCGCCGCAAACTTGCCGGCCGCCATGTGCGTACGATTTTCCTCGTCGACATCCCAAAGCTGCACGAAGATTTCCGACCAGGCTTCGGGGTTGGCACCGCAGTCAAGCGCGGCGAACTGCCCGGCCTTGACCTCAGTGACATGGTAACCGGATTTCACCGGTCGGCCGTCATAGGAGAAGATCAGCGGCAGTTCACGGACGCCGTCGATCGTCTCTAGCAGGTGACCCAGGCTGATGTCGGTCTCGAGAAGGGGCTTGTCGATCGCATTCATTTCGGCTACTCCTGTTTCAATATTTCAAGGATTGTAGAAATATGGAAGAACGTCAAGCCCTCATGTCATTTGCGGCACTGTCGCAGGAAACCCGGCTGCACATCGTGCGCATGCTTGTCGTCGCCGGGCCGAATGGGATGCCTGCCGGCGCCGTCGCTGAGAAGGCGGAGGTTTCCGCCTCCAACGTCTCGTTCCATCTGAAGGAACTGGAGCGAGCAGGACTTATCAACCAACAGCGGGAATCCCGCTCGATCATCTACACCGCCAACTACGAAGGCCTCGGCGCGCTCATCCGCTTCTTGATGGAAGACTGCTGCGGCGGCCATCCCGAGATCTGCGCGCCGGTCGCCGAAGTCGCCGCTTGCTGCGCCCCAGCTCCGAAAGAAAACCTGCTATGACCGCCGATCGCGTTTATAACGTCCTTTTCCTCTGCACGGGCAATTCCGCCCGCTCGATCCTGGCCGAATCCATCCTCAACCGCGAAGGCAAGGGTCGCTTCAACGCCTACTCGGCGGGAAGCCGGCCCAAAGGTGAAGTCCACCCGTTGGCGCTGGATACGCTGCGCGCCCGTGGCTACGAAAGCACCGGGTTCAGTTCGAAGAGCTGGGACGAGTTTGCCGAAGCCGGCGCGCCGCAGATGGATTTCATCTTCACGGTCTGCGACAACGCCGCGGGCGAGGCATGCCCCGTGTGGATCGGCCACCCGATGACGGCGCACTGGGGTATCGAGGATCCGGCGGCCGTCGAAGGTACGCTGATCGAGAAAGGCCAGGCCTTCTCACAAGCCGCGCGTTTCCTCAAGAACCGCATTGTCGCATTCGTGAGCCTTCCGCTCGCATCAATTGACAAGCTGGCGCTTGAAACACAGCTGCGCGCCATCGGCACGATGGAGGGCACGACCAGTAGCCGGGGCGACGTCGCATGAGCTGGGAGCTGGATCGAAGACCGGTGAGCGGCGCAGATGAGGATCTGCGGACGGCCCTGCAGGCTGCCAAACTTCCAATCGATGACCTCGACGAAGACGGCCGCAGCTTCTTCCGGTTCACGGATCGGAACGCGACCGTCGGCTATGGGGGCCTGGAAGACTACGGCAGCTGCGCGCTCCTGCGTTCGCTGGTGGTCCTGCCACAGCAGCGCGGGCACGGTTATGGCGAAGCCATCACCCGGCAGTTGCTTACCCAGGCTGCGCGTGGCGGTGCCAACACGGTCTATTTGCTGACGGATTCGGCAACCTCGTTTTTCGAGCGCTTCGGTTTCGCCAAGGTGGATCGTGCGACGGCTCCTGCGGCGATCCTGCAAACCCGCCAGGCTGCAAGCCTGTGCCCGGCTTCGGCGGCGCTGCTGGCCAAGATAGTCCAAGGGTAAAATCCATGTCTAGTTTTGAACGTTACCTCACGATCTGGGTCTTCCTGTGCATTGTCGTCGGCGTCGCTCTCGGTCATGTCCTGCCCAGCGTCTTCCAGGCGATCGGCGCAGCCGAAGTCGCCAAGGTCAATCTGCCGGTCGCAGTGCTGATCTGGCTGATGATCATTCCAATGCTGCTGAAAGTCGACTTTGCGTCACTGAGCCAGGTCGGGCGCCATTGGCGCGGGATCGGCGTCACGCTCTTCATCAACTGGGCCGTCAAGCCGTTCTCGATGGCGCTGCTCGGCTGGCTGTTCGTCGGCTATCTGTTTCGGCCTTACCTGCCGGCTGACCAGATCGATAGCTACATTGCCGGGCTGATCATTCTTGCGGCCGCGCCGTGCACCGCGATGGTCTTCGTGTGGTCGAACCTGACCAAAGGCGAGCCGCACTTCACGCTCTCTCAGGTGGCGCTGAACGACACCATCATGGTCGTTGCCTTCGCACCGATCGTTGGCCTGTTGCTCGGTCTATCCGCCATTACGGTGCCGTGGGACACGCTGATCCTGTCGGTCCTGCTCTACATCGTCCTGCCGGTGATCGTCGCGCAGATCCTGCGCCGTCTGACCGACGCCGACCGCCTCGGCGCCAAGCTGCAGCCGGTGTCCCTTTTGGCACTTCTCGCAACCCTGGTTCTGCTGTTCGGCTTCCAGGGCGAACAGATCATCGCACAGCCGGCGGTCATTGCGCTGCTGGCCGTGCCGATTCTGATCCAGGTCTACTTCAATTCGGGCCTCGCCTACCTGCTCAACCGCATGAGCGGGGAGGAGCACTGTGTCGCCGGGCCTTCGGCGCTGATCGGCGCCTCCAACTTTTTCGAACTGGCGGTGGCTGCGGCCATCAGCCTGTTCGGCTTCAACTCCGGGGCGGCGGTTGCCACCGTTGTCGGCGTCCTCATCGAAGTGCCGGTGATGCTGTCGGTCGTCTGGATCGTCAACCGCAGCAAGGGCTGGTATGAGCGCGGCGGCGCCGTCCAGACCAGCGCCACCACCATCAAAAGGGTCTAACATCATGGACGTCACAATTTATCACAACCCCGACTGCGGCACGTCGCGCAACACGCTTGAGATGATCCGCAATGCCGGCATTCAGCCCACAGTCATCGAGTATGTGAAGGCACCGCCCAGCCGCGACCAGCTCGTCAGAATGATTGCGGATGCCGGCCTTACCGTGCGTGAGGCGATCCGCGAGAAGGGCACGCCTTATGCGGAACTTGGCCTCGATGATCCGAAGCTGACCGACGATCAGCTGCTTGATGCCATGCTTGAAAACCCGATCCTGATCAACCGGCCTTTCGTGATCACACCCATCGGCACGCGGCTGTCGCGTCCTTCCGAACTGGTGCTCGACATTCTGCCGGCCACCCACAAGGGGGCGTTCACCAAGGAAGATGGCGAGCAAGTTCTCGATGCCGAGGGCAGGCGCATTGTCTGACTTGCCTGGCGCATCCCTCGATCATCTGCGCCAGCCGAATCTCGACGCATTGCGTCCGGCGTTTTCTAGCCACAAGCCGCGCATTCTGATCCTCTACGGCTCGCTGCGGGCTGTATCATATAGCCGCCTGCTGGCTCATGAAGCCGCCCGGCTACTGAAGCATTTCGGGTGCGAAGTGAAGATTTTCGATCCCGCTGGCCTGCCACTTCCAGACGCGGAACCGGTCAACCATCCCAAAGTACAGGAATTGCGTGATCTCTCTGCCTGGTCGGAAGGCCAGGTCTGGGTCAGTCCGGAACGGCACGGCGCCATGACGGGCATCATGAAGGCACAGATCGACTGGATCCCGCTTTCGGTCGGATCGGTGCGGCCGACCCAGGGCAAGACGCTGGCGGTGATGCAGGTGTCGGGCGGCTCGCAGTCGTTCAACGCGATCAACCAGCTTCGTGTCCTCGGCCGTTGGATGCGCATGATTACCATCCCCAATCAGTCCTCGGTGGCGAAAGCCTTTCAGGAATTCGATACGGACGGCCGCATGAAGCCCTCGTCATATTACGATCGCGTCGTGGACGTCTGCGAGGAGCTGGTGAAATTCACCCTGCTGACCCGGGACGCCTCTGCCTATCTCACGGATCGCTACAGCGAGCGCAAGGAAGAAGCGGAAAAGCTGGAGCAGCGCACGAGACTGAAATCCATATGAGCGGGCGGATCCCAGTCACTGCCATCGTTGCCCTCGGCATCACGCAAAATATCGGCTACGGCACGCTCTACTACAGCTTCAGTATTCTGGCGCCTGATATGGCGGCCCATTTCGCGTGGTCGACCGAATGGATCTTCGGCGCCCTCTCGGTCGCGCTGCTGATCGGCGGGCTGACGGCGCCGTGGCTTGGCGGAGACTGCTTCGCGCCTAAAAGCGGAAGTTCGTCCTGCGCACGCGAAATACGCTTGCTCGACAGCAATGACGAAATGACCCCATGTTCGGCATGAGGTCAAATCGGTCCTCCTTGAGGTGTATGGCCGGCTCGTAGACCTTCTCAAGCAATGCCGATGCGGCGCGTGACCTGGCCGTTGCTTTCCCAGTAAGTATGTTTCTTGGTAATCCAGGGATCATCCATGGCAGGCTGGATTTGTCCCGCCATGTCAGTGGCGCGCGAGGTGACCGTGTGCTCGCCCTTTGATGGGTCTTTCCAGTCGAGATACCACACCTTCCAAGCGAATTCAGCTTCTTCACCATGGTCGATCGTCGCTTCAAGCCATGGGCCATCATCAACCTTCACTTCGACCTTGGCGATTGGAGCGCCCCACGCTGCACCGCTGATCCGGTATCCGCCATCGCTACGCGTCACTCTGGCAGGCGCGGACTTCAGCAATGCACGGCCGACCGAGGTCTCGGCCCACACGGTCTCACCATTGTGCTCTTCTTCGCGGATGGTGACATAGTCTCGTCCCATCAACAGACTCATGAAGCGCGTGTTGCGTATCTCGATGCGCTTGAGCCACTTGACGTTGGCTATGCCATACCAGCCGGGTGCGATGAGCCGCACCGGGGAACCGTTGGGTGGCGGCAGGGCGACCCCATTCATCTCGTAGCAGAGGATGTTATTGGGGCTCATCGCATCGGCGAGCGACATGCTGCGGGCGAAATTCTGATGCATCTTGACGTCGCGATTATCGTCCTTGAGAGCGATGTCGCCGACATCAGTGCCCCAAAAAACAACTTCGATGCCGTTTTCCTTCACGCCTGCCTCTTCAAGTATGGCGGCGAGCGGTGTGCCAGCCCAGCGGGCATTGCCAATGCCGCCGGTAAAAAATGGAAAACCGTGATTGCCCGAACATTCCACCGTGAAAACCACCTCCTGGCGCGGCCGTGCCTTGAGGTCGGCAAGCGACAGGCTTAGAGGCTTCTTCACTAACCCATCGATTTCCAGTTTCCAGACATTCGCATCAATGGTTGGCCGATCAAAATGGGCGATGCTGAAGAACTTCTCATTTGGTGTCACCCATGAATCCATATCCTCCCAGACAAGCTGGCTCTGGATGACCGCCGGAACGGGATTGGGCTGCGGCTGGTCTAGCCACGGGATCACGGTCTCACCCGCCCGGCTTGGAAAGGCTTGGGCAAACTGTGAAGTGAAGACCGCCAGTGCGGCGACGGCTGCGCTGCCTTGAACGATGAATTCGCGGCGTGCAAGATCATACATGATGGTTTCTCCTCCAGTGTGAAAGGCTGATTTCTCCTCCAGGCATAAAAGTCACAGCGGCCGGAATCGCACTAAGGAGAGGCCGGCCGAGGCGGGCAGTCTTGAGAGCGCTCGGAACGAGGCGAGTTAGAAGCACGCCATGTCTTAAGGCGGCGCCTCCCGCTCTCAGTCGCTGGCTCCATCAGGTCCCAGCCAGCGACCTGCAAACGTACGCCTTATGTGCGTTCGTGGCGAGGGCAAACATCAGGATTCGCTAATGAACGCCCGATAGATAGACGTATCCGCCGATAGCGGTCTTGCCGTTCGGTGAGAGAACGCTCGTTTGTTGCTAAACTTCCCGACCGGGAAGACGACCGACGGTATGAGCACCAGCTATTCTGGAGAGCCGCCTGGTTACATCACCGATCTCGCCACCACTCGCCCCTGCGCCGCAGCACACTGCAAGACGCCCTCCCGCGCGCAGCGGGTTCATTCTTCGGCCACAAATCGGTCACCCCTCGAGCGAGAGCCACATCCGCTTCTGGCGCGTAAAGCGGAAATTGCCCGCAGCCGCCTGTGGCGTGTAGTGGCCATAGCCCCGCAATGCCACTTGATCCCGAATCTCGAAATGATGCCGCCCCGGTGTATGCGGCATTCCGCTTTCCCGTTCCGCTCTCAACCCTTCGGATCGTTCACGCAATTCGGCGGTAATCCGGAAGATGCCGCCGCCGGACGTGCTCCAGCGAATAACTTCCTGCCGGCACTGTCTCGAAGGCAAGTGTCCACGAAGCCGTGCGCCGACAGCGCCTCGAGATCAGCAAAGATCGGCTTGTAGGCTGAGAGCGCGAGCTTATAGGCCTCCGCACTGTAACGGCCGTCGGCCTCGACCGAGCTTCACTAGCCAAACCGTTCCACCAGGAAATCGATCACCGTCCGCAGCATCGCTGTCGGCCGGCGGTTCGGCGCGTAGACGAGGGACATCGGAACAGGCTTGTAGGACCATTCCGGCAGCACCTGCTCAAGCCGTCCCTCGGCGATATCGGTGGCGAGCAGCAGTTCCGGCTGGAGAACGATTCCTGCGCCGCTGAGCGCGGCCATGCGAAGGGCTGCCCCCTGGTTGGTGGAGAATTTTCCGGAGATTAACACGTCACGCAGTTCGCCTCCCGGCCCGACCAGATGCCAGCGATCCTGCATACGCCAATAGGAATGGCCGAGGCAGAGATGGTTGGTCAGTGCCTCGGGCGAAGCCGGCAGGCCATGGCGGGCAAGGTAATCCGGCGAAGCAGCGAGAATCCGCCGGTAGGGCGTGAGCGGGCGGGCGACCAGGCTGTCGTCGGAGAGCGGGCCGATGTGGATGCCGAGTTCGAAGCCCTCGCCGACGAGGTCATGGACATTGTTGTCGAGCGACAGCTCGATGCTGACGTCGGGATAGGCGTTCTGGTAATCGACCAGCGCCGGCACCAGGATCTGCGTCCCGAAGCTGACCGGCGCAACCACGCGAAGCCGTCCACGCGGCGCCGATTGCAGCTCGCTCGCCGAAGCCTCGGCCAGCGCCACTTCGGAAAGGGCGCGCTTGCAGCGCTCGTAATAGAGCTGGCCGACCTCTGTGAGCTGATGGCGTCGCGTGGTGCGATGGATCAGCTTCGACCCCAGCCGGGTCTCGATGGTCTTGATGTGCTTGGCGACCATGGCAGGCGACACTTGCGCGATCTCCGCGGCCGCCGCGAAACTGCCGTTGTCGATGACCCGGACGAACATCGCCATGCCGGCCAGCTTGTCCATGATTGCATACCTGTAGGTTTCGAATGACGATACCCAGAGCTTATTTATCAACCTCAGCATTTGCAACATAGTGGTCACGTCCGAGCCAAGGCGATGGACATTGCCGACATGACCAAGGAGAAAACATGCCTATTCTTCACCTGCAGATGCATCCCGGCCGCACCGACGATCAGAAACGCGCCTTCGCCCGCGAAGCGACCAAGGCCGCCGTCGAAACGCTGGCATGCCCGCCGGAATCGGTGGAAATCCTGATAACGGAGATCGCCAAGGATTCCTGGGCGGTCGGCGGCAAGCTGAAATCCGAGGCCTGATTGACGACCCGCAGCATCGAAGGCTCGAGCTGCGGGACGCCACCACGCTATTGGACAGGGAGCCGGCACGCGGCTTCCGTGTTGACCGCGTCGGGCGACCGGTTGACCTACTGGCTGCTGCGAATCCACCGCCCGCAAGCTGGGGGCACCTGGCTTCGCCCGGACTTAGGCTTTCGGCGCATCTGAGCCATGGCGGAGTTATCCCCTAAGCGGACATTTAGCTACGGTCGCTTGAAGTGATATGTCAAGCCCGCTGTCAGTGCCGCCAGCAGCCTGGCACCAATGCGCGAGTTGAAGAAGGCGGCCGGTCCTACGAGGTAATAGCCCCTGTCAGAGACGAGAGGTTCGTCGTCCAGTGTGACTAACAGTCCATTGGCGAGCAACTCATCGATGACACCCTTCCATCCGAGCGCTATGCCGTGGCCCATGAGCGTCTCGTGGATTGCGATGCCGTGATTTGTCACCTCAATTCCACCGTCGATGACGGCGGAGCCCGGAGCACGCGCCTCGCGCCAGTCCTGCCAGCTGAACCACCTTTGATCGCGGTCCTCCAAGTGAATAAGCGGACCATTCTCAAGTAGCGCTGATCGTGGCTGGTCCAGCAGTCGACAGGCGAGTGACGGCGCGGCGACTGGCACTACCACTTCCGGCATGAGCAGGTGACTTGTCTGGCCCGCCCAGTGTCCATCACCAAAGAGAATGGCACAATCGACATCATTGAGGGGAATGTCGCTGTCGCGTTCCGCCGTCGTCACCCTGACAGCAAGGTCGGGTTCGCTCTGCTTCAACTTCGAGAGCCTGGGCATCAGCCAGAACATTGCGATACCGGGATAGGTCGAGAGAGTAAGGCCGGGTTTGCGGGCTTTCTGCCGCAAGGCACCCGTAGCACGAGAGATATCCTCTAGTGCAACGGATATTCGGTTGTAATACGCCATACCCTCAGGCGTCGGGGTCGCAACCGTGGCATTGCGGTCGAACAGCCTTAGACCGATATCTTTCTCCAATGTCTGAATCTGATGGCTGACTGCCGGTTGGCCAACATTCATTTCGCTGGCAGCCTTCGTGAAGCTGCGCAGGCGCACGCAGCTTTCGAACACTCGGAGCGCTTTTAGAGGCGGGAGGTCTCGCATTGTTTATGCTCCAATCCGGGGACCGGCTACTTTAACAAACTCATCGAAAAAAGTAATGACCCCATGAAACTTTCCGGCCTTTTCGGAGGTGGCCGTTTCGTGCGATCCAGAGCGCATGGAGAGACGCGTTTGCGACGGCAGGATGGGAAGAATGGACGACCGGACTTTCGATTACATCGTCATTGGCGGCGGCACTGCCGGATGCCTGCTCGCCAACCGCTTGAGCCGCGATCCGTCGCGCCGCGTCCTCCTTCTGGAAGCAGGCAAGAAGGACAACTATCCCTGGATACACATCCCCGTCGGCTACCTTTATTGCATCGGCAATCCGCGCACCGACTGGCTCTACAAAACGGCTCCCGATCCGGGTCTGAACGGCCGTTCACTGCGCTATCCCAGAGGCAAGACGCTTGGTGGAAGCTCATCGATCAATGGAATGATCTATATGCGGGGACAGGCACGGGACTACGATGCCTGGGCTGCAGAAACTGGAGACGCCAGCTGGTCATGGGATCAGGTTCTGCCCTATTTCAAGGCCCATGAAGACCATTACCGCATGGATGGCGGCGCGGACCCCGAAACGGGCGGCAACAGCCGATTTTCCGACACGCATGGTCACGGTGGTGAATGGCGGATCGAAATGCAGCGCCTTCGCTGGGATGTGCTGGAGGCCTTTGCCGATGCTGCAGGTGAAGCAGGGTTTCCAAGAACCGACGATTTCAACAGCGGCGACAACGAGGGTGTCGGATATTTCGAAGTCAATCAGCGATCCGGCTGGCGCTGGAATGCCTCCAAGGCTTTCCTCCGCCCCGTACGCAAACGGGCCAATCTGACGATCCTGACCGAGGCGCATGTCGAACGCCTTGTGATCGATGCCAAGGCAGCCGGAAGAAAGGTCTGCAAAGGTGTGACGGTTCGTCATCGCGGGCAAAAGGTCGAGTATGCGTCCCGCCGTGACGTCATCCTCTCGGCGGGAGCCGTCGGCTCTCCACAAATCCTGCAACTGTCCGGCATCGGGCCGGGTGCGCTGCTGCGCAAGCACGGCATCGATGTCGCTATCGAGTTGCCGGGAGTTGGAGAGAACCTTCAGGATCACCTTCAGATTCGCGCCGTCTACAAGCTCACCGGCGCACGGACGCTGAACACGCTGGCAAATTCCATAGTGGGCAAGGCGATGATCGGGCTCGAATATGCACTGAAGAGAACGGGACCGATGAGCATGTCGCCGTCGCAGCTGGGTGCCTTTACCCGGTCCGATCCGTCTCAAGCGCATGCTAATGTGGAATACCATGTGCAGCCATTGAGCCTCGATGCCTTTGGAGAACCGTTGCATGGATTTCCGGCCCTGACCGCCAGTGTCTGCAATCTCAATCCCACGAGCCGCGGCAGCGTTCGGATCACCTCAGCACGGATGGAAGACGCTCCGGAGATCGCGCCCAATTATCTGGCGACGGCAGAGGACCGGAAGGTGGCCGTGGACAGCCTGAGACAGGTTCGCGTCATCGCCAGCATGCCAGCACTACAAAAATATAGGCCGCAGGAATGGAAGCCCGGACCGCAATTCCAGGATTATGACGAACTGGTCAAGCTCGCGGGTGACATTGCCAACACGATCTTCCACCCTGTGGGTACGGCGAAAATGGGCTCGGACAGCGATCCGATGGCCGTCGTGGACAACCGTCTGAAGGTACGCGGTATCGACGGACTACGCGTGGTCGATGCCAGCGTCATGCCCACCATCGTCAGTGGCAACACCAATTCGCCGACACTGATGATCGCCGAGAAGGCGGCATCCATGATCCTGGAGGACGCCCGCAAAGTGGTGGCGTCCTGAAACTCGGCCCTGTTTGCATAATGAAGCGAGACAAAACCATGAACCGTCAAGCGCTGCCCTTCCACGGCATCAAGGTCGTCGATTTCGGCCAGTATATTGCAGGTCCCGCCGTTGCCATGATTTTTGGTGATTTCGGCGCGACGGTCGTTCACGTCGATCCACTGTCCGGTCCGCTGTGGGACAATCCGGCGAACGCGACATTGAACCGAAACAAGCTTCTCGTGAAGCTCGACCTCAAGTCCGATGAGGGCCGTCAGCAGGCGCTGGCGCTGGTGGCTGAGGCCGATCTGGTCATCGAAAATTTCAGGCCCGGCGTGATGAAGCGGCTCGGAATCGACTTCACCGCCTTGCGTGCGGCGAGACCCGATCTGATCACCGTGTCGATCCCAGGGTTCGCATCCGACGACGAGCTGCGGCGCGACTGGCGTGCGTTCGAGGCGGTCATTGCAGCCTCATCCGGCGTCTTTACCGACATGGGGCTGAACCGCGTACTTATGGGCGTGAACCCGTCGTTCTCTCCCCTCCCGCTCTCATCGGCCTACGGAACGATGATCGCTGTTTCGGCAGTCGCCATGGCGCTGCAGGCCCGACAGGGTACCGGCAGAGGCGATCATATTGAAGTCCCGCTGGCGAGCGCCGTGATGGAGGGGCTAACCTACAACTCCATCAAGATCGAGGACTATCCACTCCGCTACCAAACGCAGCGCGAGCAGGAGATCGAACGCCGCCGGGCTGCTGGGCTGGCGATGGATGTGTCGTATGACGATCTCCAGGCCTTTCTCGATCCGTTTTACCGGAGCTACCCATGCAAGGACGGTCGAAGCTTCTACGTCGTCTGCCCGAGCCACAAGCAGCATGCCAAACGCTGTCTCAAAACCCTCGGCATCTATGACGAACTAATCGCCGAAGGTCTACGGGAAGAACCGGACACCTATCTGCCAGTTGACGAATGGACTTCAGACGTGTCGCTGGGCGTGTATCCCCTACCGAAATACTGGGCCGACAAGATCACGGCTAGAATGAAGGGCGTCTTCGTGACGCGGACGGCGGCGGAATGGGAAAAAATATTTGGCGAGGGCCAGTTTCCGGGCGCACCGCATCGATGGCTTAAAGAGTGGATCGGCGATGAGCATGCCAAAGCGGCCGGACTGATGATCGAAGTCGACGACCCGGTCTATGGCCGCATGACGCAGCCGGGGCCGATGGCGTGGCTTGAGGAAAGCGGTGAAGCGATGCTGACACCGTCCCCGCGTCGGGATGTTGCGTTTCCTGCGGCGCTGGCGGCATTGAGGGACATCGAGCCGACCCATCCGGACCCAATGCCAGTACCTGCTGATAAAGCGGGCTGGCTGGAAGGTGTCAGGGTACTCGACCTTTGCAACGTGATTGCAGGGCCGCACTCGGTCTCCTATCTCTCGCGTTTTGGTGCCGACGTCATCAAGATCGATCCCGCTACGCCGTTCTTCGATTGCTGGAACACGGTGATCTTCGGCATGACCCACATGCGGGGAAAGCAATCGGTTCTTCTGGATATAGGCTCAGCCGACGGCCGCAAGGTATTCGAAGCGCTTGTCCGGTCCGTGGACATCATCGTGTGGAACGCGACAGACCGGCAGGTAAAGTCCATGGGACTGGACGCCGAAGGCCTCCGCAGTCTCAACCCCGATGCCATTTTTTGCCAGCTTGATTGCTTTGGCGGCGTGCGTCGCGGGCCGCGCACCGATTACCTCGGCTATGACGATCTCGTGCAGGCGGCAACGGGCATCATGTTGCGTTTCGGCGGCTCGATGCAGACGCCGGAAGAACATGCCCATGTCGGCACAATCGACGTGATGTGTGGTTTCGGTGCGGCGCTCGCGGTTGCTGCGGCCCTCTACCAGAAGCGCAAGTCCGGGAAGGCTGGACGAGCGCGGACGTCGCTCTCCGCACTCAGCGCTCTCGCCCAGATGCCGTTTTGTTACGATTATGCCGGACGAGCGGAGTTCAACGAACCGTCCGGACCTGCAGCACGCGGCTATGATGCCTTGCATCAGCTCTACCAGGCAAAGGATGCCTGGATCGTGATTGCCGCCTCACGGAAAGACCTGACCCGTTTTCAGCATGTGGCCGGGCTCGAAATGCTACCTGGCCTGCCGAGCGGCGAATGGGAACGAACGCTTGAGACCGTCATTCCGACCGTTTCTGCGGCCATATGGATCGAGCGCTTCCATGCCGCAGATATCGGCGCGTCGATCTGCAATAACATTGAGACAATTCGCGCCTCGTCGACCCGGTCAGCTGACGGTCAGCCGGGAATTGATCGCGGCACTTACTCCTTCTCGACCTACAAAGACCATCCAAGCGGTCATGTGGTCACGTATCTCGATCCCTATGGTGTCAGACCGGCGGATGCAAAAGTCTTTGCGTTGCCGCCAGCAGAAAAGTACGGAGGGTCGACGCGACAGATATTGTTGGCACTGGGCTATAGCGAAACAGACATTGGCCAGTTGTTCGCAAGCGGGGACGTCAGCGAGAGCTGGAGCCGGGAATATCTTCCGAGCTGAACGGAGCATCAGTAATGCTCACCACTTGTTTGTATGACCAGTTCTGGCCGCTTGTGGCGCGAAGGGGAAAACCGCAGTCGGTCCAGAGCGGCCATGCTTCGATTGCGCGCGGGCGTGGACCATGAACTTGGGGCAGCCGGACGGTTCGCACGATCGCTTCGCCCGGCCTACGGAAGTTCAATTTCGCCGTCCACCACGTGGTTGAGGCCGGTGCCTTCCGCCGTTAGCGTCATGCGGACCTTCAACGTCTTGCCGCCGAACTGCCCCTTGCGCACAGTCTCCTCGATCTTGCGCTGCGAGGTGACGCCGACTTCCTTCAGGAACTTGCGGATCGACATGTTGAAGGCGTCTTCGCTCATGGCGGAACTCCTCTGTGTGCGGAAGGGATGTTAATGGAAGGTAAATCGTCAAGGAAGCAGCAATGACGCCACATGCCCCAGAATCTGACGTAAAAAATTTCGGCTACCTAGATGGGCGTTAGGGGCCGCTTCGGGTCGAGGCGCGACATTTGCGACATCAGTGGCAAGGCGACAGCGACAGTTGACCGCTCCCGGCCCGAAAGCAGACATCGTCGACGAACACGCTGTAGGTCGCAAATGCACCAGAGAACTTGATCTCAGCCGAGATCGCTCTGGGCAGAAGTTCCCCTGTCTCTGTCTTCCTGCTATCGTGGAGATGGGGGACGGCTCTATGAGCGAGAATCGCAAGCTGGCCGCAATTCTGGCCGCGGACGTAGTCGGATACAGCCGGCTCGCCAGCGAGGACGAAGATCGCACCCTGGCAAGGTTGCGGGCACTGCGCAGCGACCTGATCGATCCAACCATCGCAGTGCACAACGGCCGTGTCATCAAGCGCACTGGTGACGGAGCGCTGGTCGAATTCCGCAGCGTTGTCGATGCCGTGCGCTGCGCCATCGAGGTGCAGAACGGCATGGTCGAGCGCAACGCCGGCGTTCAGCAGGATCGGCGCATCGAGTTCCGGATCGGCATCCATCTGGGGGACGTCGTAGAGGAATTCGATGGCGACCTGATGGGCGACGGCGTCAACATCGCCTCGCGTCTCGAGGGTATCGCGGCCCCCGGCGCTATTTGCCTGTCCGAGGACGCCTATCGCCAAGTCAGGGCGAGACTCGATCTCTCCGTCAGCGATCTCGGCAACACGCAACTCAAGAACATTGCCGAGCCGATCAGGATCTATTCGCTCCAGGTCGGCACCGCCGCGGAGGTAAAGCCAGGAGTGACCGCCGCCGCCGTTGCTCGTGCGCCGGCCGCATTGCCGTTGGACCTCTCGATTGCCGTGCTGCCATTCGTCAACATGAGCGGCGATGCCGAGCAGGAGTACTTCGCTGACGGCATCTCGGAAGACATCATCACAGCTCTATCGAAGCTGTCGCAGCTGTTTGTCATCGCTCGCAACTCGTCGTTTACCTTCAAGGGCCGGAATGTGAACGTGCAGGAAGTGGGCGACAGTCTCAAAGTGCGCTACGTGCTGGAAGGAAGCGTTCGCAAATCCGGCAACAAGGTGAGGATCACCGCGCAGCTGATTGATGCCACCACCGGCGGGCATCAATGGGCGGAGCGTTTCGATCGCGACCTGACCGATATCTTCGCAGTGCAGGATGACGTCACGCAGCAGATCGTCGGCGCTCTGGAACTCAAGCTGACGGCCGGGGACCACCTGCGGCTCGCGACCGAGCAGACTCAAAATCTGGAAGCCTATGACTGCTTCCTGCGGGGCCGTGAACACATGTGGCAGCTGACGAGAGAGCAGAACATTCAGGGCCGGCAATTGCTGCAGCGCGCCGTCGATCTGGACCCGAAATTCGCCCCGGCGCACGCGTTCCTCGCCGTCACGCACGGGCTGGCCTACGTTAACCAGTGGAGCCGATCGCCGTCGAAATCGCTGGAACAGGCGACCGAGGCTGCGACGCTGGCGGTGGCGCTCGACGATCGGTATCCGTACGCACATTGGGCGCTGGCCGTCGTCAACTTGTACCTGCGACGACTTGACGTGGCCATCCGCGAGGCTGAACGCGCGATTGCGCTTGCTCCCAATCTTGTCGAGGGCCACGAGAGCCTCGGAAACGCGCTGCACTATGCGGGCAGATCCGACGAGGCCCTCGTCTGCTTCGAGCGGGCGATCGCCCTGAATCCATATTATCCAGACATTTTTCTGCACTTCCATGCGCAGGCGATGTTCCAGTTGGGCAGGTACGAGGAGGCCGTTGTCTTCCTGAAGCGACGACTAGTCCGCAATCCAGCCACCGACATCTCACGTGTGTTGCTGGCGGCGAGCTATGGTCACTTGGGCTGCTTGGCGGAGGCTCGCGGGCAGTGGGAGGAAGTGTTCCGGATCAATCCCGATTATTCCCTGGAGCACAGGCGCAAAGTGCTGCCCTACAAGAACCCCGCCGATTTCGAGCGCATTGTGGATGGACTGCGCAAAGCTGGCCTCACCGAGTGATTGCATTCCATCGCCGGCAGTCGTCCCACAGCTTCCGTAGGCTCCACAAAATCCGAGGCCTGAGAGACGTCCCGCATCACTCAGGCAGGCCGGCCTTTCGGAAGCCGTCGACAAAGTGGTCTCGTACAGATGCATCGCGCAGCGGCTGGGAGCTGAGCCAATGGCCGATCGTGAAATGAGGGTGGGCGATCAGGAACAATTCTGCTTCTTGCCGCGCCTCCTCACCGTGGCCCAACTGCGCAAGCGCAGCAGCCAGGAATTTGCGTGAGTTGGTACGATACGTGTCTTTCCTGCGGAGCGTAGCGGTTGCCGCCTCATAGTCACGCGCGGCGTATTGCGCCTGCCCAAGATGGCAAAGATACCAGCAGGGTGGGTAGGGATTGAGCCGCAGAGCTTTTTCGATCTGCGCCAGTCCGTCGGCAACCCTGCCGTCCAGCACTGAGATATCAGACATGGCGGCCCAGGTGTCGGCGTGGTTGGGGTCCAGCTCCAGGGCCTTTGCGAAGGCGGCCTCCGATTCCACCCATCGCCGCTCATAGGCCAGAATGGTCCCCAGAACGTAACGGCAGCCGGCATCGTTTGGATCCAGCTCGACCGCCTTCTGCGCCGATGTCGTCGCCATCTCACGGTTAGGATCTTCGGGCTCGCCGAAATGAGTCCAGGCAAGCCAACGGTTATAGGCGAGCAGACCGAGCGCCTCGGCATAGGATGGCTCGAGCTTAACCGCGCGCTGGAGCAGCATATAGGCCTCACGCTCGGTTTGCGGCGACTCTTCCGTCAGGAGGCGGGCGCGCACACACAGGTCGTAGGCCTCAAAGTTCTTCGGCCGATTGCGCGGCGTCGGGATGGTCAGCCGGCCGACGAGGGCTTCGACAATCTTGGCGTTGACTTCATCCTGCAATTCGAAAACATCTTCCACCGTCCTGTCGAACCTCTCGGCCCACAAGTGCCCGCCGTCAGCCGTGTCGACCAGTTGGGCGTTGATGCGGACACGGCCCATTGCGCGTCTGGCGCTCCCCTCCAGGACGTAGCGGACGCCGAGTTCCTGGGCGACCAGCTTTACGTTGACCGGCTTGCCCTTGTAGCCGTAGACGGAATTGCGCGCGATGACGAACAGGCCGGCCGTACGGGAAAGGTCGGTGATCAGGTCTTCAGTCAAGCCGTCGACGAAAGGCGCGTCGGCTTCATTCCCACTCATGTTCGTGAACGGCAATACAGCGATCGACGGACAGTCGGGCAGCGGCAATATGCTTTCCAGCGCATCCGGCCAATGCCACACGTGGACGGGGCGAGTCAGGTTCTTCAGGTAGCGTTCGCCTGCGTCGAAGAACCGGTCGCCGATCTTGCCGACGATCTCGTCGTGAACGCCGGCTGAAATGCAGATACCTCCCGGCGCGGCCTGCGTCTCCAAGCGCGCCGCGACATTTACCCCGTCGCCGAGGACGTCTGAACCATCGTCAATGACATCTCCCAGATTGACACCTACACGTAAAAGTAGTCGTCGATCTCCGGAAGCCCCGACAGTCGTGATGGCCCGCTGCATTTCCAGCGCTGCTTCGACCGCGTCCACCGCGCTGCCGAATTCGATCAGGAAGCCGTCGCCCATGACCTTGAAGATGCGACCGTTGTGGCGCGTCACAGCCGGCTCGATAACGCCAGAACGGAGTTCCCTGAGGTTCGCCAGCGTTGCGACTTCATCAGCCTCCATCAGGCGTGAATATCCCACCACATCGGCAACGACGATGGCAGCGAGACGACGCTGAAGAAATTGATCTGTCATGTGAGGACAAGCCCAACGACCAAATTAGCAAGTTATTGTTCAACTGCGGGTGAGTCAACAAGCCGCAAGAGGTAATGTCCAAGCGGTCTCCACCTCCATTGACTCGGTAGCCTTCTTTGTGACTGGCGGCGTCGAGGTGGACGACACGGAAATCTGTACCACGGAAAGCAGACGGTTCTTGAATGTCTGTTGATGGGGTCGAGCGGGGCTTCGGCGGAAGTGCCCAGTTCTGTTCGCGAAATGGCACCGGGGGAGACCCGAACTGCACTGCGCTAAGCCTGCATTTCTGGCTAGCTCTCCAGACGCGGCCAGTCTCCTTCGGCCCCAACTCGGACATACGTCGCTTATGAACTGACGTCCGCTGTGGGCGCAAACGTGATGTCCAAGGCGGGTTTGCCCCTCGACTGACGAGCTATCTTCGCATCGACACCAGAAAGCCGCCACGAAAAGAAGCTTGCAAATCAGATAAGTGTATGCTTATGTGTCGGCATGATCGAGAATGACTTTTTCCGGGCTTTGGCAGACCCGACCCGCCGCGCGATCTTTGAGAAGCTGGCGGCAGGGAGCATGAACGCCAGCGCCTTGCGCAACGGCATGGAGATCAGCCAGCCGGCAATGTCGCAACACCTTGCGGTTCTGCGGAGTGCAAAGCTCGTGAGGGAACAACGGCAGGGGCGTTTCGTGAACTACGAAGTCGATCCGGAGGGGCTGGCTCTGATCGCTCAATGGCTGGCGAAGTATCGCGCCTATTGGCCCGACCGCATCGCAGCTCTTAAGGTCTTGCTGAAGGACATGGATCAATGAACGAACAAAAGATCGAGGAGCAGGATAGCGGCGTCGAGCTGGAATTTGACTTGGGCGATCCGCCGCACAAGGTCTGGCGCGCGCTCAGTATTCCCGAATTTCGGGAAAGGTGGTTGCCAAAGGAGGCATTGGCCGATTCCGATGCGATCGCCGTCACCCCCGGCCAAGAAGTCCGCTACAAGCTGCGCGACGACAGCCCACCATTCCTTGAAAGCACCGTGACGTTCACGATCACCCCGAATGCCACGGGCGGAACCTGCCTTCGGATCGTCCACGTACTGACGGATGCAAGACTCGATGGAATGACAAGAGCGCCGGCGAACAGCAACAGTCCGCCCCTCATGCTCGCCGCCTGACGCGGCGAGCCTCACCCTAAAAATCTGGAAGTGGAAGTCGCCGATGCGCGAAGCGATGCAGCTCGTCCCTATGGTCGTAGAACAGTCCAGCCGGGGAGAACGATCATTCGATATTTATTCCCGGCTTCTGCGCGAGCGGATTGTCTTCCTCAATGGCGAGGTGAACGACACCGTTTCGGCCCTCGTCTGCGCACAGCTCCTGTTTCTGGAAGCAGAAAACCCCAAAAAGCCGATCTACCTCTATATCAATTCGCCGGGCGGCGTCGTGACCAGCGGCCTCGCCATGTACGACACCATGCGCTACATCCGCGCGCCGGTTCACACGCTCTGCATGGGCACGGCTCGCTCCATGGGATCGTTTCTCCTGATGGCGGGCGAGCCGGGCGAGCGGGCCGCCCTGCCAAATGCAAGCATCCTGATCCACCAGCCATCAGGCGGCTTTCAGGGGCAGGCGACCGATATGCAAATTCACGCCGAGGAAATCCTAAAAACAAAGCAGCGTATGACGCGGCTTTACGCCGAACATTGCGGGCGCTCCTATGAGGATTTTGAACGCGCCATGGACCGCGACCGCTTCATGACGTCGCAAGAAGCATTGGAATGGGGCTTGATCGACAAGATCATGCAGATCCGCGAAGCCCCGGCCGGTCAGTAAGGGATATGGCCTTGGTGTCGCTAAAATCGCTGGAGATCATGAAAGTCGTGCCGTGTGGCCCCCTCATCCGCCCTACGGGCACGGCGACAACGGTGATGAATCCATCCTTGGATGTCGGCTGCTGGCGCAAACGTGAGGTCTCAATCGGGGCTATCTTTGCGCCTTCGACGGCAGGTCCGGTCGTCGCGCTGCCACGCCCTGCGGGACCAGACAGAGAGCGGCGATACCGGCCTCTTCGGCCGCGCGCAGAAGCGCTTCGCGGAATTGTTCCGGGGCAATTTTGCCGCTGATGGCGTCGACGCAGGCTTTCACGGCAGCCACATATTCTTCGCCGTCATCGAAAGGCCAGTCGTTCATCAGGAGACGCGCCGCGTCTCCAAGCGTCCATACGATCTTGCGAGATGCCCGACCTCGCAAAGCAAAACCGACCGGCGTGAATGTTGCTGATGTGTTCCAGCACATTATCCTCGACCCCTCAAGGCGGGAATACTGCAATCCCCACTTTTTATATACGCGCATTTTATGAAAGTTGGAATTGAAATTTCGTGAAGCGTACCGCTTGAGCGCGAGGCTGCCGAATGAGGAAAAAGGGCGCCCTGCAACCTCATTTTCAAACGCTGCGTCGACACGTGTTGCACCGATTGAGGCATGCGGGATTTCTTCCCTTTCGATCTCCACCCGTCGGTTCAGTCACCGCAATTCGGCGGTGACCCGGAAGATGCCGCCGGCCGATGCGTCGGAGCAGACGACAAAGGTCGACCCTTCCTGCGCCATGAAGGCGACGTTGCCGCCGGCTTCGCAGGGGGTGGCGCTCCATTGCAGGAGGATGTCGCCATTGTCGGGCAGTTTTTCCGTTTCCATCTTTGTCGCACTGGCTATCCATTCGGTTGCCGACGGCAGGTGAACGGGGGCGTTCAGCTGTTTCGACAGCCAGGCGGTATAGTTCTGCGCCACGGCAAGCGGCACGTCGTCAGCCGGCTGCTCGGGGTTGTCGGCATAGGCCTGTGCCGAGGCGGGATCGGAGTTGGCGGTGTAATAGGCCGCCATCTCGGCGCGGGTGACGGCCTTTGCCTGCATGCAGAAGGATTTTTCGACCTTCACGGCGCCATTGGCGACGCCGAGCATGCCGCCGAGCTCCTTCATCGAGGCGGTCATCAGCCGGACATTCTCCAGCGAATAACTTCCTGCCGGCACTTGCTCGAAGGCAAGGGTCGGCGAAACCGGGCAGAAGCCGCGCGCCGACAGCGCCTCGAGATCGGCAAGGATCGGTTTGTACGCGACGACGGCGAGCTTATAGGCCTCGGCGCTATAGCGGCCATCGGCCTCGCCGATTTTCGGCGCGAGTGCGGCAAGCGTTGGATCGGCCGCGCCGGCGCGGGTGGCGATCGAGGCGTTGAGATCGGCGACCTTCAGCTTCAGCGCCGTCGCCTCGTCCTTTGCCGCCATGACGTCGGCGATGAGGGCGTCGAAAAGTTTGGCGGCGTCGCCATAGCCCGAGGTCGCCGCCGGCATCTGCCATTGCTCGGCCTTGGCCTTGGCATCGGTCATCAGGCCGCTCGCCTTGGCGACGTCGGGGCTATCGCCGGCGCCGATGCGATTGACGGTTTCGCGCTTTGCCGTTGCGTTCTTTTCGGCCGCTGCCAGCGCGGTCAGCGCCTTGGCGAGATCGTCGAAAGCCGCTTTCGAGGCGTCGTAATTGTCGATGGCGCCGTGCATTTGCTTGGCGGCGGCGCTGTCGGCGGCAGCCTTCAGCTTGGCGTCGGCCTCGGCGAAGCTCGGCGCCTTGTCGCCGCCGGCAGCCGAGGCTGACGCTTTCGCCTTCTCGGCATTCTCCTTCGAAATGGCGATCAGCGCATTGCCGAGATTGATGGCGGCAGACTGATAGCCCGGAAGGGCCTTTTCATAGTCTTCATCCTTGAGCAGCGCATCGGCGGAGGTCAGAGCCGCCGCACCGGTGTCGTAGGAAAGCTTGGCCTGGTCGCTGGCCGGGCGTTCCGGCGCCTTGGCGGCGATCGCCTTCTGTTTGCGACTTTCGGCTTCCTTCTTCCAGGTGCTGACATCAGCGACGAGTTTCGGATCCGGGCGGAGCAATTTCGGGATCGTGACGACGCCGACGCCGATGCAGATCAACAGCAGCGCTGCGATCATCGAAATTTTGACAGGCGTCCATTTTTTCGGCTTCGGCACCTCCGGCTGCTGCGGCATGCCGCCGCGCGGATCCCAGGACATCGGCTGAATGCCTGTCGTCACCCTCGTGTATTCGCCGAGCGCATCGGCGCCGGTGCGCGGGCGCTGGGCCGGGTCGCGGCTCAGCATCCTTTCGATCAGGCTTGCAAGACCCTCGGGAAAGCCGGGGATCAGCACGTCGAGCCGGGGAAAGATGTTGGAGGGATCGAGATGGATGTTCTTCCAGCTCTGCTCGCGCTGGTGCTCGTCTTCCCAGACCATGACGCTGTCGAAGACGCTATTATAGGTCTGGCGCGGCAGGAAGAGCTTGTAGGCGATCATGCCCATTGCATAGATGTCGAGGGCCGCGGAGGCCGAGAAGGTGCCGCTGGCATAGATCTCCGGCGCGCCGAACTCCGGCACATAGGGCGGGATGATGTGCTCGCCGATCTTCGAGATCAGGTGCAGATTGCCGATCCGGACCGACAGGCCGGAATAGTCCTCGGAAACATAGATGCACTGGTCCGTCAGGGCATTATGAGCGTAACCGGCGCCGTGCAGCGTCGCCAGGCCCTCGAGGATGTGGCGGCCGATTTCGGCGGCGCGCTCATAGGCCACCATTTCGGTTTCGTCGAGATACTGGTGCAGCGTCTTCGACGGCCGCTTCTCGACGATATAGAAATTGTCATCTTCCGGCGACGGCGGGATCAGATCCTCGATTTCGACGAAGCGCCGTGCGGTCAAGGATTTCGCCTCGTTGATGGAGGTCCAGACCCGCTCGAAACGCGCCTTGTCCAATTTCAGCGCCACATCGGGGGCGACGATGAAGACCGCATGATCCATCCGCTTGTCCTGGGCGGGATAGACGATGAACTCGTTCTCATAGACCGGCTCGCCGATCGTGTAGCGGGCGATCAGATCACTTCTCATGCACATGTCCCCCTGCAATCATTGGCATTCCATGAAACCGCATTCTATTCGCCTGCCAGAAGCGGATCGCCGATCAGACCTGCGGCGAGCACCAGACCGGTTCTTGTATCCCTGAGCGCGAAGGCAAAACGGGCATCGGCGACGACGCGAACGAGTTTCGGATCGATGCTGCGTTCGGTGATTGCTGCCGTGGCTGCCGCCGCCTCCGTGCCGTTTTCGTCGAGCTTGATCATCGTCTTCTGAAGAACGCGCGACAAGCGAATGTTTTCCTTGGTGAAACCCGGGAAAGCCGCATCCTTGGCCTTCCCGGCCGCCAGGCCCATCTGATTGAGCACCGGCATCAAATCACGCCCGTCGCTCAGGGAAAAGCGGGGAAGGAAGATTTCACCCTTGGCAGGTTCGAATTTTTCCCCCTGCAGCCAGGAGGTCAAGGCCTTCAGGTCGGCGCCGCCGACCCCCTTGCCGGAGCGCGCCGCCACCACGACCATGCTGTAGCTTTCGCCCGCATAGGCAAGATCGACGGCGGCGAATTTCTCGTCGAAGCGGAATTTCTGCCCATCGCCTGTAAGATGCATCATCGGCACCGAAATCGTCGAACCGTCCGGCCGCTGAAAGGGGCTTGCCGGGCTTTCTTTCTCGAAGGAGGTCTTCCAGCGCGCCTTGAAGGAGAGTGCGCCCAGGCTGACGAAGCCGCCGCCGGGCGGCGCGTCGAGCATGAGGGGAATGGCGCCCCGCGTCGTCTCTTTGACCCAGCCATTGATATGCTCAACCGAGGCCGGTCCGTCGAGATCTTCGATCGAAGGTTTGATCCGGTGGGTGGCGAGCATGGAAAGCGCGTCGGGGGCGAGCGCCAGCTTGTCGTCGAAGACGATGGCAACCGCCGTCGCCAGAGGCGCATCCGCCGCTGCCGGCTTCTCCGGGCTCATGGCGGCAAGCACCGTTTCCGGCCCCTTCACCTCGCTGCCGAAGCCGAGGCCCTTGGCGATTGCGGCCTTGCCTTCGGCGGAGGCGCCGAGGCTGGCAAGGCCGAGGGCTGCGGCAAGGCTTGCCGGCGACACCATGATATTGGCGGCCCCCTCCTTTGCCAGCGTGCGGTCGATCAGTTCGGCGGCAAGCCCCGCCTGCGCGGCGAGCATCGCCTTGCGGTCGCCGGAGTTGTCGGCATGGGCTGGGGCAAGCGTCAGCAGCGAAGCGGCAAGGCCCGCCAGCAGAGTGGATTTCGGCATGGGTTCCCTCCTCTTCAGCGGATGCGGTAGAATTTGGAATCGAACGACCACTTGCCCTGGGCGCCGGTCTCGTCGTCGCCGACGATCCTCAATGTTCGGGCGAGATCGTAGACATAGTTGAAGGCGGCGCGCTGGCCGACGAGCGGCGTCGGCACATCCGGCAGGTCGAGCACTTCGATCGGCTTGTCGCTGAGAATGGCGACGACCATGCCGACGCCGGCCGGCCCCTCCACCACATATTCGAAGCCGGTATAGGGATTGCGCGCATCCGGCACGACGACCGGACGGGCCGGATCGAGCCGGTTGTCGCCGCTCTTGGCGGTCGGTTTCAGCCCCATCGAGCGCTTGTTCGGGTAAAGCTGGGTCAGCTTGCCGGAGGCGTCGATATCGACGAGGATCAGATAGCCGGACTTCTTCGTGGAGACGCGCATCGCCACCTTGTCGCCGATGCCGACCGAGGTGCCGGGCAGCACGTCGACGGCGACGCCCGCCTCATTGTCCGTCTTCAGAGTATTCTCGACGGCGGCGACCGGGGTTTTCGCCTCCTCGCCGGTGATGACATCGCGGCCGAGCGCATCCGGCTGGCCATAAAATTGCGGCACCGGCGTGAAGCGGCAATCCTGCGCATGCGTCCGGCAATATTCGTCGGATTTGCGCCTTACATAATCGAGCAGGGCGGCGTTGCTGACATTCGGCTTGTCGGCGGCCCGCGCCACGCCATCCTGCACACCTTCGATGAAGCGGCGGGTGAAGACGCCGACGGGCGGCCTGGCCTCGCGGTCGACGAGCGCCCATTGGCCTGAGTTGACCGCCGACCAGACCATGGCGTTTTCGCCGCCGAAGGAGAATTTCGCCTCCTTGCCGGATTTGTTCGGCGGTTCGAGCTCGGCCAGCGCCGGGCCGAGGCAGCGCACGGAGCCGGAGGGGGCGGCCACCGCGCTGCGGCTGCCGGGCCCGACATGGCAGGCGTCGATCAACAGCGTGACGCGGCGGTCCTTGAGGCTGTTCAGCCGTGCGGCGATTTCCGTTTCGCGGATCTGGTTGGTGACGGTCACCTTGCCGGCCTCGCGCACCAGCTTGGCGTCGGCTGCGACAAGTGTCGGGCTGGTTGTTTCCTCGGCGCCCATTTCCTCCGAGCCCTGGCCGCTGAAATAGAGGAAGACCCGGCTTCCAGGCGTCGACTGGCGCACCAGCCAGTCGTCGATTTCGGCAAGGATCGCCTCGCGGGTGGCCTTGCGATTGGTCAGCGTGTGAATCTGTTCCGGGCGGTAGGCGAGCGTCTTCACCAGGAAGAGCTGCATCGCCTTGACGTCGCTGGCGGAGCCGGTGAGTTTTGCCTCGCGCATCTCGTAATCGTCGATGCCGATCAGCAGCACGCGGTCGCCGGGGGAGCCTTGGATGCCGGGTGCCTGGAGAGCGGGTGCCTCGGCAACAGGTGGCTGGACAGCGGGTTCTTCGGTGGCAGGCTTGGTGGTCGGCGCGGTATTGTCGGCGGGCGTTTCGCTCGTGGCGGCAGGAGCGGTATCGCCGGCGGGCGGGGTGGTGATGGCGAGGTTCGCCAGTTTCTGGCCGGATTGTCTGAGCTTGCTCCCGGGACCGGTGGTGGTCGAGGCGACCTGATCGGCGGCCGGCGTTTCGACATTCGGCACGTCGCCATCGGTCTTAGCGGCGATCCAGTCGCGGAAGGCGGCGACGCGGGTATAGACGCCGTAGTGCTCGGCCTCGGCGCAGCCGGCACCCCAGCTGACGATGCCGAGCTGGATCCAGCTCTTGTCCGGGCGCTGGGCCACCAACGGCCCGCCGCTGTCGCCCTGGCAGGCATCCTTGCCGCCTTGGGCATAACCGGCGCAGACATTGCGTTCGTCGATCGGGTTCATCCGCATCGAGCTGTCGCGATAGGCGGCACGGCAATCCTCGCGCGGGACGATCGGCAGTTCGACTTCCTGCAACTCGGTCGGCAGGTATTTGTCGTCCCAGCCGTGATCGGCCTTGGTGTAGCCCCAGCCGGTGACGACAGCCTTATGGCCGGCCGCCTCCACCTCGTCATCGGAGGCCGAGGCGAGGACCGCCGGCCTGGAGACGGCGGGTTCGGCAAGTTTGATCAGGGCGATATCGTTGGCAAAGACCTTGCGATCGAAATCCTCGTGAATGACGACGTCTTCGACGGCAAGGCCGGGTTTATCCGGCCCGTCGACCGAGATGACCTTGTCGATCTTCGACTTGCCCTCGACGATCAGCAGATCGCGGGCGAAGAGATCCTGCTTGCCGGAGCGGCCGCTGGTGACGCAGTGGGCGGCGGTCAGGATCCAGCGCGGCGCAATCAGCGAGCCGCCGCAGTGGCCGCCGAAGCGGCCGCGCTGTTCGGGATCGGGCGCCAGAATTTTTACCTGCCAGGGCCATTGGCCCTTCTTTGCCGCCTGGCCGCCGATGACGCGGCCGCCATCCTCGCCGGCAAAATCGGTATCCTGCTGCGCAAGGACCGGTGAGGCCAGCAGAAGCATGACGGCCGCAACGTTGAGGATGCTGCTGATCGACGCGCTCATAGCTTGGCTCCGGCGGAGGTATAGAGGACGGAAAATCCGACGCGGGCGCCCTCGGGCAGGACATCGGCGAGCCGCCTGGCGATATTGCCGGCGGTGCGGCGCCTGTCGTTCTGCTTCAGGAATTCGACGAGTTCGGGCATCGGGGTTTCGGAGGTGACGGCGACGAGCAGATCGGTGCCGAAGGGGGCGACGACCGACAGATCGAGGTCGAAATTCGCAGGCATCTCAGCCTCGGCATCTTTCTCGCCGGGATAGAGGAACTGCACGGTTCCATCGCCGGTGACGTCGAAGAGCATCAGCTTGCGGCCGGCTAGATCGGAGACCGTGACGCCGACGCGCTCGCCCTCGCGGTGGACGGTGTCGGACGGCGTGACGCGCACGGTCTGCGGATTGACCTCCGACAGCCGCTTCAGCGTGTCGAGCGCGGCCATCCGGTCGACGACGAAAGGCATGTCGCCGGCGCCGATGCCGGAGGCGACGACATCGCCGCCGGCAATCGCCTCGTGCTTTTCGGGATCGAAGACCAGTTCGGCATGGACGCCATCCGTCAGCTTGAACGGCGTGACGGCCGGCTCGATGCCCTGTAGCACCGCTTCGGCCCCAAGGGCGGCAATGCTGATCGGCGCGGGCTCGACGGGCGGCGGAGCGTTCGATTTTTCCGCCGCCGCCTGCGCCCCTGCCCCCTGGTAATCATAGACGACGGCGCGGTCGAGATCGGTTCCGGGCGGGCTTTGGGTGAAGATATTCTGCCGCTGGTCGGTGAACTGATAGACCGCCTGGCGCACATATTCGAAGAGTTCGCGGCGGCTGACGGCGCCGTCGCCGTTGCGGTCGGCCGCCCCTTCGAAGGCGCGGGCGGTGGCATAACTCAGCGCGCCGCGTTTCTGCGGGATGCCGGGAATGGAGATTTCGGGCGATTTGGTGTTGTCGTCAACGGCGGCGAGGAAGGTCAGCCGCTTGAAATCGAAGCCGGTGGAGAGCGCATCCGCCGTCGTCGAGATCGGCGCGAGGTCGTCCTCCTCGATCGTATAGGACGGCGCCTGGCGCCAAGTGATCTCGGCGCCGCGCGGATCGACATCGCGGGTCATGCCGCCGGCATGGCAGGTATCGGCGATGAAGACGACATCGGCGCCCTTGGCCTCCAGTTTGTGGATCAGCACCTTGAACTCGTCGCCGAAGATGCGCTCGCGCGATCCGGGCAGGCGGGTATCGAAGCCGGCGAGCACATAGACCTCGTCGCGGCCGCTCGGTTTCGAGCCCTTGACGCGCTCCGGCTCGCTCGAGCCGTGACCGGCGATGCCGAGAACGACAAGATCGCCGGTCCCTGCCCGTTCCGTCACGGCTTCGATCGCATGGAAGATGCCTTGGCGGTCGGCCTCGCCGTTTTTCAACAGCGTCATGTCCTCGACGCCGACCGAACGCAGGGAAAGGGAAAGGTCCTCGGCATCGGCGACTGCGCCGTGCAGCGGCGGAACGTTGCGGTAAAGGTCTATGCCGATCAGGACTGCCCGGACGGCGCCGCGCTCCGGCGCCTCGATGGTTTTTGCCAGGGTCTCTGTCGCCGCCAGACTGAGGAGGGCGAATGCGGCGGCCATGGAAACGGATGCGGACATGGCCAAACTCCCCTCGCCCCAGCTATTCGCGGCGCCATTCGACGCGGCGGTTCAGCGCGTCGACATCGTCTTCGGTGAGGTTTGCCGTTGCCGTCACATCCACCGGCTCGGAGGCGCCCCGGCCTTCGGCGTCGATCGAGGCATCGATGCCGTGGCTCTTCAGGAAATCGGCCACCGCCTGGGCGCGGCGTTCGGAGAGCTTCTGATTATAGTCGTCGCCGCCGCGCCGGTCGGTGTGGCCGATCAGGATGATGCGGCCGGGCTTCTGCTCCTTCAGCGCCTCCAGCAATTCCTCGGCGGCCTCGGTGCCGATCGAGGTGAAGCTCGACTTGTCGAAGTCGAAGGTGATCGGCACGGGAATGGACACCGGCACGATGCCGCGGACATTTTCGGAATAGATGCCGCCGAGCACGCCGCTGCGGTGATCCTTCTCGGCCGGCACGAAGCTGCCTTCAGGGTTGTCGCTCGTCGGGTTGGCGGCCAGGATGCGGGCCTGGGCGGCACGCTGGATGAGGTCGGAGATCGTGTCGGCCGGCGGCGCCTTGGGGGTGCGGGTCTCGTTCTTGATGATCTCGATTGCCTGCTGGTAATCGGCGGCGGCATCGGCAAAGCGGCGGGCGGAGAAATAGATCTCGCCGAGCGTGGCGGAGGCCTGCCAGAGCACCTGCGGACTGTCGGCGGCGACCAGCAGCGGCTCGTAATCGGCGACCGGCTGGTTGGCGGCCATCATCTCCTGGGCGGCGGCGAGCCTGAGGGCTGCAACGCGGCGCTGGGCATTGACCTGGAACTGGCCGCATTCGGCGCTGACGGCGATCGCATCGGCCTCGGAGGCGGCGGCATTGATATCCTTGGCGGCGACGGCGGTGTTCAGCTTGTCGAGAAGGGCGGTGCAGGCAGGTGTATCGGCATTCGCCACTTCGATATCCTCGCCGGCCTGGCTGGGTTCGGCCGAGCGGCCGAGGTTGAGCTGCGGCATCTTGATGCTGAAGCCGCCGGGAAGTTTGAATTGCGGCATCTTCAGCTGCGGCATCGGCAGCTTCGGCATTTTCGTCTGGGACGTCTGGGCTGGCTGCTTATACTGCGTTGGCCGGGTGGACGAGGTGGTGTCGGCGGGGCCGATCAACTGCAGCTCGTCGGCGGCAAGCTCCTGGCCGGGCGCCAGATTGGTGACGATCTTGTATTTCTTCGGCGGCTGTTGTGCGGCCTGCTCCACAGGCTTCGGCGCGACCGGTTTTGGCGCTGCCTTCGGTTTGTCGACCGTTTCCGGCTTCTTGGCGGCTTCCTGTTTGATCACCGGTTTCGGCTTCGGAGCGGCTGCCGGTTTCGGCGGCTTGGCTGCCTGTTCGACCGGTTTTGCTGCGGGGGCGGCTGCGACGGGCGGGGCGGCCACGGGCGGCAGAGCCGCCGGGCTGTCGACCGTCGTCAGCATCAGCGTCTTGCTGCTGATCTTGGTGCCGAGGCTGCGGGCCTCTTCCAGGCTGCGGGACACGGCATCCATGCCGCCGTCGACCGAGCGGAACATGCCGCTGCCGCTGCCGCCGAGATCGGCGAAGATGGTCAGCGGCTTGGAGGAATAGAAGACCTTGATCTGCTCCTGACCCACGGGGCCGGAGACCTGCAGCCGGGCGCCGCTGGCCGGATCCGGCACCTGCACGCGCTTGCCGGGGCCGACGAGGGCATCGGTCTGATATTTGTTCGGGAAAAGCTTGATGACGGAACCGTTCGGCGAGACGTTCAGTACCGTGACATAGCTGTTCTCAGTCGACTGGATGAACAGGCCGACGACTTCGCCGATGGCGTATTTGGCCTCGGCGCGATCGAAGGTGATGCTGACAGGGCCGGTCTGTGCCGGCGCCTCGGTCAGTGTGCGTTCGTTCTGCGCCTCGACGGCGGGAACCACCGCAAAGAACGAGAGGAAGGTGGCTGCGGCTAGGATGGCTTTGCGGTGCGACATGGGAAAACCTCCTCTTCGAACAATCTCACACTGTGTTGAAGATGAGAATAGCACCGACCGGCGAAATTGGGATGGCTTTGCCTGTCTTGCTTGAGGGAGGGTTACAAATTATTTGGAGCCGCGAAGAAACCGTCCCGGAAAAGACGTGCGCAAGACTCTGGATCGGCAATATCAGCCGCCGGATCTCGTCTTTTCGACTTTGGACCTGCGTTTAGTTCTTGGGTTTCTGCCCGGCTGATTTCAAAATCGAGATCAGGTCGCTCATCCCTTCGGGCGAGGAATTATAGAGCCAGAGAATATCCGGATTATCGACCGTGAATTCCTTGCCGGGGCCCGAGCCCATGTCGCGGCCGGGCGAGGTCGCGTCCGGGAGTTTGCCTTGACCGGGTGTCAGCCCCTTGGCGCTTTCGTGTTCTGCGATGATCGCAGTGGCTGCGGCAAAGGCCTTTTCGTCATGCTGGCGCAGCGCCGCAAGCGCGGGGTTGCGCGCCGCCAGCGCATCCTCGGCCGGGCCGGCATGGCCAAGCTGAGGCATCTGCAGCGCCAGCAGCAGGCCGATCGACAGGGGTATGAGCCGGGATTTCGTCATCGTCGTCACATCCGTCTTATGGGCGCTACCGCGCGCGACATGCTTGCGGACAATAGGCAGAGGCCGGAAAGATGGCAACGGCGCTCAGTGCCAATCGGTTGGGAGGGGTGAAATAGGCTTGGGAGCGTCCGCGGGACAGATCGCACATTCTGCTGGCGCCGGCTGTGGCCGGCGTCATCGCAGACAAGCACATCGGATCGGAACGATGTTCGCAGGGATAGCATTCTCCCGCGGATTAGTCGGTGTCATCAGGTAAAATTTTCTAATCAAAATTGTCGTCTAGCTTATCCCCCGGCTTCTTAACAATATAGCTGGAAGGAAGCAGGTTAGGCCGGCAACCAAAGGGCACGGTTGGCGCCGTTGCGACGGCAATAGGCCCGAGTTCCAGGCTTTGATTTGTATCAAGGACACGAGAGGGCTCGCCAGTCCATGTAATCGTAGAAATGTTTGGCTTTTACATAATTCCGGGGGAGGAAAATATGATGAAGTCCCGTTTCATGGCTATTGCAGCGGCTTCGCTTGCGGCGTCGTTCATTGCTCCGGCAGGCTATTCGGCAGAGGGCGGCGATATCGGCACGCTGACGCCTGAGAAGGCCGACAAGGCGTTCGCCGGCAAGCCGGTCTACTCGCCCTATGCCGGGCGCAACTTCCCCACTCGGCCGCTGTTTGGCGATACGCACCTGCACACGGGTGCTTCGTTCGACGCCGGCGCATTCGGCGCACGGTTGACGCCGCGCGACGCCTACCGCTTCGCACGCGGAGAGGAGGTCATGGCCTCGAGCGGTCAGCCGGCAAAGCTGTCGCGTCCGCTCGATTTCCTGGTGGTCGCCGACCACTCGGACAATATGGGGATGTTCACGGACCTCTTCGCCGGCAAGCCGGAGGTGATCGCCGATCCGCAGGCCAAGACCTGGTACGAGGAAATCAAGAACGGGCAAGGCGGCAAGGCTGCGCTGGAGATCATCTTCGCCTTCGGCAAGGGCACGTTGCCGCAGTCGATGATCTACGGGCCGGAAACGCGTCCCTACAAGAACGCCTGGCAGGACACGATCAAGGCGGCGGAAGAATATAATGATCCGGGCCGTTTTACGGCCTTCATCGGCTATGAGTGGACATCGAACACGGCAGGCAACAACCTGCACCGCAATGTCATTTTCCGCGACAATGCCGACAAGGCCGAGCAGGTGCTGCCCTACACGACGCTGAAGCCGCTCGGCAGCGACAATCCCCGCGACCTGTGGAAGTGGATGCAGGCCTATGAGGACAAGACCGGCGGCAACGTGCTGGCCATCGCACATAATGGCAACCTGTCCAACGGCCGCATGTTTCCGTTGATCGAATCCTTCACCAACAAGCCGGTGGACAAGGACTATGTGGAGGAGCGCGCAAGGTGGGAACGGCTCTACGAGACGACCCAGACGAAGGGGACGGGGGAAGCCCATCCGGCGCTGTCTCCGAATGACGAGTTCGCCGATTTCGAAATCTGGGATTTCGGCAATCTTGACGCGAGTGTGAAAAAGACGCCTGACATGCTTGAGTTCGAATATACCCGCTCGGCCCTTCGCAACGGCCTGAAGCTGGAAGCCCAGCTCGGCACCAACCCCTACAAGTTCGGCCTCGTCGGCAGTTCGGATGCCCATACCGGCCTCGCGGCCATGGAAGAGGAAAACTTCTTCGGCAAGACGACGCCGCAGGAGCCAAGCCCCGAGCGCCTGACCGCGACCTTCGTCAAGGACGACAAGACCGGGATCACGGTGATGGACTGGGAGGTCGGCGCGTCAGGTTACGCCGCCGTCTGGGCGACGGAGAATACGCGTGAATCCATTTGGGACGCGATGCAGCGCAAGGAGACCTATGGCACAACGGGATCGCGCATGATGGTGCGCTTCTTCGGCGGCTGGGATTTCGCGCCGGCCGACGCCGAGACCCGCAATCCCGGCGCGATCGGCTACGACAAGGGCGTGCCGATGGGCGGCGACCTGACCAAGGCGCCTGACGGCAAGGTGCCGACATTCCTCGTCGCGGCGCTGAAGGATCCGATCGGGGCCAATCTCGATCGCTATCAGATCGTCAAGGGGTGGTTGGACGACAAAGGCGACACCCATGAACAGATTTACGATGTCGCCTGGGCCGGCGACCGCAAGCCCGGCGCCGATGGAAAACTGCCGTCGGTCGGCAGCACGGTCGACATCGGGAACGCCACCTGGACCAATACGATCGGCGCTCCTGAACTGATCGCCGTCTGGACGGACCCGGACTTCGATCCGACGCTGAAGGCCTTCTATTACGGGCGCGTTATCGAGATCCCGACGCCGCGATGGACTGCTTATGACGCCAAGCGGTTTGGCAACAAGCCGCTGGAGGGCACATCGATGACCGTGACCGAACGCGCCTATACCTCGCCGATCTGGTATACGCCCTGACACGACGAGAAACCGGTGCTGAAGCGCGTTCTCAAAGAACCCCTCGTGCATTTTCTGGCGCTCGCGCTCGCGATCTTCGCCGGCTACGCGCTGGTCGGCGCCGGCGAAAGGCAGGAACGCATCGCCGTTACCGCGCCGAAGATCGAGCAGATGGCGACCTTATTCACCAAGACCTGGCAGCGTCCGCCGAGCGCGGCGGAGCTCAAGGGGCTGATCGACGATTATGTGAAGGAGGAAGTCCTCGTCCGTCAGGCGCTCGCCCTCGGGCTCGACAGGGACGATGCGGTGGTCAGGCGGCGCCTTCGCCAGAAGATGGAGTTCCTGAACACGGCGGACGCCGAGGCGCTGGAGCCGACCGACGCGGAACTCGAAGCCTATCTCACCAGCAACGCCGACGCGTTCAGGATCAAGGGCATGCTGGCCTTCGAGCAGGTGTTCCTGAGCCCGCAGCGGCACGGCGGCCGGGCCAAAGAGGAGGCCGGCTCCATCCTCCAGATTCTGCTGTCCGATCCGGAGGCGAACCGCTCGCTGCTCGGCGACGCCACGCTGCTGCCGCCCGAGGCTGCGCTCTCCGACAGCGCTTCGATCACGCAGACCTTTGGGGCCGATTTCGCCAAGGCGCTCGACCAGGCACCCGTCGATCAATGGATCGGGCCGGTCGTGTCCGGTTTCGGACTGCACCTCGTGCGGGTGACGGAGCGTGTGCCTGACCGTACGCCCTCGCTCGGCGAAGTGCGTGACGCCGTCGCGCGGGAGTGGACGAACGCCAGGCGCAGCGAACTCGAAGACCAGCGTTTTGCGAAGCTTCTCAAGGGTTATACGGTGACGATCGAGAGCCTCGTCGGCAAGGAGACCGGCCGGTGAAGCCGATCGGCAGAATATTCGCATTCCTGCTTGCTGTGCTGCTTGCTGCGGCAGCCCGGGCGCACGAGGTCCGCCCGGCCTATCTCGACATGCGCGAAACCGCCACCGACACGTTCGCCGTCGTCTGGAAGGTGCCGGCGCAAGGCGAGATGCGCCTCGGGCTTCATGCGCGGCTGCCGGCCGCCTGCGCGGAGAATTCCGAGCCGGTTCGGTCGATCGAGCAGGGCGCCTATTTCGAGCGCTGGAACGTCGCGTGCGCGGGTGGCCTGAAAGGCGGCGAGATCAACATCGACGGCCTCAAGTCGACGCTGACCGAAGCGCTGGTGCGCATTGAATATGCCAGTGGAGATACCGAGCTTGCGCGCCTCCTGCCCGATCGGCCGCGCTTCGTGGCGGCCGGCACGCAGACGAGCATCGAAGTGGCGCGAACCTACTTCCTGTTCGGCGTCGACCACATTCTCTCCGGCCTCGATCACCTGCTCTTCGTGCTTGCGCTCATCCTGCTCCTCCGAAACCGCTGGATGCTGCTCAAGACCATCACGGCGTTTACGATCGCCCACAGCATCACACTGGCTGGAGCGTCGCTTGGATATTTCAGCCTGCCCCAAAGGCCGGTGGAAGCCACGATCGCGCTCAGCATTGCGTTTGTGGCGCGCGAACTGGTCAAGACGGAACCGGGCGGGAGGCGGCTGTCCGAGAGCTATCCCTGGCTCGTGGCCTTCGCGTTCGGACTGCTGCACGGCTTCGGCTTCGCCGGCGCATTGAAGGAAACCGGCCTGCCGCAATCGGACGTGCCGCTGAGCCTCTTGACGTTCAATCTGGGCGTTGAGGCGGGGCAGACCATCTTCGTTGCGGCGATCCTGGTCCTGTTCAGGATCGGAGCCGCTCTGGTCGCCTTGCCGCTGGCGCCGACCCGCCGGCTCGGCGCCTACGCGATCGGCACGGCGTCAATGTTGTGGCTCGTTCCCAGGATCGCCGGTCTCGGGATATGAGAGATGGCGCGGAACAAAGATCGGCTGGAAACCTGCCGCGCTTTAGCTCTTTGTTTTGATGCATGTCGTTATCCCGGAACCGCTGCAAACTTCCGGGCGACATGCATTAGAAGTGGATCACCAGGCCCAACATCGGGCCCTGCTGGACGACGTCGAAGACAAAGTCGTCGTTGCTGTAATCCACCCCGAGCGCGCGGTACCCGGCAACGGCCGAGACGTTGTCGGCGAACCGGTAGCCGATCGCAGCGGCAACGTCCCAATCGAGGTCAGCGCCGCCGGCGCCGACGAGTCCCCAGCCGGTCAGGTAGACCTCCGGGGTAATGGCGTAAGTGCCTTTGAAGCCGACCAAGCCGTCCACCCAGGTTGCGTTATCCGTTCTGGAGCGCCCGCCCAGAATGCCGCCGTGGAAGGAAAGCTCGCTTTCCACGGACCAGACAAGCAGGCCGCCGCCGACATCCAGCCGCGCGGAACGGTCTTCGAAAACCCCATAACGGCGCCGAGGAAGCCTGCGAAGGTCTCACTCGATAGCTCGACACCGGTTGCCAGAAACCCTTTCGGGGTGCCGGCTTGACCCGAGATCTTAGCGTACATCACATCGTCAACTATGCTGTAGTTGGCCAAACAATTTTCGAGACGCCGTATCATAGCGTGCTGTCGGGCTACAGGTTTCCTGGTTTTTCCTGGTTTTGCACTATCTTCGACAATCGAAGGGGCGCGTTACTTGACCGAGGCGCCGGTCGATCCTGCGGGCTCCTTTTGCGCCAACCGAATGCTTCAATCCGTTGCTTTGGCGCCGGGTCAGAGGATCTTCAATTGCTGCAGGCTGAGGCGCAGATCCCGCAGCATTTCGCCGAAGATCTCCTCGATCGTTCCCGTCGACCAGACGACCATGGTGCCATAGGGCGAGCGCTTGCGCTGCATGAAGCCGGCGGTCTCAAAATCGATCAGCGTCTTGCGGCAGGTCTCGCTCGACATCACCGCCACCAGGAACCGGGCGAGATTGGACTGGTCGATGGCGCCTGATTTCTCCGCCCAGTTCTGGATCAGCCGCGGCTTGGTGTCGGCGGTGAACATCGAGGCGAGCGCGCGATCCTGCGACAGCCCCAGGCGCTGCAGCTTGGCCGGATCGCGGGTCAGCGAAACCACGTAATCATTGTGCAGATCGGCGAAGCGCTCGATATCCTCGGCCGTGTTGATGCCGAAGACCTTCATCGAGTAGAGGAATTCGGCCATCAGATAGGTCGGCTCGGAGCGCAGTTGGGCCAGATGCTTGTCATCGGTGCTTTGCGAGGCGGCGCAGACGCGATCGGAGAAGCCTATCCTTGCGGCGCGCACCTGCTCCAGCAGGCTGATATCGAGCGCCAGTTCGTCACCGTTCCATTCCAGCATAAGCATTTCCCGCCAGCAAATCTTCGAGACGATGTTCTTGTACTATCGCCGGCGCCAATCTCCAAATCGTTTGGAAAGCAACGGCTTGCTGACAAGGCGCATCTATCTTACCATTTCGAAGACTTGACGGTCAGAGAAGGCCGAGCCGGCCTGACATCGTCCTGTTCGGGGGTCGAGGACATGCGTAGTTTTGGGTCGCATATTCTGATTGCCGCGGCACTTGCGGTCGCCTCGCCGGTTTTTGCCGAAGACACGACGATTATAGAGCTTCGCAGCGGCGATGGCGGCCGCTCGGTTGGCATTATTTCCGCCAGTGAGGAAGTCGAGGCATCGGGACCTGCGGCGATCACCGTCGGCGACGACGGCACCATCTATATTCTCGACCAGAACAATGGCCGCGTGATCGCCATCGACGCCGAGCGCTCGCAGGCCGAGCCCGAAATCCTGCCGCTGCCGGAAAATGCCAGCCCGGAAGATCTGGCCGTCGTCCACAACGAACTCTACCTCTGGTCGGACGGTGTCGTGCCCCTCGAACGCTCCACCGAGGCCGATGGAAGGTCGCAGACGCTGCGCGCCGTCGATGGCGGCGATGCCGACGATTACACCCGCTCGGTCTTTGCCTCGATGGGCTCGGTGCCGCCGGGGCCGCTGAACAGCATCGTCGATGAGATCGGGCGCAGCACCAGCCGGCCGGCGCCCCGCCCGCCGGTCATTCAATATGTGCCGAGCCGTGGGCTCGGCGATATTGTCGCCGAAGTCTCGGCTGCAAACGACAAGGCGGAGATCCTGCTGCGGCGCAGCAGCTCGGAGGAGAATTTCCTGTCGCTGCCGCTGACTGCCGAGGGCCGCATCGGCACCGTCGAACTTCTCGACATCGACACGACGGGCAGGCCCTATGCGCTGGTCGAACTCGTTCCCGCCGATCAGCCAGAGCGCACCGGCATGCTGGTGGTGCGCTTTACGCCCAACGGGGCGATCGACCGGGTCTACGACCTGCCGATCGACCCCGGCACGGTCTTTTCCCGGCGTTTCGTGGCGATCGGTCCGCGCGGCGACGTGCTCTATCTCAAATCGCAGGAAAGCCGGGCGCAGGTGCTGCGGCTCGACGGCCGCGACCCTGGCCGAAAGCTTGCCGTCGCGCGGCCGGCAAAACCGCTCAATGCCGGCAAGCCGGGCAAGGCGCCGAAACTGGCGATCGTGCCGAAGTCGCGCAGCGACGTCATCGAGCGGGCGATCGGCTTCGAGACACTGAACTGGCTGGTGACGTCATCAGCCTACGGCAAGGACCCAGGCCCCGGCTGCATCAACATGAACCGGCTGCGCCGGCCGATCTACCTGATCGGCAAGCGCGGCCAAACGGTGAAGGGCGTTCCCTATTGCTGGGGCTGCAAGACCCGGCTCGAGGATTTCATGGACGGCGTCGAAAAGGGCCAGACCGCCGGCAATGTCTGCACCAAGAGTGCGCCGCAAACCAATATTCTCGGCGTCGACTGTTCCGGTTTCGTCAGCGACGCCTGGGGCCTGAAGATGCATGTCTCGACGCGCGCCATCCCGGGCATCACCAAACGCGTCGCCGACCCCTGGTCGATGCGGCCGGGCGACGCGCTGAACAAGCCCGGCTCGCATGTGCTGTTGTTCATGCGCTTCACCGACGACCGCAAGGTCGAGGTGATGGAGGCCTCGCCCAACGCCTGCAAGGGCCGCGTCTGCCGCAACACCTATTCGCTCGGCAGCCTCTTGATGCGCGGCTACCAGCCGGTGCGCTTCAAGGGGCTGGATGGGTGAACGGCGGGAGCGTCTAGGACGTTCCTTGCGCTTTTCAGACGCGCGGCACGGTCGGCGCCAGCCGCCGCTTCGCCATCGCCAGAAGTCCATGCGCGGCGACAGTCTCCACATATTGCCGATAGACGGGATCTCGGCTCAGCATGCGCTCTTCGGCGCGGGCGCGCAGCAGATAGATCAGACTGACGATCGCCAGCATGCCAGCTCGTGCCAATCCTTCGGCAAGACCGCTGGCGACGAAGCTCGGGGCTGCAAACAGCCACCAGGAGATGTTCTTCGAGAGGTAGGCCGGATGTTTGACGAAGCGGTAGGGGCCTGACGTAATGATGCCGCGATGGGTCAGGTTGGAAAAGCGCGGCCCGAAGGCAATGGTCGCCCAGACGTAGATTATCGCGCAGGACAGCGTCGCAACGCTCCAGACGAAGCAGACCACCGATCCCTCCTGTATAACGCTCTCCCAACCGGGCCCGGCGCCATAGGGCACGAAGGCGCTGGAAATCGCCGGGAAGAACGGCTCGTAGCAGATGAGGCAGACGAGCCAGCCGAGCGCCGTCGTCTCCGTCGCCCTGACATGCCATCCGAACAGTTTGAAGGTGGCGATATAGCCGCCGGCCGCCAGGATGACGTCGAGAAGGAAGACAAGCCGCAGCAAGCCTTCGAACCAGGCCACTGAAAATGGAGGAAACAGCCAGGCCGGCCTTTCGGCAAGATCGGAAAGCGCCGCTATGCCGCTTGAAAACATCAGCACGAGGAAGAAGCATTTAATCGTCAGCAGGCGCAATGCGAACAGCACGTCTTCTTCGCGAAAATCCTGCATCAGCACCGCACGTCCGACCTGATTGAGATAATCGTCGGGCTCCTCGGCGACGAGATCGGTGACCGCGACGTAGAGAATGGTGGCGCCGGCAAGGACGATGGAAATGGGGATGGTCGTGTGGCCAGCCCCGATGAACCATTGGACCGCCGACGACTGCGTGAAAAACGGAAAGACCGAGCAGGCGATGACGACCGCACCCAAAAGCGCGGCGAGGCCGACAAGCTTGGTCCCGATGCGCCGCCAGGAAGCGGCGGGAGCCTCATGCCGCCTCTCTCGCGAGGCCCAGGCTCGATAGGCGGCCGGCGTGCCGCAGACAACGATCCACGCCAGGAGTAGACAGAGGACCGCAAGCGCCATCGCCTTGCCGGGCTCGAGCTGCAGATAGGTTGCGAGCGCGATGCCGACGAGGACGCCGGCAAGGGTCACTGTCTGCGTAACCAAGGGGCTCCCGGCAAGGGTATCCCTGTCCTGAGATGTCGGCACGCGCTCGGCTTTCGCGTTCACATTGCCGGCTGTACGGAGACCGGAGAGCGTTTCCGCGCCGCCTTCACTGCCTGCGCCAACGCTGCCTCAGCTGCCGGTGGTGACAGATCTGGCACCGAGATCATCGCAATATCGAGCCTGTCATAATCGACCATGTAATAGCCCGATCCGGTAGCCATGACTGCATCAGGTCTGATCGCCAGCAGGTCCTGCGCGACTGTGCCGATGAACATCGGCCCGCCCCAGATATAGCGGAAGACATAGATGGGTATGCCCTGAGCGGACGTGCCAAGGCGGCGGATATCGGTCTTCAGGCGGCGGTCGGAGCCCCACGAGCCCCCGCTGGAACTTGAAGAACTGCTAGAGCCGCCGCCGCCCATGCCGCCGGAGCTGGAATTCCCAGAGGATCCGTTTTCAGAGCGGGAAAAAGCCGGTTGACTGCTCGTTGCTGCGACCTTTTTGACGGTCGGCGTTCGTTTTGCTGCCGGCTGTTTATTGACTGTCGGCTCTTCGCTGGCGAACAGTGTCCTGGCGCCCGGGTCGAAGATGCAACTCTGCAGGATTGCCCCTGAGCCCGCGATGAAGGTTGAACACATGAGAACACGGATGATGAGCTTGCTGTTCATATAAGGCGCCCCCAGACCGCCATTTAGAAGAGATCGTACCTCGGATTTCGCTTTACCCAGGTCGCCTTGGCGAGCTGAACGAGCCTGTCATCCAGCGACTTGGTTTTCGGAAGTGCCTTTTTCTCTTGGGCGGTCAGCTCGGCCGCAAAGGCCTCCTCCGCTTTTTTCTTTGCAGTATTGGGCAAGGTCTTGAGTGCCGCCTTTGCCTGGTTTTTCGGATCGCCGCTGCCCGGCATGTTGATGGCGGTCGCCAGCGCGAAATACCGGGCCGCCGTTATCAGGCTGTCAGCATCCGCAGCGTCTTCCTTCGCCAATATCCCGCGGTCGAGCGCGCCCCAATAGTCGCCGCGTTCGGCACCCATCTCCAGCCACTTCACCGCTTCCGCCTTGTTGGCGGCAACGCCGATCCCGTCGCGGTACATGCGCCCGAGATTCGTCGGGGCATAAGGTTGACCGCCCTCTGACGCCCGCGTGAAAAGTTCAAGCGCTTTCGGGAGATCCTCCGGCGCGCCCTTTCCGAAACGGTAGACCAGCGCAAGATTGTTCAGCGAATAGATGTCGTTGCGCTGGACGCCGGCCTCGTAGAAGCGAATGCCGCGGTCCGGATCGGCCGGAACGTTGACCCCGTTCAAGAAGATATAGCCGAGTTCGTTCATCGCATAGGTATGGCCGAGATCAGCGGCTTGCAGCATCAAGCGCAATCCCACTTGCTGGTCGGCCTTGGCGCCGCGGCCGTAATAGAGGGACTTGCCGTAGCTGAGCAGAGCGAAGGGATCGCCCTTGGCGGCACCAGCCTTGGCGATCTCGCTGGCCTTGGCCGCATCGCGCGGAACGGAGGCGCCGAATTCATAGAGGCTCGACAGTTCGTAGATCGCCCGAACATGCCCGGCATCCATCGCCTTCTTGATCGTGGCGAACGCCGTCTTGGTATCACGGTTGGCGAGCTGGGCGCGGCCGAGCTGGTAGACGAAGCGGGCAACCTCGGGATAGGCCTTCACCGCTTCCGTGCAGGCAGGCAGGGCCACATTCGGGTCGATCTCGTTCGGCAGCTTGCCTGCGGTCACGCCCTGCAGGTCGAGGGGTGCGGCGGCTGATGTGTCGCAGGCGTCGAGCACCGGCTTGAAGGTGACGGTCGCTGCCGGCAGGTTGTCATTGGCCGCCTGCAGCGTCAGGGCGAAAGGCTGGTTCTCCGTGCCGATCTGCGGCTCGTAGGAAAGGCCCGGAATGTCGGCTGCCTCAAGCACATGGCCGAGCCCGATCACCCGGTCTCCGGCCCGCAGCGTGCCCTTGTCGGACAAGGCTGCGACCTTGAAGGTCATTTCGGCGGCCGATGCCGGAACGACCGGCAGGCTTGTCTTGACAGGGCCGACGCCGATCGGCGTGTCGACGTCGCGCGGCAGCGTTTTCAGATAGGCATCGGCGTCGGCAAGCCGCACCTGCTTTTGCTGCTCGAGCTGGGCGAGCTTGGCCCCGGCATCCGCCGAGACGGTGATCGCGACGACGCCCTGCGTCGCCTGACCATAGGGATCGCTGACGGTGTAACCGATCAGGCCGACGGTTCCGGCGCTAACGCCTGAGGAATCATAGGTGAGTGCCGTGAGCGCCGCGACCGGCATCTTGGCGCCCTGCTCGACCGGCTTGCCGTCGAAGCTGAGCTTGCCGGTCTGCGGAAGCTGGTTGAGGGTGACGAGCAGCGCCGAGCCGGTCTCGTCATGCGGCGGAGCGATCGGCAGCTTGGTGGCGGCAGCCCCTTCCGGCACGCTCACCTGCTGCATCGGCTCGACGCTCGGCGGCGGCGGCGCCGGAATGAAGTAGAAGCTGTCCATCAGCGAGGAGTTTTCCCAAGGGACCTGCTTGCCGCCTGTCATGGCGATCACGTCGCGGCGCACATCGGTCAGCACCTGGCGGATTTCCTTGTTGGGTTCGCTGGCGCGTTTGATGAAGGATTCGGAATAGGGGCTGAGCGCCCCGGTGCCGTCCAGCGCCACCTGGCCCGGTTCGGTGGAGAAGGCGATCAGGCTGCCGAGATCGCTGTCGATGCGCGCAAGACCGCGGGTGGCGCCGACCGGCTCCAGTTTTTCCGCCATCCAGAATTTCTGGGCGTTGAAGGGATTGTTGCGGCAGGCATCGAGGAAGATCAGCTGCACCCGCGAATTCTGCTTGAGGTGATTGAGGATGAGGTCGAGCGGCATGGTCTGCGTCTCGACGTCATAGGGTGTCTCGAGCGTCGCATCGACCGGCACGAGGAAATTCTGCCCGCCGACCTGGATGCCGTGGCCGGAATAATAGATCAGGCCGGCCTCGGCATTGCTGGTCGAACGCAGGAAGCGGCGCACCGTATCCTCGAGCCCGATGCGGTCGACATTGACGCCGATCGTCACGTCGAAACCGGCCGCGCGCAGCGTGGTCGCGACCTCTTCGACGTCATTGGCGGGATTGGGAAGCGAGGGCAGCGTCTTATAGACCGAGTTGCCGATGACCAGCGCGACGCGGCGGCCGTTTTCACCTTCCGTGATGGCGGCACGTGCGGTAGCCGTCGACAGCAGCATTGCCGCAGCAATCAGCAGATAGGCGCACAGTCTCTTGACGTAGTGAAACTTGGGCATGGCTCGATCGCAAACATTCTATTGTTTAAGTTCAATAAAATTTGCTGGCCTGCTGGTGCTGGGCCCCCTCCGCATTCACTGTTTGAAAATATTCCTCACCGCTAAAAAAAGCAAGCTTCGCCCGCCTCCAAGTGAATTGGAGCAGTCCCGTCAGATTGGAAGCCCATCGGCGTCAGGAAAGACTGTCGAAAACAGGAAATTATCCTGCGGCCGGCAGCGGATACGTCGGAGCCGGCGAAGTTTTCTTAGCTCGGAAACGTATAGTTGCTGATCGAGGCCGATTTCATCTCGATCGAGAAGCCCGGCTGAGTGGGCGGCATATAGGCGGCGTTCTCGATCCGGCAGGGGTCGAGGAAGTGTTCGTGCAGGTGATCGACATATTCGATGACGCGGCCTTCCTTGGTTCCGGAGACGGCGATGTAGTCGATCATCGACAAATGCTGGACATATTCGCAAAGCCCGACACCGCCGGCATGCGGCCAGACGGGCAGGCCGAACTTGGCGGCGATCAGCAGCACGGAGAGAACTTCGTTCAGCCCGCCCATCCGGCAGGAATCGATCTGGACGATGTCGATCGCGCCCTCGGCGATGAACTGCTTGAACATGATGCGGTTCTGGCACATCTCGCCGGTCGCGACCTTCACCGGTGCGATCGCCTGGCGGATCTTGCGGTGGCCGGCGACATCGTCGGGGCTGGTCGGTTCCTCGATGAAGAAGGGCTTGGCCGGGGCAAGCGCCTTGACCCAGTCGATCGCCTGGCCAACATCCCAGACCTGGTTGGCGTCGATCATCAGGTAACGATCGGGACCGATCACCTCGCGGGCGATCCGGAGGCGGCGGATATCGTCGTCCAGGTCGCGGCCGACCTTCATCTTGATATGGTTGAAGCCGGCGTCGATCGCCTCCCGGCAAAGGCGGCGCAGCTTCTCGTCTTCATAGCCGAGCCAGCCGGCCGAGGTGGTGTAGCAGGCATAACCCTCCTTTTCGAGGATGGCGATGCGTTCGGCCTTGCCGGTTTCGGCGCGCTTCAGGATCTCGACCGCCTCCTCACGCGTCAGCACGTCGGTGAGATAGCGGTAGTCGACGATATCGGCGATCGCCTCCGGCGACATCTCGGCGACGAGGCGCCAGACCGGTTTTCCCGCCTGTTTGGCAAGCAGGTCCCAGACGGCGTTGACGACGGCGCCGGTCGCCAGATGAATGGCACCCTTTTCCGGGCCGATCCAGCGCAACTGGCTGTCGCTGGTCAGATGCCGCCAGAACTTGCCGGGATGAGCGAGCACCTCGGCAAGCTCGGCGCCGACGACGAGATGGCGCATCGCTTCGATCGCCATGCAGCAGATGTCGTTGCCGCGGCCGATAGTGAAGGTCAGGCCGTGGCCGGCAAGATCGGGCGTATCCGTATCGAGAATGACATAGGCAGCCGAATAATCCGGATCGGGGTTCATCGCATCCGACCCATCCAGGCTTTGCGACGTGGGGAAGCGGAGATCGAAGACACGAAGGTCGGTGATGCGGGTCATGGTGTATTCTCCGTTAACGGGGTCGGCTGCCGGCGGGGCTGGCCGGCTACGTGCCGGCCACATCGCTGAATGGGCTCAGATCGTCCAGCCGCCGTCGATGGCGATCGCCTGGCCCGAGGTGTAGGTGGCGCCGGCAAGATAGACCGCGAGATCGGCGATCTCCTCGGGCGAGCCGAGCCGGCCCATCGGCTGGCGGGCGATGAAGGCGGCGCGGGCGGCGTCATAATCGCCCTGCGCGCGCATGCGGTCCTGCAGCGACGGGCTCTCCACCGTGCCGGGGCAGATGGCGTTGCAGCGGATGCCTTCGGCGACATAATCGGCGGCGACGGACTTGGTCAGCCCGATGACGGCGGCCTTGGTGACGCCATAGGCAAAACGGTTCGGCACGCCCTTGATGCTGGAGGCGACCGAGGCCATGTTGATGATCGAGCCGTCCTTGCGCTCCAGCATGCCGGGCAGCACGGCGCGGATCGTGCGGATCATCGCCTTGACGTTGAGGTCGAGGGCAAATTCGAAATCGGCATCCTTCATCTCCAGGATCGAGCCGGCATGAACGAAGCCGGCGCAGTTGAACAGCACGTCGACAGCGCCGATCTCGGCGACCAGAGCCTTGACCGCATCCTCTTCAAGCACGTTCAGCTGATGGGTGGAAACGCCGGTTTCCGCAGCTAAGGTCGCCAACGCCTCGGTATTGATGTCGGTCGCGTGGACCTTGGCGCCGACCGCGGCAAAGGCTGTCGCCGTTGCACGGCCAATGCCCTGGCCGGCGGCGGTGATGAGAACGGTCTTGCCGGAAAGTCTGTTTGTCATGTCACGGGGCCTTTTCTGGAATTGTCTGCGCGGAACGATGGAATGCGTTTTGTCTGACGAAGGAGGGCTCACCCTTTCCCATTTTGCGCGCTGTGACCGCTCTGCGGCAAGAGAGTGCTGGCCGCCTGCCGCCTGGTTTCGTTTCGGAAGCGCGCGAGATCTCACCGGATGTCAAGCTGCGTCTTCAGCTATGATTTGTCTGTTTATAGACAAACAGACGATTAGCCAAGGGTCAAGCGCAAACTTTTCCTTTTCCGGCTGCTCTTCTGCGTATATGCAGAATGATATTCACAGGAGGAAGGAATGGAGACCGAGGAGTCAGACCGCTATCGCGCTCCGGCGCTCGACAAGGGCCTCGATATCCTGGAATTGCTCGCCGGCGTCGACAGCGGCCTCACCCAGGCCGATATCGCCAAGCGGCTCGATCGCAGCCCCAACGAATTCTACCGCATGCTCGACCGCCTGGTGCGCCGCGGTTACGTCACCCGGCTGGACGGCGACCGCTATTCGCTGACGCTGAAGCTGTTCGGCCTGGCGCAATTGCATACGCCGGTCCGCCGGCTTGCATCCTATGCGACGCCGCTGATGCGCGATCTCGCCCAGCGCACGCGCCAGGCCAATCACCTCGCCGTCTTCGACCGCGGCGCGGCTGTCGTTATTGCCCAGCAGGAGGCGCCGGACTATTGGGGCTTCTCGATCCGCATCGGCGCCCATATCAGCCTGTTCGACACCGGATCGGGGCATGTGCTGCTCGCCTTCCGCAGCGCGGAGGAGCGGGAGATGATGATCTCGGAACATGTACGCAGCCGCGCGGAGATCGAACTCGGGCCGGATTTTTACGATCGTCTCGACCAGATCCGCGAGCGCGGCTACGAGATGATGGCAAGCGCCCAGACATCAGGCGTCTACAATCTTTCCGCGCCCGTTCTCGGGCCGGACGGGCGCTGTATCGCCGCCCTCACCTGCCCCTTCATCGCGCTTGTCAATGCACCCACCGCGCCGGATATCAGCCAGGCGACCATGCTGGTGCAAAAGGCGGCCAATCAGCTGTCGCTGCTTGCCGGTGCCGACGTCGCCAATTCTGGCTGACGGGTTACTGCGAGAGCGGCCCCTCATTCCGCCTGCCGCCACCTTCTCCCCGTAAACGGTGCGAAGGGGAATAGCCGCAACCCCTCCGTCCGACACTAACGTCTCGCATGGCACGTCCCCTCGCCCCGTTTACGAGGAGAGGGTTAGAGTGAGGGCAGCTATGGGCCGGCAATTTTTATTTGAACAATCCATTCACCAGGGATAGCTTGCGCACAGCCTGTCCTGGAGGAGAAAAGCGTGCTCATCGACACCCATCTGCACATTATCGATCGCTCAGCGCTGCCCTATCCCTGGCTTTCTCAGGTGGCCGATCTCGATCACGATTTTCTCTATGAGACCTACGCGGCCGAGGCGCGGCGCTGCGGCATCACTACGGTGCTGCATATGGAGGTCGACGTCGATCCCGCCGCCATGCAGGCCGAGACCGACCATATCGCCGGCATCGCCAAAAAGACAGGCAGCCTGATTGCCGGCGCCATCGTCTCCTGCCGGCCGGAGGAAGCAGGCTTTGCCGCCTATCTCGAGCGGCAGAAGGCCGATCCCTTCGTCAAGGGATTCCGCCGCGTGCTGCATGTCGTGCCCGACGACGTGTCGGAAGGTGCTTTGTTTCGCGAAAACATCCGCCGCATCGGCGGCAGCGGCCTGACCTTCGACCTTTGCACATTGCCGCACCAGGCGGGCCGCGTCACAGCCCTCGTCGATCTGGCGCCGGATGTGCAGTTCGTGCTCGACCATTGCGGCGTGCCCGATATCCGCTCCGATGCCTACGAGCCGTGGAAGGCCGGCATCTCGGAGATCGCCCGGCGACCGAATGTCGTCTGCAAAGTCTCCGGCGTCGTTGCCTATGCCGACGCCGAGACATGGACGGCGCAGACGCTCCGGCCCTATATCGAGCATGTCATAGCAAACTTCGGCTGGGATCGCGTCGTCTGGGGCAGCGATTGGCCGGTGTGCACGCTCGGCGGCGGCCTTTCCACCTGGGTTGCCGCGACCCATGCCGTGCTGTCCGGCAGCAGCGAGGCGGAGCGCTCCGGGCTGCTTTTCGCCAATGCCAAGCGCCTCTGGTCGCTTTGACGTCACAAAATCACATGATGTGCTGTGGCTTGCAAAAGTGCTACTCTGGCATGTCTTTTGCTTCTGTAAGGACGAAGCGACGCAGTGTATCGGTTTGGGACGACTTACCGCCGGGCAATTGCTAGCTTTAGCCATCTCAGGTAAAAGTTGTCAGACACGGATTTGGCGAATAACTTCAGTCCGTGTCCTCAGGAGGGAAAAAATGAAAGAAGAACCGCATTCCGTCGACGTTCACGTCGGAAAGACTATCCGTATTCAGCGTCTATTGAGGAAAGTATCTCAGACGGAACTGGGCGACCGCGTCGGCGTGACGTTCCAGCAGATCCAGAAATACGAAAAGGGTTCCAACCGCGTTTCCGCCAGCATGCTGGTTGAAATCGCCGGCGCGCTGAAGGTCGACGTCAGGACATTTTTCGACGATCTGTCGGCCCCCGATACGGCCAACGACAACCCGGCTCCTAGCGAGGAATTCATTATCTCGCGCGAAGGCGTGCTTCTCAATGCGGCGTTCTTTTCGATCAAGAACGAAGCTCTTCGCAAGAAGATCCTGAAGCTCGTCCAGGCGATTGCCCACACCGAACAGGTGGAAGGCGAAGCAGCCGAATAAACCAGGTCTCCTTCACGCGAATCCACTGGGCCGCATGAGGATAAATAGCGATCGGGATCAATTCGACCGGGATCGATGGTGATCGACCGGGATTGATATCCATTGATCCGGATTAATGGCGATCGATCAGGATCAGATTCTCGCTGGCGTCCTTCATTGCGATCTTGGCTTTGCTGCCGAGCAGTTTCTCGAGATTGACGTCTAGTTCCCTGTCGGGATCTATGCCGTCCCAATCGATCACGACCTGCAGCAGCGCCATGTTCGTCAGGTGCATCAGATTACGCAGCTGAAGCTTTTCAGCCTCCTCCTTGGCTGCCGACAGCAGCCGGAAGATCCTTGCGTATTCGCTGCCTGTACCTTCGTTGCGTTGTTCAAACATCGTTCCCGCCCCTTTGGCCGTGAAACCGTACGATTCCATTACCAATGCATCTTCCGCGGTGACCGTTATTCGAGCGTTACAGCAACTGCATTGCGCGTGACTTCGGCGTGCAGCAGCTCCCAGTGCGAGGTCGCGGCAAAGCGCCAGTCACGGTTGACGGGCAGGAATTCGTCCCGGCGCAGCCAATCCAGCACCAGTCGGGCGTCGTTGCGCTTGCGTTCGACACGATGCTGGCGGACCGCGGCGAGGATCTGGTCGCGGCGCGGCTTGCGGAAATGGCACTCGTCGACGACCTTGGCATAGGTGCGCTCGGAAAAATGCAGGAAACGGCCGGCAAGCAGCAGTTTCTTGCGCTCGCTGGACGAGATCTCACCACTGGTCAGAAGCGCCTCGATCGTCGGCTCGAAATCGACCCAAGGCACGGAGAGCGGCAGCCAGCCGAGCGCCTGCGGCGCATGCACCAGCGCGACGGCCTCATCGTCGAGCAGCCGCCCGGCCTCGTAATCTTCGAAGATCGAGCCGAGCCCGACCATGCCGAAAGGCGCGCATTCGGCCGCCCGCAGCGCGCCCATGCTGGCGCCGCCGGCAACGGCGACATCGTGCTCGAGCGCGAACAGAATTTCCTTGTGCCAGACCGAAGGCAGATCGCCGAAATATCCGTCGACGAGACCGATGGCGGTGGCGCCGTCGTGAACGGCCTTGAGGATGTCGCCGCAGGCAGCCGGCGGCCGGAAATCGATGCGAGGGGATGTGGCTCTTGCCGCGGCGAGATCGCTGCCAAGGCTCGGACCGACGAACAGCACCTTCATGACTGGGCTCCCCTCATGGTGTTGACCGCCCGCATGCCGAGCTGGATGTACTGGCCGGAGATATCGACCTCCAGGCCCGGCACGATGACCCTGACGACGGAGACCGGCAGAGCCCGGTGCGCAAACGGCACGACGATGATCTGCTCGATGCCGGTCGCCGCCAGCCGGCCGGCGATATGGCCGATGGTTTCCTGGATCGTTGCCGGGCGGCTCTGACGCGGCTGGAAGGCGCGCATGCGGCCGCCGCCCTCGCAAAGTTCGACCACCTGCTGCATCGCCGCGCTCTGGTCGAGCCGCTGATAGACGCGCGGCGAAAAATCGTCGCGGCTGCCGGCAATTGCGGTCAGCCGGCTCTGCGCCGCTTCGGTGATGGCGCGCAGCGCGGCGCGAACGGGATCAGGATGGCAGCCGCAGCCGCCGCAAACATGGGCCCAGCGCGCATCGACGCGGTCGGAAAGATTGCCGGGCATGATGACGGCGAGAAAGGCGGGAACGCCAATATCGGTGGTCATGTCGAGGAGCAGCAGCCGCATGCCGGCGCGTGCGATCCGGTCGGTCATGACATCGATGACTGCGTCGCCGAAGGAGGCAGGATCGATGCGGCTCTCCTTCAGCCGCTCGGGCGATTTCAGCTGGGTCAGGGCCCAGGCGTCGCGCTCCACCAGTTCGCAGAGCCCGTGCAGGACGGCTTCGGATGGCGTGTTGCCGGAGGCCAGCCCATCGCTCGACTGCTCGAAACCCGGTGGCCTTTCTCCGCGATGGTCGAGGCCGACGAGCCACCAGGGCACGAAGACGCTGCTGCCGGAAAGGATATCGAGCCCGGAGCACCAGGGAATGGGTCCGCTGCCGATCTCGTCGGGCGCGCAGCGGGCGACATTGTCGAGATCGATCATGGCGGCATTTTCCGCCCGCATGCCGGCGACAGTCGCCTCCGTCAGGTCGGCGGGCGGGATTTCGGCGATCCGCGTCTCGATCGCTTCCATGGCGGCCGAGGTCATGGCGGCATCATTGTCGATGCCTTTGCCCTGGAAAACCGAGAGCGTATGGCTGTTCGGCCGCGTCGCGAATGCGACGGGGATGTTCAAAACGTCGAGCGCGGTCAGCAGGCCGACGCGCGTGATGCCGAATTCGCGCAGATGCGGCCTGATAGCTGCAAGTGTCTGAGCCGGCGTGACGGCGCGGTCATGATAATCGCTGACGCCGGCCGATGATCGTTTGAGGTCACCGGCAAGCGTTTCGAGATCGGTGAAAACAGACATCCGTTTCTGTTCCTTAGCGGAACCTCAGCGCATGCGTCAGGCTCTCGAGCGCATTGGCGGAAACGCTGAGTTCATCTTGTTTCATCGCTGCTCTCGCAGCTGCAGAGAAGCGCAGGGACTGGGTCTGAACTGCGGTGGTTTCAGCATTCGTCTTCATGTTCCATCTCCGATTGGTTGGGCAGCGCTTGCTGCCGTTAACCATCGGAGGGAAACATTGCCTGCGTCATTTAAGCGTTACAGGCTTCGTTAAAAGGCGATGCATCAGGGAAGACCGGCGAGTTGCAGGCCTTTTATCAGCGGTTCGGTGAAGGCGGGATCGCGATCGGGGACAAAATGACGGATATCCTCGCTGCGGAAATCGGGGAAGTTTTCGAGCACCGTCCTGGCATAGCTCTGGGCCTTGCCTGTCTCGCCCGCCATCGCATGCGAGGCGGCGAGCAGACGCGCCGTCGCCTGTTTGGTCTTTACCGGTTCCAGCGCGTCGATCGCCTTTTCATACTCTTCACGCATGAAATGGATGCCGCCGAGGTTCCAGTAATAATAATCCGGCGGCAGCGGGTTGAGCTTGAAGGCCGCCCGGTTGAGCTCCAGCGCCCGGTCGAAATCGCCGTCATGAGAAAGTGCGTCGGAGAAATCGGCGAGGATGTCCGCATCATTGGGATTGAGATCCTGCGCCTGCTGGAAATATTCCAGGCTTTCGTCGAAGCGGCGGCGATAAAGCGCGACAAAACCGAGTTCGCGATAAGCCCGGCCGCTGTTCGGATCGGACTGTTGCGCCTGCCGGGCAGCACCATTCGCCTCGTCGAGCAGTTCCTTGTCGCGCATGCCGCGGATCAGCCATTCCATGCCGAGCGCCCGCGACACGCCCGCATGCGCGGCCGAGAAATGCTCGTAGCGATTGAGCGAAGATTTAAACCATTTGCGCGCCTGGCGCAGGTGCTGCAGGTCGGTTTGGGCAATCAGCCGCTTGCCTTCGAGATAAAGGCGATAGGCGGAGGCCGGCGCATCGCCGATCGGCATTGCCAGTTCGTGGCGCTCGATCGTGTCGGCGAGCGAGGAGACGATCCGCCGCGTCAGATGCGCGAAGGATTCGCTGATCTTCTGCATCACCAGCGGCAGTTCCAGCGCCCAGATCACCTCCGACGTCGTCGTCCGCGTCAGCCGGCAGGTGGCAAAAACATCCTCGTCGCGGCCCTGGATGGTGACATAGACCGCATAGTCGAAACTGAGGTCGAGCGGGCCGGGCACGGCGCGCGCCGGATCGATCGAGCGGCTGAGGATTTCGAGGCTCGTATGCGCGGCGATCACCTTGAAGCCGCGCTGCTGGCTGAGGCCGATGGTGACGTCTTCGAGAAGCGCCCTGCCGACGCGCTCCATCAACGGATCGGTGAAGATGCTTTCCGGCGGCAGGATGATGATGCGCGGCTGGCCGAGCAGATTGGCGAACATGCCTGATGCAGACGGGCGCTCCGGCACGGCTGCCTGTGCGGCCGGGATCAGGCCGAGTTCGCGGGCAAGCGCCGTGGTGCTTTCCTCCGGCTCCGTATCGAAGTCGTCCTTCAGCTGGCTCTTGCACTTCAGATAGGCCTGACGGGCCGCGGCCGCATCGTTCATCCTGACATAGGTGCGCATCAGGGTGCGATAGGCCGTCTCGCTGGCAGGATCGAGTTCCAGCAGGCGCCGGGCAAACGCCACCTGCTCGTCATCCGATCCGTCTTCCGATGTTTCGATCAGCCGAGTGAGATGGGCCGAGCGCAATTCGTCGATGCGCTGGCGCTCAAAGGTCAGCCAGTCCTCGGCGCCTTGCGTCGGCGATTTGGCGCCTTCCAGCAGTTCGCCGTTCAGCATATCGCTGTCTTCGGAGGCGAGCGGCCCTTTCTGTTTCAGGATATGAACGTCGACCTCCCAGCCATCCGCGAGCCCGATATGGGTTCGGGTCGCGGCAAGCAGCGGCGGAAGATCGGCGGGAATGCTCTGCTCGATACGCGACAGCAACTGGCGCAGGCTGCCGGCGCGCTTTTCCGGCAGTTCCGATTGCCAGAGCTGCCGCCTGACGGTTTCGCGGTCGAGTTCGAGATTGGCTTCGGCGGTCAGCATGGCGAGGAGAAAATAAGACTTCTCCGGCAAGGGGAGTTCCCTCCCCGCTGCCAGTAGCCTCGGTCTTCCGAGCAGGCACAGCCTGTTCTTCGACATCTGTCCGGATGTCCGTTGCATCCCGGTCTCACCCCTGAAAGCCAAGGCGCGCAAACGCAGCCGCCGCTTAAATCATGTTAGAGCTAGAAGGGCGCCGCGCATAGCGGTTTTGCTATAAAAAGAAGAAATTTCAGCGAATATTTGCATTTTCGCCTGCCGCTCGCCAAGAAGATGCTTCGCCAACACTTGCCGATAGCATGCTGTGGGCCTTCTGTAGCGGGAGTTGTTTGAACAATCGCCAGTTTCAAGACCCAGCCGTCAAGCGGATTACAGCACGTGTGCAACCCGTTTCGGGCTCGTTTCCGTCGCGGCGGCCTCGATGAAGTCGAGGCCGATATCCAGTACCGGCGCGCTGTGCGTCAGCCAGCCGACGGAGATGAGATCGACGCCGGAGGCGGCGATTGCTCCCGCCGTTGCCGGGGTGACCCGGCCCGAAGCCTCGGTGATCGCCCGGCCGGCGACGATGGCGACGGCTTGGCGCAACTGATCCGGCGTCATGTTGTCGAGCAGAACAGCGTCGACGCCGGTCTCCATCGCTTCGCGCAGCTGATCAAGCGTATCGACTTCGACCTCGATCTTCACCAGATGGCCGACGCCGGCCCGCGCCCGGCGGATCGCCTCGGCAACGCCGCCTGAAATGGCGACGTGATTGTCCTTGATCAGTACCGCGTCATAAAGCGCGAACCGGTGGTTCATACCGCCGCCGGCCCGCACTGCATATTTTTCCAGTGCCCGGAGCCCCGGCGTCGTCTTGCGCGTGCAGGCGACAGAGGCTTTGGTGCCGCGGATGGCGGCGGCAATCTCGGCCGTCACGGTGGCGATGCCGGAGAGGTGGCCGAGGAAATTCAGCGCGGTGCGCTCGGCCGTCAGCAGGCCGCGTGACGGGCCTTCGATGGTGGCGATCGCGTCGCCGGGCTTGACCGTATCACCGTCCTGGAGATGCCGGCGCATGGTGATCTCCGGATCGACGAGGGTGAAGGCGAGTTCGGCCGCATCGAGGCCGGCGATCACGCCCGGCTGGCGGGCGGCCATGACGACCGTCGAGCGATGGTCGTTTGGGATGACCGATGCCGAAGTGATATCGCCGGCAAGACCGAGATCCTCGAGCAGGGCTGCGCGGACCAGCGGTTCGACGATCAGGCGCGGAAGCGGAACGAGGTTCATCTCAGGCACTCCTTGCAAGAGTATAGAGCGGGGCAAGGGCATAGGGCGATGTGGCACGGGCGATTTCTAGCGCTTGGGAAAGGCGCATCTGGCGCCGGTCGGCAGCGCCGAGCTTCAGCGGAAAATCGGTGCGGGCATGGGCGCCGCGCGATTCCGTCCGCAGGCTGGCAAAGACGGCGATCAGCAGCGCGACGATGGCAGGATCGGCGGCGGGGCCGTCGCCTTCGGCAAGCGGCAGCAGCGCGGCGATCGCGTCCTCAACGGCGCCGGCATTGCGCAGCACGCCGAGATGGCGTGAGACGATCGGCCGGACGAGCGATGCATCGGCTGGCACCGGCAGTCTCTCGCCGAAGAGGGTGCCGGGACGGCTCGCCGGCATGGAAGCGAGGTCGCGCGCCGCCCGCATGCCCATCACCGCCGCCTCCAGCAGCGAATTGCTGGCGAGCCGGTTGGCGCCGTGCAGGCCGGTCGAGCCCGCTTCGCCCACGACCCAGAGTCCTGGAACCGAGCTGCGGCCGTTGGCATCCGTCGCAACGCCGCCCATGTGATAGTGAACGGCCGGGCGCACTGGAATGAGGTGCTTCGCCGGATCGATGCCGGCCTCGCCGCAAAGGGCGGCGATGACGGGAAAGCGGGTGGCAAAGCGGCTGCCGAGCGCATCGCGAGCATCGAGGAAGACCCTGCCGCCGCGGGTGATTTCGGCGCTGATGGCGCGCGCCACCACGTCGCGCGGCGCAAGCTCGGCGCCCGGGGTGCGGGCCATGAAGCGTTCTCCGCGTTCGTTGACGAGCAGAGCCCCCTCACCGCGCACTGCCTCGCTGACGAGCGCCAAAGGCCTGCGACGGGAATCGAGCGCCGTCGGATGGAACTGGACGAATTCCATGTCGGCGAGATCGGCACCCGCCCTTGCGGCGAGCGCAATCCCTTGGCCGAAATTGCCCATCGGATTGGTGGTCGCATCGTAAAGCCCGCCGATCCCGCCGGTGGCAAGCACCACTTTCGACGTCGGCAGGATGGCGGCGCCGTTGGCTGTCGCGCAGTGCAGGCCGGCGACACGCTCGCCATCCATCATGATCCGTCGCGCCTCAAAACCTTCGAGCACGGATATGGAAGGTGTCTGCTTCACCGCCCGCACCAGCGCCGCGACGATCGCCGCCCCCGAACCATCGCCTTCGGCGTGGACGATGCGGCGGCGGCTATGGGCAGCCTCCAGCCCGAAAGAGAGTTCGCCGGCGGCATTTCGGTCGAATCGGACGCCGGCCTGCTCCAGCGCTGAGATTGCCGCCGGCGCTTCGGTGATGATGCCGGCGGCGACTGCGGGATCGCAGAGGCCGTCGCCGGCGACAAGCGTATCGGCTAGATGCAGCGCCGCGCTGTCGTCGGCGCCCATGCCGGCAGCGATGCCGCCCTGCGCCCAAGCGCTCGACGTCTCGGTGCCGAGGACGGCGCGCGTGACGATGACGGAAGGTTCCGGCGCCAGTGTCAGGGCGGTCATCAGCCCGGCAAGGCCGCTGCCGACGATCACCGTGCGGCCAGTGAGATTGTGGAGAATCTCGGTCATATCGCCAGCATCCTTTCGACGGCGCGGCGCGCCGCCACGGCAATCGCCGGATCGACGGTCACCTCGTGGCGGTTTTCCTCAAGCGCTGAACGGATATTGCCCAGGGTGATCCGCTTCATATGCGGGCAGAGATTGCAGGGGCGAATGAATTCGACCTCGGGATGATGCACGGCGACATTGTCGCTCATCGAGCATTCGGTGAGCAGCACGACGCGCGCCGGCTTCTGCCGCCCGACGTAATCCGACATGACAGCGGTGGAGCCGGCAAAATCGGCCTCGGCCACCACCTCGGGCGGGCATTCGGGATGGGCGAGCACTGTCACGCCGGGATGGTTTTCGCGCAGCTGGCGGACATCATCGGCGGTGAAGAGTTCATGCACTTCGCAATGCCCGTGCCAGGCGACGATCTCGACATCGGTCTCGCGGGCGACGTTGCGCGCCAGATATTCGTCCGGGATCATCAGCACCTTCGGCACGCCGAGCGATTCCACCACCTGTTTGGCATTGCCCGAGGTGCAGCAGATGTCGGAGGCAGCCTTCACCGCCGCCGAAGTGTTGACATAGGTGATGATGGGCACGCCGGGATGGGCCTGGCGCAAGAGCGCGATATCTTCAGGCGTGATCGAATCCGCCAGCGAGCAGCCGGCGCCAAGATCGGGGATCAGCACGGTTTTCTCGGGATTCAGCAGCTTGGCGGTCTCGGCCATGAAGTGCACGCCGGCCAGCACGATCACATCGGCATCGACCTCGATCGCCTTGCGGGCAAGCGCCAGGCTGTCGCCGACGATATCGGCGACGCCGTGGAAGATCTCCGGCGTCTGGTAATTATGCGCGAGAATGACGGCGTTGCGGCGGCGCTTGAGCTCGAGGATGGCGTCGACATCGTTCTCGAACGACATCCATTCGGCTTTGGGAATGACGCGGCTGACGCGCTCGTAGAGCGAGGATGCGGAAACAGAATGGTTCATGACCGGCTCCTTATTATGCTCTATTTGAGCATATCATGCGCAAATAGATATTCTCACGGTGAGCATATGTCAATTGCGGGAGAGCGGTAATTTTGTTCCGGCGAGCGCCCGTTCCTCGAGCACCGTGTGGCGGAAGCGGAACAGCTTGGCCGGCCGGCCGCCGGTTTCGCTTTCCGTGCCGCCGGTTTCCTCGACGAGTTCCTGCTGTTCGATCAAGCGGCGAAAATTCTGCTTGTGCAGCGTCAGCCCCGCCAGGGCCTCGATGGTGCGCTGCAGCCGCAGAAGCGTAAAACTCTCCGGCATCAGTTCGAAGACCACCGGACGGTATTTGATCTTGGCGCGCAGTCTTGCGATCCCGGTCGCCAGAATCCGGCGGTGATCGGCAAACATCGCCCGGCCGAGATTGGCTTCGCTTGTGCATCCGGCTTCGGCAACGAGCCCCGCTTCATAAAGCAGTTCGTAGCGCTGCAGCGCCAGATCCTCGTTCCAGCCGCCGCCGTCGAGGCCGAAGGTGAAATCCGCCCGGCGATGTCGGTGGCCGCGCCTGAAAGAATCGGCATCGGCCCAGTGGCTCAGCCGCGTCATGATCTCATCCAGCACGGCCGGCCGGCCCTTCCGGTGGTCTTCCCAGGGAAAATATTCGTACCAGCCATGCCATCCCGGCCGGCCGGCGCCCGACTGCTCGTTGACGAGGCCGAGATAGCTGATCGAGATCGTCCGCCCGCCCGGGATGTCGTTGTTCCGGTCGCGGTCGGCGAAGGTATAGAGCTGCTCGAGATAGCCGACCGGGTGTTCGGTCTGCTCCTGCACCCATTCGCGCAGGCCCGATTGCAGGGTGCGGTGGCCCATTTCGAAGGGGCCCGACGGCAGCGCATTGCCGGAACGGATCGTCATCACACGCGGCTCGTCCCCCGTCACCGCGACGAGCACCGCAATCAATTCCGCATGCGCAAAGCCGATCGTCACAGGGGACCGAATACTCCGTTCCGAATGGATCATTCCTGACACAGGCTGGGATGGAAGCCAATGGAGCGCCAACGAGTTCGGGGTGTTGCCCACATCATCCAGTGGATGCTGGGGTGTTTATGTTTTTGTCTCTGGCGAAAGATGCCTTTCGCTTGCCGCTCAAGGCGTTCGTCGCTGGCGCTCCTCACCCCCTCATCTGCGCTGACGGGCATCTTCTCCCCGCTGGGGAGAAGGGGAGTAAGCCGTACGGTGCCATTCCTACAGCAAAGGTCTCAAGAGGAGTGAGGCGCCGCCACACCCCCTTCTCCCCAGGGGGGAGAAGATGCCGGCAGGCAGATGAGGGGGTGAGCGAAGCGAATGCGCTGAGCGTAAGCGAGGGCAAAGAATAGGTGGGACTACTTCAACGATCCCCCGTCTCACCGGCCAGTCCATCCAGGAAAATCTTCAATTCCGCTTCGTCGATACCGACGAGATGGCGCTTTTCCGGATAGGCGCCGGTCCGGACATCCTCGGCGAATTCGGTGAAGGCGGCGATGCGCTCGCGCTGCAGCCGGTCGTGTTCGGCGGCGAAGTCGCGGTAGACCTTGGCATGGCGCGGATAATGGTCGCGATTGGCGCCGAGCACGTCGTCGGCGAAGAGATATTGGGCGTCGCAGCCGCTGCCGGCCCCCATGGAGATCATCAGCATCGAGGTGTTGCTGCTGATGGCGGCAGCGACATCCCCAGGCACCACTTCGATTTCGGCGGCGAAGGCGCCGGCCTCTTCCAGCGCCTTGGTCTGCCGCCAGATCTCGGCGGCACTTGCCGCCGTCTTGCCGACGGCGCGGAAGCCGCCGGTCCAGGTCGCCTTCGACGGGATCAGCCCGAGATGGCCGCAGACGGGAATGCCCTCGTCGCGCATGCGCCGGATCGTCTGCAGGCTTGCGGCGCAATAGACCGCATCGCCGCCGGCCTTCAGCGCCGCGAAGGCGGCACGCAGATAATCTTCAGACGAGACAAGATCGCCATATTCGAGCCCCGGAATGGCAAAAGGCGTTGGGGCGATTTCGCGAAAGACCGGGCCGAGCAGCGAGGGCGGCACCGAGACGATGTCGATCCCGGCTTTTTCAGCCGCTTCCGCCTCCTCCAGCGAGGTGACGCGCAGCATGGTGAGCTGGCGCTTGCCCTTTTCCGCCAGCAGATCGGCGACGGTCGCGCGCTTGTGTTTTTTCATCGTCAATTCCTGTGAGTACATCGGGTGAATATATCGGGCGGCTCAGGCGGCCAGCAGGGATTTCAGTTTGACGTCATTGGCTGCGAGCGCCGCCGGGTCGGGATGGGCGCGGGCTGCGATCAGCATTTCGGCGAGGCGGATGTCGCGCGCCACCGCATTGCCCGGGCCGATGCCGCTTGCGGCGATCAATCGTCCGTCGGCATCGAGATGGAATAGAATGAAGGCGCCTGCGCCGAGATCGCGGCGCTGATGCGTGGCGGCGCCTTCGGCAAGGCCGGCAATTTGCAGCGTCATGTCGTATTGATCCGACCAGAACCACGGCACGGAGGAAACGGCTTCATCGAGGCCGAGCATGTTGGCCGCGGCCAATGTGCCCTGTTCCTGGGCGTTGCGCCAGGATTCGAGCCGCACCCGCCGGTCGCCATAGATCGGCAAAGGAAAGGAGCAGCAGTCGCCGGCCGCAAAAACATCCGGCGCCGAGGTCTGGAGATAGCGGTCGACGGCGATGCCGTTTTCGATCGTCAGCCCCGCTTTTTCGGCGATCTCGACATTCGGCCGGGCGCCGATGCCGACAAGGGCGAGATCGGCTTCGATCGCCTCGCCGGCCGACAACCGGATCAAGGCCTTTCCGCCTTCCTCGCTCAGCCTCTCGATCGAGACGCCGCAGCGGATATCGACACCCTCGGCGCGGTGGCGCTCGGTCAGCAGGTGCGCGATTTCCTCAGGCACGCCGCGCTTCAGTACGCGTTCCAGCCCCTCGATGACGGTGACCTCGGCGCCGAGCAGGCGCGCCGTCGCCGCAAGTTCCAGGCCGATGAAGCCGCCGCCGATGATGGCGATATGCTTGCCGGGCTTCATCACGTCGCGCAGTGCGGCTGCATCGTGATGCGTCCGCAGCGAGCGAATATGGGCGCTACCTTCAGGCGCGCCGGGGAACGAACGCGCCGCTGCGCCCGTCGCCAGCAGAAGCTTGTCATAGGAAAGCGTCGTCCTGTCGGAAAGCGTGACGGTCCTGGATGCCGTGTCGAAATCCCTGGCTTCAAGGCCGGTCAGCAATCGGATGCCGCTGTCGGCGTATTTTTCCGACGCAGCGATGAATTTCGGATCGCCTGCATCGGCACCCGCCTTCGACAGCGGCGGCCGTTCATAGGGATGAAGGGGCTCGGCGCCGACAAGCGTTATTTCGCCGTCAAAACCCTTTTCCCGCAGGGCGAAAGCGGCGCGCGCACCGCATTCGCCGGCACCCAAGATAACGAAATGGGCCACATCAGCCTCCGTCAGAGCGAGATGAAGACGGCGCCGCCTTCGATCTTTACCGGATAGGTCTTGAGATTGACGCAGACCGGCGCGCCTTTGGCTTCGCCCGTCTTATAGTTGAAGCGGCCGTTGTGCTTCGGGCATTCGATGATCTCATCCATGACAAGCCCGTCGGCAAGGTGGATATGTTCGTGCGTGCAGAGCCCGTCGGTCGCGAAGAATTCGTCGTCGGGGCTGCGGTAGATCGCGAAGGTGCGCCCGCCATGATCGAAGCGGATGACATCCTCTTCGTCGATCTCGTCCTTGCCGCAGACTTCGATCCAGTTTCCGCTCATCTTATCCTCCCTCGATCGTGATTATTGCGCGGCCGGAGCCAGCTCGTTGTGGAACTCTTCGCGATAGGGCCGCGCGGTGGCCGGCAATTCGCGCTTCAGGAAATAATCCTCGTTGCGCAGCTGGCGCAGGAAGGCCGGGATCATCTCTCGATAGCCCGACAGGATCGACGGGTTCGGCGCCGGCAGGTCGTGCTTGATCATCGCGTGCAGCCTGGGCAGCGCATGGTAAGGCACCATCGGGAACATGTGATGTTCGACGTGGTAATTCATGTTCCAGTAGATGAAGCGGCTGACCGGGTTCATATAGACCGTGCGGCTGTTCAGCCTGTGGTCGATGACGTTGTCGGCGAGGCCGCCATGCTGCAAAAGCCCGGTCAGTACATGGTGCCAGGCGCCGTAGAGGCGCGGCAGGCCGATCAGCATCAGCGGCAGGATCGAACCCATGGCGAGTGCTGCAGCGATCGTGGCGACATAGATCGCAAGCCAGATGCGGGCGATGCGGATCGCTTTCGGCTGCTCCATCTCCGGAATGAAGGTCTTTTCCGCCGCGCTCACGACACCGAAGGCGTTGCGCAACATGTCGACGACAGCATGACAGACATCGAGGATGCCGAAGAAATTGAGGACCAGCCGGACGAGATCGGGCGGGCGCATGACGGCGATTTCGGGATCGCGGCCAACGATAACGGTATCGGTGTGGTGGCGTGTGTGACTCCAGCGCCAGGTCACCGGATTGCGCATGATCATGAAGCAGGCGATCTGATAGACGGCGTCGTTCATCCAGCGCGTCTTGAAGGCGGTGCCGTGGCCGCATTCGTGCCAGCGGCTGTCGGAGGCCGAGCCGTAGAGCACGCCATAGGCAAGGAAGAAGGGCAACGCGACCCACGAACCCCAGAAATAGACGCCGAGCCCGGCCAGGGCCACCATGCTGCCGAGCCAGATGACGGTGTCACGGATCGCCGGGGCGTCCGAGCGCTGCATCAGCGCCTTCATCTCCTTGCGCGGAATATCCGTGTGGTACCATTGCGCTGCCGCCAGCCCCGTCTCGACAGCGGTGCGGCCGCTTTCGCCGAGCAGGTCGTAGTCCCGTTTCTTTGCCTGGATCGTCATCATCCGCCTCCCGTTATGCAATGCTTGGGAGGATAGGTTGACTTTGTAAGGCGCTCAATGCAGGCTTGATATAATCTATCAAAAGCCATCATAAATGGCTTGCATTCATGATCGAATCTATCAGGAACGCCGATGCGCCGACCCACCATCTCCGATCTCGCCCGCGCCTCGGGCGTCAGTGTTGCCACCGTCGACCGGGTGCTCAACGGTCGCCACCGCGTGCGCGAGGAAACGGCGCGGCGGGTTTATGACGCGGCCCAGTCGATCGGCTACCATGCCGTCGGCCTCATCCGGCAACGCGTCTTCGAGGATCTGCCGCAATACCGGCTGGCGTTCCTGCTGCAAAAGCCGATGCAGCCCTTCTATCAGGCTTTCGCTCGCGAGATCGAAGTGGCGGCCCGCGCCGTGACCACCGCCCGTGTCCAGATCCAGATCGACTATCCCTCCGCTTCGACACCGGCGGCGATCGTCGAGAAGCTCAGGGCTCTCGGCGCCCGCAATCAGGCCATCGCTCTGGTTGCTCCAGACTATCCTACGGTGACGGCGGCGATTGAGGAACTGAGGGAAAGAGACATTCCCGTCTTTTCGCTGCTTTCCGACTTCGCCTCAGGGGTGCGCAATGCCTATATTGGCGTCAACAACCGCAAGGTCGGCCGCACCGCCGCCTGGGTGATTGCCAAGACTGCCCGTGTGCCGGGTAAGGTCGCCTGTTTCGTCGGCAGCCACCGTTTTCACGGACATGAGCTGCGCGAGATCGGCTTTCGTTCCTATTTTCGTGAAAACGCGCCGGAATTCGACGTCATCGATACATTGATCAACCTGGATACTCCCGAGATCACCCATGAGGCGACGCTGACGCTGCTGCAGAAGCATCCCGATCTCGTCGGCATTTACGTTTGCGGCGGCGGTATGGAGGGCGCGATCTCGGCGATCCGTGAGGAAAGTCTCGGTGGCAAGATCGCCCTCGTGGTCAACGAGTTGACGCCCGACAGCAAAGCCGGGCTTGCCGACGATATCGTCGCCATGGCGATCGGCACCCCCCTGCCCGCACTCTGCAAAGAGCTGATGGGGCTGATGATGAGTGCGATCGAAAACAGCGAAACGGCCGTTCCCGGCCAGTTCTTCCTGCCCTTCGATATCCATATCTCGGAGAACATCTAGAAATGACGGAAATCTATCATTGTGGTTGAAATTCTTTCAGCAATGAGAGCGGGGCGGCGGCGATGGCCGATGGATTGCCACGGAAATTCCGATAGAGATTCGCAGCCCCATTCACGAGAAACTGCTCCGCTTGATGTCGCGGAGACGAGGAGGATATATCCGTTATGACTTCCATCCGCTTTGCGCTCAACCATATGGTCGCGCCGTCGCTCGCTATCGATGATTTCTTCGCGCTGACAAAGTCGCTCGGCATCGACGCGGTCGAGATCCGCAACGACCTTTCCGGCAATGCCATTCTCGACGGCACCAAACCGGAGGCGATCAAGCAGGCTGCCGAGCGCCATGGACTGACGATCATCTCGATCAACGCGCTGCAGCGCTTCAACGAGTGGAATACCGCAAGGGCTGCTGAAGCGCAGGAACTGATCGATTATGCCAGCGCCTGCGGCGCCAAGGCGCTCGTCCTCGTTCCGAAGAACGACGGCACCGGCTGCGCCGACGGCGAACGCCAGGCCAATCTGCGCGAGTCCCTGACGGCGCTAAAGCCGATGCTCGATAAGGCCGGCATTATCGGCCTCGTCGAGCCGCTCGGTTTCGAGATCTGCTCACTGCGCTCGAAGACCGAGGCGGCCGAGGCAATCAAGGAACTCGGCGCGCAATCGACCTTCAAGCTCGTCCACGACACCTTCCACCATCACCTCGCCGGCGAAGCCTCGACCTTCCCTGAACTGGCCGGTCTCGTGCACATTTCCGGCGTCAGCGACCCCGCTGTATCCGTTGCCGATATGCGCGATTCCCACCGCGTGCTCGTCGATGGCGACGACCGGCTCGACAATGCCGGGCAGATCAAGGCGCTGCTGCAGGCGGGCTACAAGGGTCCGTTCTCCTTCGAGCCCTTCGCGGCCAAAGTGCACGCGGTCAAGGACCCGGCCGCAGCACTTCGCGCCAGCATGGATTATCTCACCGCGCGGGTTTGAAGCCTCAGCGAAATGTAGCGTGACGAGCGGCCGCCGGCGAGCGGCCGATCGTATCGATCTATTCGCGGCCTCTGAACCGGCGCTGATAGGCGGGGTCGTAGAGTGAACTCTCGCGAAAATCCTCTGCGGCAAGCGATGGGCCGACGAAGATGATCGCCGTGCGTTCGATTGGTTCGGCCGCAACCTTTGCCTCGATATCGGACAGCGTGCCGCGCAGGACGCGCTCGTCCGGCCAGGAGGCCTTGACGACGATGGCGACCGGGCAGTCGCCGCCGTAGAGCGGGGTCAATTCCTCCACCACCTGCTTCAGCGCATGGATCGCCAGATGGATCGCCAGCGTGGCGCCCGTCGCGCCGAATTTCGCAAGTGTTTCGTCGTTCGGCATCGGCGACGCGCGGCCGGAAACGCGGGTGAGCACCAGGCTCTGGGCCACGGCCGGGATCGTCAGCTCGCGCCCGAGCGCCGAGGCAGCGGCGGCAAAGGCCGGAACACCGGGTGTCATCGTATAAGCGATGCCGTGTTTCTCAAGCCGGCGCACCTGCTCGGCGACCGCGCTCCAGACCGAGAGATCGCCGGAATGCAGCCGGGCGACATCCTGGCCGGCGGCCGCGGCGCTGAGATATTCCGCCTCGATCTCGTCGAGCGACATCGGTGCGGTATCGACGATACGCGCATCCGACGGGCAATATTGCAGCAGTTCCAGGGAGACGATCGAACCGGCATAGAGACAGACCGGGCACCGGGCGATGAGATCGCGGCCACGCACCGTGATGAGATCCGCAGCCCCCGGCCCCGCGCCGATGAAATGCACCGTCATTCCGTCATCCTTTCGTCCAACACCACTGCGTCACCGGCATGGCCGGCCGCCAGCCGCTCATGCCGCCGACAGGCCCCGCACGCGCTATTTCGATGCGCGTCAGCGAGCCGCCGCGTTTTGCGTGTTCTGAGAGCAGCACGGCCTCCATTTCCAGCGTCACGGCATTGGCGACGAGCCGCCCTCCCCGCTTCAGCGCGGCGATCGCGGTATCGATGACGCCGGGCTCGCTGCCGCCGCCGCCGAGGAAGATCGCGTCCGGTTCCGGCAGGCCGATCAGCGCGCGGGGTGCTTCGCCTTCGATGACGGCAAGATGCGGCACGCCGAAGGCGGATGCGTTGCGGGCAACGCGCGCGGCCCGCTCCGGCGCCTGCTCGATGGCGATCGTCTTCAGGGAGGGATCGGCCAGCATCCATTCGATACCGATCGATCCGGAGCCGGCGCCGATATCCCAGAGCACCTGACCGTGATGCGGCGCCAGCGCCGACAGGGTCAGCGCCCGGATTTCGCGTTTGGTGATCTGTCCGTCATGCTCGAACAGCGCGTCCTCGATCCCGGCGGCGAAAGGCAGAATGCGCGCCCCCTCCCCTGCCGCGATTTGCAGGGCGCAGACGTTGAGAGAATCGATATCCGTGAGATCGAAATCCGCGGCCAAGGCATTTCTTTGCCGTTCGCGTGCGCCGCCCAGCGCCTCGAGCACGGTAAGCTGCGACTGACCGAAACCGGTGGCGGCAAGCAGCGCAGCCAGCTCGGCAGGCCCCTTCTCGTCTGAGGTCAGCGCGAGGATGCGCCGGCCGGCGTGCAGATGCGGCCGGATCAGGTCGATCGGCCTGCCATGCAGCGAAATTGTCGCGATGTCCTGCAGCGGCCAGCCGAGCCGCGAGGCGGCAAGGCTGAAGGCAGAGGGCGCCGGGATGGTACGCATCTCTTCCGACGCCACGTGGCGGGAAAGCGTTGCGCCGACGCCGTAGAGGAAAGGGTCGCCGGAGGCGAGCACGACGACGGGCGTGCCGCGCCTCTGGAGGATGGCATCGACCGAGCGCTCGAACGGGCTCCGCCAGGAAAGTCTTTCGCCTGATATCAGCGACGCCGCAAGCGCATGATGGCGCGCGCCGCCGAAGACGGCAGGTGCAGTGGCAATCAGCCTCTTCGCCTCTTCACCGAGCCCTTCTGGACCATCTTCGCCGATGCCGATAATAGTCAGCCAGCGCGGGCCTGCAGCAGGAGAGATATCAGACATGGGAAGACCTCGCATTCTGATCCTCGGCGGCACCGGCGAGGCGCGGCTGCTCGCCAAAGCGCTCGCGATGCGGGGAAATGGCGATGTTCTTCTGTCGCTGGCTGGTCGCACCGAAAAACCGGCCGCGCAGCCGGTTCCGGTTCGCATCGGCGGTTTTGGTGGCGCTGCGGCGTTGGCCGATTTTCTGACGGCCGGCGGATATGATCTGCTGATCGACGCCACCCATCCCTTCGCCGAGCGCATTTCCGCCAATGCCGCCTTTGCCGCCGAGACGACCGGTATCGCCGCGATCGCGCTGCGCCGTCCCGAATGGCAGCGCCTGCCGGGCGACCGTTGGCAGGAGGTGCAGAGCATACCGGCTGCAATCGAGGCGCTCGGCCCCTCCCCTCGCCGGGTCTTCCTGGCGACCGGCCGGCAGGGCGCCCATCATGCGGAGGCGGCGCCGCAGCATTTCTATCTCATCCGCAGCGTCGATCCTGTCGAGCCGCCGCCGGCGCTTGCCAATGTCGACTATGTGATTGATCGTGGCCCCTTCACGCTGGAAGGCGAATATGCCTTGCTGAAGCGCCACCGGATCGACGCCATCATTGCCAAGAACAGCGGTGGCGCCGCCACCTATGCGAAGATCGAGGCAGCCCGCCTGCTCGGCATCGAGGTGATGATGGTCGCGCGCGCGCCGGCGTCCGCAGTCAAAACGGTCGAAACTGTCGAGGCGACGCTGGCGGCGATCGATCACCTCGTCCCCCCTGCCATGAAGCGCGGGGTATAGACGAGGTCCGGCCGGCCGGGCCGCGTGACGATCCGGGTCTCGGCCGAGCCGATGATGACGCAGGTCGCCATATCGGCTATCGAGGCATCCGCCTGCGACAGCGGCTGCACTGCGATGCGTTCGTCCGGCCGTCCGGCCGCCCGGCCGAAAATGACCGGCGTCGTTGCCGGTAGATGGTCGAGCAACAGCTTGAAGGCTTCCCCGAGTTGCCACGGCCGCGCCCGGCTGATGGGGTTATAAAGAGCAATGACGAAACCCGCCCTGGCAGCCAGTTCGAGGCGGTTTTCTATTGTATTCCAAGGCTTTAGATTGTCAGAAAGCGAGATGGCGCAGAAATCGTGACCAAGCGGCGCCCCGGCTCTTGCCGCCACCGCAAGCATCGCGGTGATGCCGGGCAGGATGGTGAGGTCGACGGCGCGCCAGGCTGCCGGCCCGTTCTCGATCGCCTCGCAGACGGCGGCAGCCATGGCGAAAACACCAGGGTCGCCGCCGGAGACGACGCAGACCTTGGCGCCATCGGCGGCCATCGAAAGGGCTGCCCCTGCCCTGTCGAGCTCTTCGCGATTGTCCGAGGCATGCCGCAGCTGATCGTCACGGAGCTGCAGCCTGTCGAGATAGGGTCCGTATCCGAAGAAATCGCTCGCGGCCTCGACTGCCGCCAGCGCTTCCGGCGTCATCTGCTCGGGATTGCCGGGACCGGTGCCGATTACGAAAAGCGCTCCGCTCATCGGCTGCTCTCCCATCCCGGCACCAGCACCAGCGAAAAATACGGCGCCTCGCCGTCAGATCTGTCGGCAAGCTTTTCCAGCGCCGCATTCGCCATGGTGCCGCGCTCGACATAGACGGCTTCCGCCAGCCGACCGGCGGCTTCCAAAGCCCGGCGGATTTTCGGCAGGTTGCGGCCGACCTTCATGATGACGGCGGCCTGGGTATCGGCCAGGCGGCGCGTCAGCTCGGTCTCGGCCATCGTACCGGGCAGTACGGAAAGCACATCATCGCCCTGGACGATCGGCATGCCGGCCAAGGACCAGCAGCCCGACATAGCGCTGATGCCGGGGATCACTTCCGTCGGATAGCGCTGGGAGAGCCTGACATGCAGGTGCATATAGGAACCGTAGAACAGCGGATCGCCTTCGCTGAGTACGGCGACGGTCAGCCCGGCATCGAGATGGCCAGCGACGCTTTCGGCAGAGCGATCATAGAACTGGGTGATCAGGCTCTGGTAGCGTTCGTCGTTCTTGTCGATCTCTGTGGTGACGGGATAATAGAGCGGCAGCAGCGTCACGCCGGATTTCAAGAGCGGCTCGACAATCGCCTTGCCGTTGCCGCCCCTCCCCTGCTTGGCGAAATAGGCAATGACGTCGGCGCCTTCGATGGCGCGCACGGCTTTGAGGGTCAGAAGCTCCGGGTCGCCGGGACCGGTGCCGACGCCGATAAGACGGCCGCTTGGCGTCATAGGCCCGGCCTAGCCAGCGCGTTCAGCGCCGCAGCCGTCATGGCGCTGCCGCCGAGCCGGCCGCGGACGATGGCAAAGGGCACACCGTAGGAATTCTCCGCCAGCGCATCCTTCGATTCCGCCGCGCCGACAAAGCCCACCGGCATGCCGAGGATGGCTGCGGGTTTAGGGGCGCCGTCGCGCAGCAGTTCGAGCAGATGGAAGAGCGCGGTCGGCGCATTGCCGATCGCAACGACGCTGCCGCCGAGCCGGTCGAGCCAGAGATGCATGGCGGCGGCCGATCGCGTGTTGCCGGTCTTAAGCGCCAGTTCCGGTGTGGCGGGGTCGCGCAGCGTGCAGATCACCTCGTTCAGCGCCGGCAGCCGCGCCCGGGTCACGCCCTGAGAGACCATTTCCGCGTCGCAGAAGATCGGCGCCCCGCCCTTCAGGGCTTCGCGCGCGGCGCCGACGAAATCGGCGGAAAACAGGAAATGCTCGGCCGCCTCGACCAGCCCGCAGGCATGGATCATGCGCACGGCGATGTCGGCCTCATCTTGGGTGAAGCGCGAAAGATCGGCCTCGGCGCGGATGATCGCAAAGGAACGCTCGTAGATCGCGTCGCCGCTGCGGATATAATCGTAGTCTGGCATTCTTATTCCTGTCGCAGCGCCTTCGAAACGCCGATTGCGCCAAGCCGTGTAAGGCAGGCGGCGGCCGATTCGCCAGCGCCTCTGTTGTCTTCGATGGACCGGGCGAGCCTCTCTATAGCGAAATCGATCCGACCGCCAGCGATCCGTTCATCCGGCCGATCCGCGGCAAGCCCGTTGAGGATCAGCTCGTAACCTTCAGCCGTGCCCGTCAGCGTCAGCGCCGGCCGGGCATGCGCGCAGCCCTTGGCGCAGCCGGAGAGATGCAGCGTCAGCGAACCGTCGAAGAGGGCAGGTGCTGCGGCAAGGATGCGGCGCGCCAGCGTTCGCGTCCCGTAGAAGGCGGAGCCGCAGGCGCCGGCGCCGGCACAGGCGGCGATATGCTCGCTGTTGTCGCCGGGCTGCGCGCCGAAGCCATGCCTGGCGGCAGCGATCTGCATAGCCGGCACGCTATCTTCCGCCAGGCCGATAAGAAAGAAACCGCGCTCGGGCGCCAGCCGGACGGCGGTTGCACCGTCGGTCGTGGCGAGATCAAGCAGGGCGGTCAGATCTGACGAGCGCATCTGCCCGAATTCCGGCCGGACGCCGAGCACGGTTTTGCCGTCCGCCAGTCTGTGCAGGCCGGTAAGCGGCATCTTGGCTGCGCGAGATGGGAGGGAGCGAGTGGCGCTTAGAGCGGGAAAATGTGCTTGCAGAAGCGCCGGATCGATATCCCGTGCCCGGCTGCCCTGCCCGAGAGCCGCCAACAGGCTGAGGACTTCGCCGACGGCTGAGATTGCCGCCTCGGCGGGACCGACCGCGACCGTCGTTGCCGTCGCACCATCGCCGTTGATGGCGACAAGCCAACCTGTGTCCGGTTGCGCGACGACGCGGATATCGGCGGAAAGTGCCGGTAGGCCGAAGGCACCGCCGCCGTCGATGACGATCGACAGTTTCGGCGCAAGCCGCGGCGAGGCGAGCAGCGCCTGAAGCGTGCTGCGCAGGGACAGTTCCATTGCGGCGGGATCGCTCACCTCTTCCGGGTCGAGGCCGTGCAACGGCGAGATTTCGATCGTCGGGCCGTCCGGCACGGTAATGCCCGCGGCTTCGATATCGGCGGCGAGCTGTCCGACGGTCTCGGCCCGCAGCCCGCGGATCTGCAGATTGCCGCGTGCCGTGATCTCGAGAATGCCGTTTCCGTGTGCCGCGGCTGCGCGCGCCAGTGCTCTAAACTGCGGCAGCGTCAGCGCACCTCCGGCCGGCCGCAGCCGCACCAGCAGGCCGTCTCCGGTCGACATCGGTGCGGCCAGGGCGGGGCAGGCGCCGCGCGCGCGCATCTTCGCCGCAGCGCGGACTTGCAGCTCCGTCTCGGCTCTCCTGTCGACCGCCGTTATGGCCTTAGTGCTCATTCCCAATCCTCTGGGCTCTTCTTACATGATCGCAGCCGGCGCGGCAAAACATGATGGAAATGGGCGACCCCGGTTATTCCTCAAAATCCCGCCCCTTGCGCAGGAGATAGATGTCCATGATCCAGCCATGTCGCTGCCTGGCTTCGGCCCTCAGCGCCACGATGTCGGCCGCGATATCGCCGAGCCGCCCGGATCTGACGATCTCGTCCTCGGTGCCGAGATAGGCGCCCCAGAAGATCTCGGCATCGGGATCGTCGATCTTCGCAAAGGCCTGTTCACCGTCGAGCATGACAATCGTCGTGGGCGCCTGGAGCCCCGCCAGCGCCAGTCTGCGCCCCGTGGTGATCTCAATCGGCTTTCCCACCAAGTTGACCGGGATCCTGTGACTGGCGGCCAATGCCTGGATGCTGGTGATTCCGGGAATGACACTGTAGTCGAAATCCACACCGGCATCCTGCCGGGCGCGTTCGATGATGCGGATGGTGCTGTCGTAGAGGCTCGGATCGCCCCAGACGAGAAAGGCGCCGCGGCCGTCATGGGGGAGGTCGGCGATCAGTTCTTTATAGATGAGGGCGATCTCGGCATGCCACGTATCGACGCTTTGGGGGTAGCTTCTGTCGGCGGTCTGCCTTTGCGGCACCGCGAATTCTGAAATCCGGATCCCCGGCCGGGTGACATATCGTTCGCAGATGTCTCGCCGGACCTCGGCAAGCTCTTCCTTGGCCGCGCCCTTCAGCGGCACGAATATCACGTCCGCGGCGTTCATCGCGTTGATCGCCTGTATGGTGACGTGCTCGGGATTGCCCGTGCCGATGCCGATGATATGGATATGTTTCAAGCCGATACTCCCATGAGTCTCGGCGGTCTTGCCGAAAAAGCCGCCCCGCCGCAAGGGCGATGGCGAAGAGTTGGCCGCGGCCAACCGGGCCGGAATGGGCTCCTGGCCCCCATTGTTGCCGGAAATCCCGAATCGTGTCACCTTCGATACGCTTTTTGACGCTATGTTGACAGAAAAGCGCATCGAAAAGGATTGGGTGTTTTGGACAACATTAGCGTATCGACGACAGATGTGCGCATCGAGCGGCATGCGAACCAGCTTTCGCGGCAATTGAAGCTTCTCCGCGACAAGCTGTTTCCGCCGCTCTCGCAAAAGACGCTGCGGACATTTTCTTCAGGCGAGGCCGCCCAGATGATCGGCGTGTCCGACGGCTATCTTCGCCAGCTTTCCCTCGATGGCAAGGGGCCCCAGCCGGAGCTTTCTCAGAATGGCCGGCGCTCCTATACGCTCGGCCAGATCAATGAGTTGCGCCACTATATGGCGAAGCTGAAGCCGAAGGACGCGCTATCCTATCTTCCCTGGCGGCGCCCCGGCGAGAAGCTGCAGACGGTTGCCGTCACCAATTTCAAAGGCGGCTCGGCCAAGACGACGACGACGCTTTATCTGGCGCAGTATTTGGCGCTGGCGGGTTATCGGGTGCTCGCCATCGATCTCGATCCGCAGGCCTCGCTTTCGTCCATGCTGGGCGTCCAGCCCGAATTCGATCTTTCCGATGGCGATACGCTTTATGGCGCCATCCGCTACGATGCCGGCCGCAAACCGCTGAAAGACATCGTCCGCAAGACCTATTTCGACGGGCTCGATCTGGTGCCGGGCAATCTCGAACTGATGGAGTTCGAGCATGAAACGCCGCGGGCGCTCAATGATCGGCAGAAACCGGCCGAGCTGTTCTTCCGCCGCGTCGGTGTCGCCATTGCCGAGGTCGAGGCCGAGTACGACGTGGTGGTGATCGACTGCCCGCCGCAGCTCGGTTACCTGACCCTTGGCGCCGTCTGCGCGGCGACATCGCTGCTCATCACCATCCATCCGCAGATGGTCGACGTCGCCTCGATGTCGCAATTCCTGCTGATGACCTCGGATCTGCTTTCCGTCGTCCGCAAGGCCGGCGGCGATCTGCAGCACGACTTCATCAAATATGTCGTCACCCGTCACGAACCCTTCGATGCGCCGCAGTCGCAGATCGTTGCGCTGCTGCGCAGCCTGTTCGGCGACGACGTCTTGACGGCGACCATTCTCAAGTCGACGGCGATCGCCGATGCCGGTCTGACCAAGCAGACGCTGTTCGAAATCGAGAAGGGGCAGGTGCGCCGCTCGACTTACGACCGGGCGCTGGAATCGGTCAACGCCGCCAACGGCGAGGTTCTCGCCGGCATTCACAAAGCCTGGGGCCGGACATGAGCAGACGCGATCGCCTGAAAGGTCTTTTCGACGACACGGCGCAGGAGTTGGCCGCGGCCAACTACGAAGAACCGTCTTCGCGCGGTTCGGCTGGGCCTGTCCGGACGATGGCGTTGACCCTCGGGCGCATGGAGGAAGAGAGCAGGGCGATGCACGAAGCCCTGCTTTCCGGCGAACGCATCGTCGAACTCGATCCCGATCTGATCGATTCCTCCTTCGTCCGCGACCGCCTCGCCGACCAGCCGCTCGATATCGACGACGAGCTGGTGCAGTCGATCGCCGAAAACGGCCAGGAAGTGCCGGTTCTCGTTCGTCGCCATCCCGATGATGAGAGCCGCTACCAGATCGCCTACGGCCATCGCCGCCTGCAGGCCGTCAAGCTGCTCGGCCGCAAGGTGCAGGCGATCGTCCGCAGCCTTGACGATACCGATGTCGTCATCGCCCAGGGCATCGAAAATTCGGCGCGCCGCAACCTTTCCTATATTGAGCGCGCGGTCTTTGCCCTCAATCTCGAACTTAAGGGCTTTGAGCGTCCGGTCATCATGAAGGCGCTGTCGACCGACAAGACGGAGCTGTCGAAGCTGCTCTCCGTCGCCAGGGCCATCCCGGCCGAGATCGTCAGGTCGGTGGGTGCCGCGCCCGCCATCGGGCGCCGCAGATGGATGGCGCTTGCTCAGGACTGGAACGGGATGACGGCGGCGCGGCTTGCCAAGCTCATCGGCTCGGAAAAGTTCATGGGCGAGGAAAGCGACCGCCGCTTTGAACTTCTGGTGGCCGAGCTCGCCAGGAAAGAGGCGAAGCCGGAAGCCACGGAATATGACTGGAAGCCGAAGAGCGGCGGCAAGATTGCCGGCCGAATCAAGAGCGCCGGCAATTCCTTCACGATCGCGTTGAAGACCGGCGATGCGCCGGATTTCGGCGCTTACATTTCACGCCGTCTCGATGAGCTTTACGAAGCCTATCGGGCCGGCAGGTTGCAAGCAGGAGAATAGGCCGCAAAAGAAAAAAGCCTCCGAACGTTGCCGTCGCGGAAGCCTTTCTCATATCTGGACAATCTGAGAATCGCACTTCCTCGAATCACTGTCAAGCATCTTCGGCATCCTTTTGGGTGGTAGATTTCTTTTGCCTTGAAAAAAGGTGAGAGACATGGAGCCTCAATACGTATCGACGCCCTTTGGGCGCCGATCGATGACGCTTGGCATGCTGGCAAGCCAGGAAAGCGCCAGCAAGGTCGAACCGGACGCATCGGTCGATAAGTGGAAGATTTTTCGCGCGCTCTGCGAAGCAAAGGACATGGTCGGCGTATCCGATCGTGCGCTCGCCGTTCTCAACGCGCTGTTGACCTTCTATCCAAAGAACGAGATTGCCGAGGCCAACGGCTTCGTGGTCTTTCCCTCGAACGAGCAGCTATCGCTGCGCACGCATGGCATGGCCGGAACGACGCTGCGGCGGAACCTGGCGATGCTGGTGGAAGCCGGGCTGATCATCCGGCGTGACAGCCCGAACGGGAAGCGGTTCGCTCGCCGTAACGGCGAGGGCGGGCTTGGCGAGGCCTTCGGCTTCAGCCTGGCGCCGCTGCTGGCGCGTGCCGGCGAGATCGAGGCACAGGCGGCTCAGGTGCTCGCCGACAAGCTCGAATGGAAGCGTCTGCGGGAGCGGCTGACGCTCTGCCGACGCGATATCAGCAAACTCATCGAGATCGCCCTGGAAGAGGAAATCGCCGGCGAATGGATCGAGATGCAGAGGCATTTCACGCTGCTTTCGGCAAGCCTGCCGCGCCGCCCGTCGGCCGCCGAGATGGAAAGCCTGCTGACCGATCTCGAAGCCTTCCGCGAATTGATCGTCAAGACGCTGGAACTGAAGGCGAAAACAGAAAAATCAGACGCCAATGACAGCCAAAACGGTCGGCACATACATAATTCAAACCCACACCCCTTATCTGAACTTGAACCAAGCTTCGAACCGAAGCAGGGGGCAAAGCCGGAGGAAGAACCGCGGCCGTGGCGGGAGCCGCCAAAATCCTTCCCACTTGCGATGGTGCTGCAGGCCTGCCCGGAGATCGTCGCTTATGGGCCGGGCGGCGGGATCGGCAGCTGGCGGGATCTGATGGCGGCGGCCGTCATCGTCCGTTCCATGCTGGGCGTCAGCCCGAGCGCCTATCAACTGGCCTGCGATGTCATGGGGCCGGAAAACGCCGCGACGGTGATCGCCTGCATCCTGGAAAGGGGCGGCCATATCAACTCGGCCGGCGGCTATCTGCGTGATCTGACACGGCGGGCCGAGCGCGGCGAGTTCTCGCTTGGGCCGATGCTGATGGCGCTGATGCGGGCAAATGGTCCGGCAGCGAGGAAAACCGGATGAACGGCGATGAAATAGGTTCGCGCCAGTTGCGACAGCTAGAAGATATGCGGCGCGTCGCTCAGCCGTCTCGACTGCTTCCTTCCCTGACCATTCTGTTTGAAATGCGCCGTTAACCATGTCATAGATGGCGGAAGGAAACGTTTGCTTTGCTTCCATTTGTAAAAAACCGTAAAGCTTAACAATGCGCTACGAAATCGACAGTGCGATGCTTCAAACCCTGCTTCCGTCCTTTGCCGCAGCAGAGGATGCGCTGGCGCGGCTGGACGAACGGGTGGTGCGTTCACCGGTCGGCGAGGGGTTTGCCGAACGCAGTCATTTCTTCGATGCCGCCGGCGCGCTGTGGGTGGCCGGCGAACTCGTGCATGTCGAAGATCTGGTTTTGCACGATGCGCATATGGACAGCCGGGCGCCCAGCCACGAGCTGACGATCGCCCATTCCGTGCTGCGGGCCCGCCGGCGCATCTGGACCGGGGAGCCTGCCTGGGCGCTCGGAGCCTCGGGGCTTGCGACGCTGACGGCGACGCTCGGGGAAGGGGAGGGGACGGTGCCTGAAGTAAAGAGCCCCGCAGTCCCGGTCGAGACCGACGAAGAGGGCGGGGATGAGGACGGGCCGCTGGCTGCCGAGATGGCCGAGATCGATGCGCTGCTTGCCCGCTCGCAGAAGCTGCTCGACATCCATACAGGCAAGGCGCCGGCAAGCGAGACGGTCGCCGCTGCCCCGTCACGGCGCAATGACGATCCTCTCGGCTTGCTGGGTGACGACGAATGGGACGAGGAACAGCGGCTTGCCGAGTGGCGCAGCCTATTGCCATTGGCTGACAGCTTGCCGCCGGTTCTCGGCGCCATCATCCTTTTCGAAGCCTGGGAACGGATCGAGCCATTGCGGCGTCAGCATTGGCTCGGCGGTCTTCTGGTCGCAGGCCACCTGCGCGCCCGCGGCAAGGTCGCCTCGCATCTCTTTTCTTTTTACGGCGGGCTGAAGCTGGTGCGCCATGAACGTCGCCGGGCGCGCGATCGGGCGACGCGGCTGCAGGCCTTCCTGGAGGCGATGCATCTGGGGGCTGCGGCCGGGCTGAAGGAACTCGACCGGTTGTCGCTCGCCCGCACCCAGATGGAGCTGCGCTTCCGCGGCCGCCGCTCGAATAGCAGCCTGCCCGATCTTGCCGATTTCATCCTGTCGCGGCCGATGGTCTCGGCGGCAATGATTGCCCGGCATCTGCGCATTACGCCGCGGGGCGCGCTGAACCTCGTCAACGAGATCGGCATTCGTGAAATCACCGGCCGCGGCCGCTACCGCGCCTGGGGCATCATCTGAAACGAAAGCGGCCGGGTCGACGACCCGGCCACACTGGCTCTATGTTATCCATGTATTTAAAGTGAGCACCCGATCCGCCATCCTGTCACAGAGTGCAGACCAGGCGCTCTTGCGCTTCCATTGCCCCCAGAAGCGCAGTCCCTATTCCCGCTCGCCCGTGAAGTTGAGCAGAAGCTGGAAGATGTTGACGAAGTTCAGGTAGAGCGAGAGCGCACCGAAAACGGCGAGCTTCTGGTTCGATTCCTGATCGTAGTTTTCCGAATACTGTTCCTTGATGTTCTGTGTGTCGTAGGCGGTAAGGCCGACGAAGACGACGATACCGATCACCGAGACGGCGAACTGCAGCGCGGACGAACCCAGAAAGATGTTGACGATGCTGGCGATGACAACGCCGATGAGACCCATCATCAGGAACGAGCCCATGCGCGACAGGTCACGCTTCGTCACATAGCCGTATAGGCTCGTCGCGCCGAACATCGTGGCGGTGATGAAGAAAGTCCGCGCAATGCTCATCCCGGTGAAGACCAGGAAGACGGAGGCGAGCGACAGACCCATCACGGCGCAGAAGGCCCAGAAGGTGATCTGCGCGGTGCTGGCCGACATCGTCTGGATGCGAAACGAGAAGAAGAAGACGAAGGCGAGCGGCGCCAGCATCACCACCCACTTGAGCGGCGAGCCGAAGATCGGCACGTAGAGAGCTGGCGTCGAGCCAACGACGAAGGCGACGAGGCCAGTGATGACGAGACCGAGAGCCATGTAATTATAGACGCGCAGCATATGCTGGCGCAGGCCTTCGTCGAAGGCGGCCTGGGTGCCGGCCACGGCGCCGTAGCGGGAATTGATCGGGTTCATGCTGATCTCCTCGGTTTGAACTAATAGAGCGAACGGGCGAGCCGTTCGGCCGCCTGATCGAGATTGAGGCCGCTTTCGTCGGCGATCAGCGCATAGGCGACCTCGCCGATCTGCCAATAGGCGGCTTCTGCTTTCTCAAGTGCGAGATGGCTGACCGGCTTGACCTCGAATGCCCCCGGGCGAACGGCGAAAAGCGACAGCCGTTTTCCATCCGACTGCTCGATCGCCATCTCGACACTGGGGCCGAATTCGGATGGGAAGATCTGCACGTCGGCAACCTTCCAATCCGCAGGCAGTTCCGGCATCACGATGGCGGTAGCGGCGCGAATATCGTCAGCGCTGTAGGTGGTCGGCGTCTGCGGGGGCATCGATTGCCGCAGGGCCGCGGTCTGATAGGCACGGACGGCATCCTCGACATAGGCGGGTGCCGGCACCGATGCCGATACCTCGGTTGCCGAGAAAGCGCCGAAGGAATTATGTGCCACCCAGCCGGCGGTCACCAGAATGCCGACAGCGGCAATGCGCTGCATGGAATGGAAGATGCGGCCATAGGAAAGGCCACGTTCCAGCCGGCGGGCCGCATCGCGGGTCTCCGGGCGGCCAAAGGCGCTTTCGCCGGCGAGCGCCAAGCGCAGCTCGCCCTTGACGCTGAGGTCGGCCATGACCTTGGCGGCAATCGCCGGATGGTCTGAGAGATAGGATTCCACCTGGATGCGGCGGGCGACATCGAGTTCGCCATCCACATAGGCGTCGAGATCGGCATCGAGGATCGGATCAATTGCTTTCATTGCCGTCTCCTCCGATCAGTCTCAGATGCGACTTGCGCGGCGTGTTCTCCTCGAATTCGCGCAATTGCGCGCGGGCGCGGGAGATGCGCGACATCAGCGTCCCTATCGGAATGCCGAGCGCATTGGCGGCTTCCTGGTAGGAAAGGTCTTCGATTGCAACAAGATGCAGCGCCTCGCGCTGTTCCTCCGGCAGGCCGAAAAAGGCGTCGCGCACCTGCTGCAGGCGCACGGCATGTTCCTGGCCGGCCGGCAGCGACTGCTCGGCCTCGACAGCTGCCTCGTCATGGCGGCGGGTCAGCGATCGGTTCTGGCGCAGGCGGTCGATATGAGCGTTGTGCAGGATAGAGAGCAGCCAGGTGCGCAGATTGCCGCCGCTGCGGAAGCTCTTTTTCTTCTCGAGCGCACGCACCAGCGCATCATGCACCAGATCCTCCGCCTCGTCCGAATTGCGCACCAGCGAGCGAGCATAGCGCCTGAGCGCTGCAAGCTGTCCGATGACGTCGAAGGGGCGTTCTTTGCGTTCCATGATTGAGTATACGCAAGCGCGGCCGATTTTATTCCCGGCGCGGCTAAAAAAATCATGCGGGCCGAAGATGCCGTTGCCGCACCTCAAATCCGCGATTGTTTATGACAATTATATGACAGATCATGACGCCGCTGATTTGAGGGGAAAATAAAGAATGAAAGATAAGAAGCGGGTCTACGAAGCTCTCGTAGACGGCGCCATGGAAGGGCTGACGGATCAGGCGCTCTATGATTTCGTCAAAGCGCGTTGTCCAAACGCCACCAGCAAGAAGATCGTCCGGGCCTCGCTTCTCGCCTTGATCGATCCCCATCTGAGAGACCGCAATATTCTCGACGTGATCTACGCGCTTGCGATCAAACATCGGCTGGATGACGGCGAGGGAGAGGGAGCTCCATCGGCGCTGGCAGCCAATCAGAACATGCCGCAGCTTTCCTGAACAGCGCCATCTGCGTTTCCCAACCTAGTCAGCCGCCGTCCGAAAGTCCTTCGAGGATCGGACAGTCCGGCCTGTCATTGCCGTGGCACGCATGCACAAGATGCTCCAGCGTGCGGCGCAGTTGCGAGAGTTCGCGGATTTTGCGGTCGATCTCGGCAAGCTTGGTCTCGGCGATATCCTTGACGTCGGCGCTTGCCCGGCTTTTGTCCTCATAGAGCGCCAGCAACTGCCGGCATTCCTCGACGGAAAAGCCGAGACCGCGCGAGCGCTGCAGGAAGCGCAGCTTGTGAATGTCGGTCGCGGCATAGTCGCGGTAGCCGTTTCCGCCCCTTTCGGGGCGGATCAGGCCGATATCCTCGTAATAGCGGATGGTCTTTGAAGGCAGGCCGGACTGCTCGGATGCTTCGCCGATATTCATCGCCATCTCCTATAATTTTGCAAAGCGCAGTCTCAGCGCATTTGAAATCACCGAGACCGATGAGAGGCTCATCGCCGCTGCCGCGATCATCGGCGATAGCAGCAGCCCGAAGATCGGATAGAGCACACCGGCTGCGACCGGCACCCCGAGCGCGTTGTAGCCGAAGGCGAAGCCGAGATTCTGGCGGATGTTGCGCATCGTCGCCTCGGCCAGCCGCCGCGCCCTGACGATGCCGGTGAGATCGCCCTTCACCAGGGTAATGCCGGCGCTTTCCATCGCCACGTCGGCGCCGGTGCCCATGGCGATGCCGACATCGGCAGCAGCGAGCGCCGGCGCGTCGTTGACGCCGTCTCCGGCCATGGCGATGACGGCGCCCTTGGAGCGCAGTTCGTCGATCAGCGCGCTCTTGCCCTCCGGCAGCATGTCGGCGCGGACCTCGTCGATCCCCAGGCTTTTTGCCACCGCCCGCGCCGTGCGCTCATTGTCGCCCGTTGCCATGATGATCTTCAGACCGCTGTCGTGCAGCGCCTTGATAGCGGCTTGAGTGGTCGGCTTGATCCGGTCGGCAACGGCGACGAGACCGGCAAGCGCGCTGTCGACCACCACGAACATCACCGTCTTGCCATCGCCGCGCAGGGCTTCGGTCTTCTCGGCAAGCGCCGAAGCATCGATGCCGAGATCGGCGAGCATCGCCGCATTGCCGAGCGCCACCATCGTGTCACCGGCAAGACCCTGAACGCCCTTGCCGGTCTTTGCCTCGAAGCCGGTGACCTCGACGAAGGCGACGCCGCGCTCCTCGGCGCCGGAAACGATCGCTTCGGCCAGCGGATGTTCGGAGCCGCGCTCCAGGCTGGCGGCCAGCGACAGCAGCCGGTTTTCGTCGGTTCCACCGAAGGCGACGATGTCGGTAAGCTTCGGCTTTCCCTCGGTCAGCGTGCCTGTTTTGTCAACGATCAGCGTATCGACCTTGGAGAAACGCTCCAGTGCTTCGGCGTCCTTGATCAGCACGCCTTCTCCAGCGCCGCGCCCCGTCGCGATCATGATCGACATCGGTGTGGCAAGACCGAGTGCGCAGGGGCAGGCGATGATCAGAACGGCGACGGCGGCCAGCAGCGCATTGGCAAGGCTCGGCTCAGGTCCGACCGCTGCCCAGACGATGAAGGCAAGGATGGCCGCGGCGACGACCGCCGGCACGAAGAAGGCCGACACCCGGTCGACCGCCCCCTGGATCGGCGCCCGCGAGCGCTGCGCCTTGGCGACCATGTCGACGATGCGCGACAGCACCGTGTCGGCGCCGACCTTCTCGGCCGACATGACGAGCGCGCCGTTCTTGTTGATCGTGCCGCCGGTCAGTCCGTCGCCTTTCGACTTCTCCACGGGCAGAGGCTCGCCTGTAATCATCGATTCGTCGACGGTCGACTGGCCCTCGAGGACGGAGCCATCCACCGGCACACGCTCGCCCGGGCGCACGCGCAGCCGGTCGCCGGTCTCAATCTCGTCCACCGGCACGTCACTCTCGCTGCCATCGGCACCAATGCGGCGTGCCGTCTTCGGCGCGAGATCGAGCAGCGCGCGGATCGCCGAACCGGTGCGCTCGCGTGCCTTCAATTCCAGCACCTGGCCGACGAATACGAGAGCGACGATGACGGCGGCCGCCTCGAAATAGATCGGTACGGCGGCGCCATGGCCGCGAAAGCTCATCGGGAAGATCCCTGGCGCGAGCGTGGCGACGAGGCTGTAGACATAGGCGGTGCCGACGCCGAGACCGATCAGCGTCCACATATTCGGGCTGCGGTTGACGACGGACGCCCATGCACGCCGGAAGAAGGGCAGGGCCGCCCACAGCACCACAGGCGTTGCCAGCAACAGCTCGATGTAACTCGCCTGCGGTTCGCCGATCGCTTCGCGGAGCGGCAGGCCGAGCATCGGTCCCATGCCGAGGGCGAGCAGCGGCAGAGCCAGGATGGCGCTGACCCAAAGCCGTCTGGTGAAGTCGACAAGTTCCGGGTTTGGGCCTTCGCCGGCTGGCGGAATGCCCATCGGCTCCAGCGCCATGCCGCATTTCGGGCAGTCGCCAGGCCGGTCGCTGACGACCTCCGGGTGCATCGGGCAGGTATACAGCGTGTCCTTCGGCGCCGGCTTTGCCGCCGGGCGGTTGCCGTCGCGATAGGCGGAGGGATCGGCTTCGAATTTTGTCCGGCAAGCGGCCGAGCAGAAGTAGAATTTCTCGCCCTCGACTTTCAGAAAATGTTTCGCCGTCGAGCGATCGACGGTCATGCCGCAGACGGGATCCTTTGCCGTCAGGTAATCCTGCGGCGCGGCCGCAAATTTCGTCCGGCAGCCCTCGGAGCAGAAATGATAGAGACGGCCGGCGTGATCGAGCGATGGCTTGCCGACCTCCGGATCAACGGTCATGCCGCAGACCGGATCGCGGGTCATGACGCCGGCAGTCTTTTCCGGGCCATGGCTGCAACAGCTGTGATTGTCATCAAGGATGTGACCGTGATGGTGATCGTGGTCGTGTTTGATATTCATGACTATCTCCTATGCCCTGGGGCAGTTGGAGATGCTTATCCACCTTCCAGCAACTGGAAGGTCAAGCGCTAATTTTGACAAGGCCCATTTTTTGAAGCCGGCGCTCTGTCGCCCGATCCTCAGATCGGGCTGATCAATCCGACCGGCTGGCTGCCGAGCAGGGCGGCGACCGCAATGCTGCCGCCGGGTTCGATCGTCTTGCCGGTCACCAGATCCGCCTTCAGCCCATGGAGAGGGGAGGGGACGGCGATCGCCGTATCCTCCCAGAATTCCGGGCCGGCAAAGAGCACGCCGGGGTCGAGCCAGCCGAACATCAGCCGGGGTGCGGCGACGATCGCGAAATTGTCCTTGTGCACCCGGGCAAACGCCAGCAGGTGCTCGCGCCGGCTGCCCGTCACTTTCAGCGGCAGATAGTCACCCCTGGCAAAGAGTGCCGGGTGCCGCTGGCGCAGCTGCAGGCCGATCGCGACGATGCGCTGCTTCAACGCGGCCGCCTGAAGCTTGGCGATCGGCCCAGCTTCAGTGAGCCAGGCGGTGAGCCGTTCATGATCGGCCGGCCGGCGGTTGTCGGGATCGACGAGGCTGAAATCGAAACCCTCCGAGCCCTGGTAGATGTCGGGAATGCCGGGCGCCGTCAGCTTGAGGAGCGTTTGCGACAGGCTGTTAAGGTAACCGGCGGCGATGAAGGGCTGCAGCACCCTTTCGAAATCCTCGAGGAAGGCGTCGTTCTCGGGTGAAATCAGCGCCGCCGCATAGGCCTTCACCGCGTCTTCGTAAGCGGCATCCTGTTCGATCCAGCCGGTGTGGAGTTTCGCCTCGCGCACCGCCTTGACCGCGTAATCGGTAAAGCGCTCGGCAAGCTCGGCCGTCTGAGCTCGGCCGAAATCCTCCGGCCAGATGCCGGCCAACGCCTGATAGAGCATCCATTCGACATTCGGCTCCGGTGCTGCTCCATCCGGCAGCTCCGTCAGCCATGGTCGGTTCATCTCACGCCAGCGCGCCACCGCCTGCGCGAAAACATCGGCGCCCTCGCTCAGCGCATAAAGCCTGGCGCGCGCATCCTCGCCGCGTTTGGTGTCATGAGTGGCGCTTGCCGACAGCCCGTGCGGCTGCAGCCGTGCCCGGTCGGCCATGCGGCGATGAAAACCCTCCGGGCCATCCGGCGCCTTGCCGGGTTCACCGCCGACTTCGTTTGCGGCAAGCAACCGGTTATAGCGATAGAACAGCGTATCCTCAGTCGCTTTCGCCATCACCGGCCCGCTCAATTGCTGAAAGCGGATGCGGAACTCATGGGCCGCATCACCGTCGACCTTGCCTTCGAGAAGCCGCAGCACATGATCAAGGGCCCGCCGATCATCGAGCCGGGCCATGGCTTGCGATGCGGTTGCGGCAAGGACGGCTGAATCCTGCCAGGCGAGCGGACCGCCGTCGCCATAGGTGCGGTAGACCGGGAAGGCGATCAGCAGCTCGGTCAGCGCCGTGGCGATCTCGTCTCTGTTTATCTCGGGAAAGATCCCCACCGCGATCGCTGCCAGCCTGCTGGTCTCGCCGGCGAAGTTGCGCTCGACCATCAGCCGCTTGGCAAGTCGCCGGCCTTCCTCGAGATCGCCGGTCTCGCCGGCGAGGCTGCGATAGGCATCATCCAATCTGCGCAGGCCGCTGCCGTCGACGAAGAGTTCGCTGAGTGCCGCGATGAATTCATATCCCGTGGTGCCCGAGACCGGCCAGCTCTCCGGCAGCGCTTCGCCGCCCCCGAGGATCTTTTCCACGACGATATAGGTGTCCGGCCCAACCGCGTCCCTGAGCCGGTCGAGATAGGCCTTGGGTTCGGCGAGCCCGTCGACATGGTCGATACGCAGGCCCTGCACCTTGCCATGGTGCACCAGCTCGATCGTCAGCCGGTGCATGTCCTCGAACACGGAGGGATTTTCGACCCGGGTTCCCACAAGCCCGGTGACCTCGAAAAAACGGCGATAACTCAAATGCCGCGCCGCTTCCTTCCAATGGGTGAGCCGCCAGTACTGTGCCTCATGCAGGCCTTTGACGAAGTCGCGATCGGCGGAGATGTCCTCGAGCTTCTGCCTGAGCACCGCCCGGTCGCCGCCTTCGAAGAGGATGTCGCGCATGGTGCGGACAATGTCCTCGCCGGAGGTTATGGCCGCAGCCTCCGCCATTCTCGTTGCCACCGGATCGTCGACTCGGTTTGCGATCGCGCCGTAACTGCTGGGGTTGAGCGGCAGCAGCGTTTCGAAATAGGCGAAGGCGAAATTGCCGCGCGTTTCGTCGAGCACGATCCGCAGCTCGCCGGCGGCAAGTGCCGCCTCGAAATCCTGGCCGAGCTGCGGCAGGGTCAGCGGCTCGCTCCAATCGATGTCGAAGTGGCCGGCATAGGCGCTCTGCGGGCCGAATGCCAGCACGTCGCGCCACCAGCCGTTTTCCGGCGAGGCGGCCATGTGGTTCGGAACAATATCGAGGATGAGGCCCATGCCCGCCGCGGCAAGGCTTTCCGTCAGCCGTTCGAACCCCGCCCGGCCGCCGAGCGCCGGATCGATGTCGTTGGCATCGGTGACGTCATAGCCGTGGGTCGAGCCGTTAACGGCGGTGAAGATCGGTGAGGCATAGAGGTGGCTGATGCCGAGGGTCTTGAGGTAGGGAATGAGGCCGCAGGCACGATCGAAGGTCATGCCGTTGCGGAATTGTATCCGGTAGGTCGCGGTCGGAAGTGTCATGAGGCCGTCTGGACGTTGGAGGGAGACCCTTTCCAACGGTTGTACCGGGGGTTTGGTTCCCTTACAGCGCCGCGCGTCTTTTGAGACGCGCAAAGGACGCTGTAACATTTTTGAATCTACGCATCGTGCTTTCCGAAAAGCGATTCCGATTTTCGGGCCGATGCTAGTCGATGAAAACGCCCACGCTTGCGGCGCGTCCGGCCGAGTCGATAACGGTCAGTTTCGAGTAGCCGCCGCCATCCGGAAGCCACTGCTGCGTGCGCCGGCGCGAGAGATCGGGCAGCGGCTTGCCGTTGGCAAGCCAACGGAAGGGGGCGCGGCCGCCCTGCAGCTTCAGCATCAGCGGCGACAGGTCGCCTGCGCCTGCGCCGAGATCGATATGAGCACCCTCGGGCGGATAGACGATCTGAGGCGCGGCTTCGCGGCCGGAGGCGACAAGCAGGCCGCTGGCATTCAGCGCAAACCGCCGCTGGCTGATCGGCAGCTCGGACTGGGCGATGCGCACGGCGCCGGCGGGCGGTCGGGGCAGCGGCGTTGTCGCGATGCCGGACTTGGCGAAACCTTCGAACAGGATGGGTGCGGCGGTGCCATAGCCGGTCAAACCAGGCACGGCGCTGTTGTCGGGCCGTCCGACCCAGACGCCGAGGACATAACGTCCGTCATAGCCGACCGACCAGGCGTCGCGATAGCCGTAGCTCGTGCCGGTCTTGTAGGCGATGCCGCGCTGCGGCGCGCCGGTGGGGGGGATGACGCCGGAAAGAATATCGGCGATATTCCAGACCGCCACCGGCTCCAAAAGCGGTTCGCCGTCGAGCTTATCAGGCGTTCCGGTGATGCCGTCGCCGAGCCTTGCCGGCTGGCCGCGATTGGCGAGCGCCGTATAGAGCTGCACCAGATCCTTCAGCGTGAGCCCAACGCCACCAAGACCGATCGCCAGCCCCGGCGTCTCGTTCGGCGGCAAAGCCGGCCGCACCTCGGCGCGGCGGAAGCGCACCAGCAGCCGCGACGGTCCGACGGCGTCGAGCAGTTTGACGGCCGGCACATTCAAGGAGAGCTGCAAGGCCTCGCGGACGGTGACGTCGCCTTGATAGCTCATGTCGAAATTGCGCGGCCGGTAACCGAAGAAATCGGCCGGCCGGTCCTCGATGATCGTCTCCTGAGAGACGAGACCCTGCTCGAAGGCGAGCCCGTAGATGAAGGGCTTCAGCGTCGAGCCGGGCGAGCGGTTGACGCGCGTCATGTCGATCCAACCGGAGCGGCTGGCGTCGAAATAATCGGCGGAGCCGACCTCGCCGACGATCGCGCCGGTCTGGGCATCCGCCATCACCATGGCGAGCGAAAGCTTCGGCCCGAGTTTCATCGCCGCTGCCCGGGCGACCGCCTCCAGCCCCTGCTGCACCTGCTTCTTCAAGGTCGTCTGATGCTTGAGGACCGAAGGCTCCTTGCGCAGAGCCGCTTCGCCGACATGGGCGGCCAGTGCCGGCAACTGCATGCGCCGCGACGGGATGGCGACAACCTCGGCCCGCGCCGCTTCGCCGTCGCCGACGGCCTCAGCCACGGCGACGCGCTCAAGCACGCGCTTGCGCGCCTCATGCGCCGCCTGGAGATTGCGGTCCGGCCGGCGCCGTTCGGGCAATTGCGGCAAGGCGACGAGCAGGGCGGCCTCGGCGACGGTCAGACGCCGCGGCTCCTTGCCGAAATAGGCAAGGCTTGCGGCGCGCACGCCTTCGAGATTGCCGCCATAGGGCGCATGGGTGAGATAGAGGTCGAGGATCTGCTCCTTCGACAGCCGCCGCTCGATCTGCACGGCGCGTGCGAGCTGCAGCAGTTTTGCCGAAAGCGAACGTCCCGCCCGCGGCTCAATGAGCCGCGCCACCTGCATCGACAGTGTCGAAGCGCCGGAAACGATGCGGCCGTTGCGGATGAATTGCAGGCTCGCGCGCCCAAGCGCCCAGGCGTCGACGCCGCCGTGATCGTAAAAACGCTGGTCTTCATAGGCGATCAGCATGCGCAGGAATTGCGGATCGACGTCGGCGACTCCAGTCTTCAGCCGCCAGCGGCCTTCCGAGGTCGCGAAGGCGCGCAGCAATTGGCCGTCGGCATCCAGCACCTCGGCGGAGACCAGGTTCGCCTTATCGAGCGGCGGCGGAAAGGCCGTGTCGGCGGCGTCGAGCGCGAAGAGGGCCGCGCCGGCAAGAAGGATGCCGGCGGCGGACCCGATCGCGATCTTGCGCCACAGCCTCATTGTTGTGCTGCCACGACCTCCATCTTGCCGGTCGCGGTACGGGCCGAAAGCTCCGGCCGGTACATGTCCTCGACGCTGGCGGCCGGATGGTCGTAGGTGCCGGGGGTGACGGCGCGCACGACATAGGCGACGTTGAATTCGCGCTCGTCGCCCTGGGCGCGGTTGAAGGCAGCGACGAAGCGGTCGTAACGGAATTCGGTATGGGCGGCCGCTATCTCGCCGATCCAATCGAAATTCGTCATCTGGGCGCTATCGACCAGGTTCGGATTGTCGATCTCGAAACCGGCCGGCAGAAGGTCGGTGACGACGATGCGCGACGGCCAGTCGTTGGTCTCGCGCACATGGATGACGACGACGTAGCGTTCGTTCTGCCTGGCTTCGCTGACATTCGCCTCTTCGCCGTCGAGCGTGTAATAGCTGCGCTCGATAATGAAGCCGTCGCCGCCGGCCGGCAGAGGCACGGTCGGGGCGGCTACGGTGGTGACGACAGCCGAGACCGCGTCGCTCGTCTGGTTGGTCAGCGTCAGCGGATGGTCGGCGAGTGCATCGCCGCTCATGCGGGCCATATAGGCGCCGGTATGGGCGGCGCCGTTGACGTCGACCTTCAACCCGTCATCGCCGCCCTGAATGGCGCGTGCGGCAAGCAGCATCCAGGTCTCTTCCTGGGTGCTCTTGTATTTGCTGCGACTCCATTCCTTGGCGACGGCCTTGGCAAGATCCGGGATGACGGGCGGCACCGGCCGGCTTTCCGCAGCGAGCGCCAGGATCGCCGCGCCATCGCGCAGGATGGTGCCGTAGTCGGTGCGCGACAGGTTCACTCGCGACACCATCGATTGCTGCGACATCTGCAGCGCGTCGACGAAGATGTTCTTCGAACGCTGGGCGTCGCCGTAGAGCGCCAGTGCGGCGGCGATATGCGCCTTGGCAAGCGGCGTCGGGAAATCGTTGATCATCGTATCGGCGTAGTAACGCAGATCGCTGATCGCCGCCTTCTTGTTGCGGGCAAGCACATAGATGGCATAGGCGATCTGGTCGCCCTGGCCCTTGATGTCGGTGGTGTAGGAGAGGGTGTTCTGCAGGTTTTCGAGCGCCTGCACGAAGGCCTTCTCCGGCACGTCATATTTCATTTCGCGGGCCCGCGTCAGGAAATCGGTGACGTAGGAATCGAGCCAGACGTCGCCCGAATCCGGTCCCCAGAGGCCGAAGCTGCCGGCCGAAGCCTGGTAGGAGAGGACGCGGTAGATCGCGTCCTGCACGCGCTTGTGCACATCGTCGTCATTTTCAATGCCGGCCTGCTTGGCCACTTCGGCGAGATAGAGCAGCGGCAGCGCCCGGCTGGTGGTCTGCTCGGCGCAGCCGAGGGGATAGCGATCGAGCGTCATCAGCAGGGCGGGAATGTCGAAGGCGGCCGAACGGGTGACGTTGACGCTGATCGAGGCGCCGGGCAGCACGCTGTCGGCAAGCAGGTTCTTGTCGACGGTGAGCTTGGCGCCGGGTTTCAGCGCCAGTACCCTGCGTTCGGTGATCGGCAGGGATGACGGACGCACCGGCACGTCGACGGTCTGGTCGAGCGAGAGGCCGGAGGCGTCGGAGAGGTTGATCGAGACGCTGCCGGCGCCCGGCTGTTTGCCGATGAGCGGCAGCGTCAGCTCGGATTTCGCCCCGGCTTCGAGACGGATCGTCTGGGCGGCGGAGGCTTGGTCGATGCCGATCGCGTCATTGCCGGTCAGCTGCAGCTTGTAGTCGCCGGCCGGTGCATCGGTGTTGGCGATGTCGAGGCGCAGATTGGCCTTGTCGCCGGGGGCGAGGAATTTCGGCAGGCTCGCGGTGACGACGATGGGATCGCGGATGATAACGTCCTTGACGCCGTGGCCGACACCGGTCTTCGACCATGCCACAGCCATCACACGCGCCGTGCCGTTGAATTGCGGAATGTCGAAGGAGACATTGGCCTTGCCTTCGGCGTCGAGCTTCACCGGTCCGGAGAAGAAGGCGACGAGTTTCTGCGTCGGCGGGCTCGCCTGCAGCGCAATGGCGCCGCCGTCGCCGCCGGTTCTAAGCTTGCCGGTCGCACCCAGCGAGCCGTCGATCAGCCGGCCATAGAGGTCGCGGATTTCCAGGCCGAGTTGACGCTGGCCGAAATACCAATCCTCCGGGTTCGGCGGTTCATAGCGCGTCAAGTTGAGAATGCCGACATCGACGGCGGCAACCGTGACATAGGCATCTTCATTGGCGCCGGCGCCCGCCACCTGCAGGCCGATGTTGAGCGGTCCGCGCGGCAGCATTTTTTCCGGCGTGTCGAGCTTGACCTGCAGCGCCCGCTGCTCGGGATCGACCTTCAGCCATTTGATGCCGATCGAACGCATCGGCATGTGGCTGTCCTGGGCGTCGCCGGGGCGGAAGAGCGTCGCGGTCACATAGCCGCCGGCCCCCCAATCCGCGGTGACGGGGATGTCGACCTCGCCGCCGGTCTCGCCCATCGTCGCATTTTGCACCGCGACCAGTTTTTCGGTTCCGGCCATGACCATCAGCTCACCGCCATAGCGCGAGGTGACTTTCAGCTTGGCGGTGTCGCCGATCTTGTAGCTGTCCTTGTCGAGGGCGATTTCCAGCCCGTCCGGTGTTTCGGTCGAGGTCGACGCCACGAACCAGCCGGCGTCGAATTCGACGCTGGAGGTCGGGCCGTCGGCATCCGGGCTTTCCACTTCGAGGCGATAGCGGCCCCATTTCACCGGCACGGAGATCTTGCCGCCGTCCGTCGTCGCGTCGACGCCGCCATTGGCGATCTGCTCGGCGGTATAGACCGGCTCGTATTTCCATGCCGTCCCCTCGCGATACCATTGGTACTCGCGGTTGAGGCTGTAGAATTTCCAGCGCAGGCCTTTGGCCTCCTGCTTCTGTCCATCGGCATTGACGCCGATCACCGTGAAGTTGGCGATCGAATTCTCGGGCAGATCGCTGGAAAATTCCGGCTTGATGCCGATCGAAGCGCGCTCATTCTTCACCGGAAGGGTCAGCGAACGCTCGATGGCGCGGCCGCCAGCCTCCTGCATGCTGATATAGACGGTGGCGTTGAGCAGCTGCGTCGTTGCCGGCAGGTCGCCGACGGTCAGATCGGTCGAGGCTTCGCCGTTCTCGTCGAGTTCCGGCAGGCCGTCGATCGGCAGGCGCGAATCCTCGCTCGCCTCCTCGTCGGCAAGCCCGAAGAGGAAGCCCTTGTAGGCGGCGCTCTCGCGGGTCGGCTTGACGACGACATTGCCTTCAAGCGTCAGGCCGGCGGCCGGGGCGCCATAGAGATATTTGCCGGAAATATTGATCGTCGCCGGCGTATCCGGGCCGATTTCCTTGGCCTCGGTCTTGATTTCCATGTCGGTGCGATCCGGCACGAAATCGTCGACCAGGAAACTCTTGCTGGCGATCGCGCTGCCCTTGGGATCGGTATAGATGTTCATCGTCCAGGTGCCGCGCATGGCATTTTCCTGGGTCGGGAAATCGATGCTGTAACCACCGAGATTGCTGGTCTGGCTGACGATCCGCCGGTCTTCGACCCCGTCGGGTCGGCTGAAGATGAAGGTGAGCGGCAGGTTCTCGATGGCGTTGCCGTCGGTGTCGCGGGCAAGCGCCTGCGCATGCACCGTCTCGCCGGCGCGGTAGATGCCGCGTTCAGTGAAGGTCAGGACGTCGATCGCGCCGGGTGCGGCGCGGCCGGTGACGCCGCGGTCGGAGAGGTCGAAGCCGGCCCGCGTCATGTCGAGGAAGACGTAGTCCGAGGTGCCGTTCTTGGCGGTTATGACGGCGGGCGTCAGCGCCGCCGTGCCGCGGATCAGGCCGGCGGTGAAGGTGGCGCGGCCGTTTTCGTCTGTGGTCGCGGTGCCGAGCACTTCGTTGTTCTTGGCGAGCAGCTGCAGCTCGACGCCCGATATCGGCTTTGCCGATGCGAGCGAACGGGTAAAGACATTGAGCCCGTCGGTACCGGCATAGGTGGTGATGCCGATATCGGAAACAAGGAACCACTGCGTCGCCTGTGAATCCCACTCCTGCGTCGGTCCGTTCGGGCCGGTTGCCGTCATGACGTAGATACCGGGCTTGCGCTCGGGCAGCGCCTCGTCGACCGGGAAGCTGGTGACGATATCCTTGTTGAGCTCGTTGGCGATGTCGATCGAACCCTGCCAGACGAGTTCGCCGTTCTGATCCTGGATGTTCTGGGCGCTGTAGCCGTCGAGTTGGCTCAAGAACTGCGAATTGGTCAGCAGCGGTGCGATGGCGCGATCGCCGATGCGGTAGAGCTTGAGGTTGGCCGAGGCCAGGTTGACCGAGACGATCGGAATGCCGCGGCGTGCCGTCGAGGGCAGCACGAAGCTGTCGCCGGTGAAGCGCACCATCTGGCTGCGGTCCTTGATATAGACGTCGATGCTGACCGGTGCTTCGAGCGCCTCATCGACGGATGACGGCAAGCCGGTGCGGAAGGCGATCTTGTAGGTCTCGCCATGGGTCAGCCCCTCGACGCAAATCTGCTTGTCCTTGGTTTCGAGCGCCTTGGGGGCGGCGCCGTTCAGCGTCACGAAGGGCGTGTAGTCGGTGGTCTTGACGAGTGCCTCGGAGAAGGTGACGCAGGCCCGCGGCGTGGCGCTGTCGGCATCGACCGTGTGTTCGGTGATGCGGAATCCTTGCGTCGATTTCAGCTGCAGATAGGCCGCCTGCACATCGTCGGAGGCAACCAGCGCCAGGCTCGCCTTGTAGGCGTCGAGCGCCGGGCGGTAATTGGCGTTTCGGTCCAGGGCGTCGGCGAGGACGGCGAGCGCTTCGGCGCGCTTGGGTTTGGTGCGCGTCAGCTCGTAGCCGTTCAGCGCGTCGAGCACGGCCTGGCCGCTCGTACCGCTCTCGGCGGTGCCGAGCGAAGCTGCGGCGCGGGCGGTTTCGAGCCAAAGATCGGCGTCGTCAGGAGTGATCGACAGCGCGCCATGGAAGGACTTGAGCGCGTCGGCCAGATTGTTGGCGGTGAGGTCGAGACGGGCATTGGCGGTCAGGCTGTCAGCGCCTTGGCCCTGCTGGTCGTCGGTCAGCTCGAGATTGTCCTTGAAGTCGTGGGCCTGCTGGATCAGGTCGTTGGTCAGGAAGGTCAGGCGCGGCGCGGCGCCGAGGTCCGGCTCCTTCTGGGCGGCGGTTTCGACGATCTTGCCGGCGATGGCGCCGGGGAAGGCGTTCATCGTCTTGAAATCGGATTTCAGGAAACACCATTTCACCTTGGGATTGTAGGTGAAGGCCTTGCAGCTCTTATCGCCGATGCAGGAGGTCTTGCACTGATCGAGCGAGACGTTCTGCTCGGTGCGAAGATCGAAGCCGAAGAAATCGGCGTCCTTGATCGTCTGGATGTCGCGCTTGATGTCCGCAGCGGCTGCGGGAAAACTGACGGCGATCATGGAAAATGCGATTGTCGCGAAAGCGAAGAACGAGCGCACGGACATAAGGTTCCCCCCGGAAATGCAGGCTCTAACCGGCGGCACTCTCCTCACTCCTCACGGGATTGTCAACTCAGGTTGTAGGCTGTTTCAACTTCACACAGACGCTTTCGTCTGGCTGTCACATCGGCGTGAGTGATCGCCTTGTGATTTGCGGCCTCTCAAGGAATAGGCAAGGATTTGGACCATCGCAGGGAGTAGCACATGTCCATGTCTTATCGCCGCCGGAGCCTTGCCGCGCTCCTGGCCGCCACGATTTTCTCAATCGCTGCGGGTGTTGCAAGCGCGGCCGAAGACGCTGTCGTCATCCCGCCGCCCGATGTCGACGAGGCAGCCGGACCGGGCACCGAGACCGCCATTTTCGCCGGTGGCTGTTTCTGGGGTGTCCAGGGCGTTTTCCAGCACGTCAAAGGTGTCAAGAGCGCCGTCTCCGGTTATGCCGGCGGCAAGGCCGGAACGGCACGGTATGAAACCGTCAGCACCGGCTCGACAGGTCACGCCGAATCTGTCGAGGTAACGTTCGATCCGAGCAAGGTCAGCTACGGCAAGCTGCTGCAGATCTTCTTCTCGGTGGCGCACAACCCGACGCAGCTGAATTTCCAGGGGCCGGATCAGGGAACGCAGTACCGCTCTGCGCTGTTCGTCGCCGGTCCCGAGCAGCGCAAGGTCGCCGAGCGCTATATCGGTCAGCTCGATAAGGCCCATGTCTTCGCCCAGCCGATCGTCACCAAAGTATCCGACGCCACCGGCTTTTATCCGGCCGAAGCCTATCATCAGGATTTCCTGACGCTCAATCCGACATATCCCTATATCGTCTACAATGACCTCCCGAAAATCGAGAACTTGAAGTCGCTGTTTCCGGCCGACTACCGCAGCCAACCGGTGCTCGTGAAGGCCAAGGGCTGATTGACACGACCGCTTATAGCCCAGCGTTGGCCGGAGCGGCGGTCGCAAATCTCCAACTGCGCATTGGCGGCCCAGCGATTCAGAGTGAATCGCCGCCGTCCCGTGCGGCAATGGATGCGAACGGTGCGGTTGATGAAAGGCAAACGTTATTGGTCGCAAAGTGGGGACGACGGTTCTTTATGCCGTCGGCGCCAGAGCGGCCGTAACGGCGCTGAACCCTACAGTTTGATCATGATCGGCGGGTTGCTAATTCCCTATCCGTGAAGGGCATTGAGCAGGAAATCAGGTCACATTCCAACGAACTCCCGGTTGTCGGTGCCTCGTCGGCGCTCCCAATCCCCCTGGGGACAGTCATCGTGAACCCGTATAATACAGTAACATACTCCACAACCCCGCCAACCTCTCCCTACATCAGAGAAGCAAACGTGGCTGTGTCGTGGCCTTGGGAGTGAAACGTGGACGAAGACGTGGCCGCTGCTACGCGGCAGTTTCCGGCACATGGACTTTTCGGAAGCAAAACCCGAGTTCGCCAGGTGGGAGGCCTCGATAGATCCGACGCGTGGTGAGCGCCGTAGGATGTACGAAGAGTTGGTCGCGGCACTGGCAAAAGAAATCGAAGACGCTCTCGACGACGGCGCATTTCACTCTTTTTCTCTTAGGTGGTAGCAATGGAGCAATCAGTTCATCCAGCGGCAATCGAGCACCTGCCGATTTTCATCACTCCGCCCGGACAGACGGACTACCTTTTCGTTGTCGTCGTTGTCTTTCTGCTGGTGGCCGTGCTCGCAGTTGGAAATCTGTACTTCCAATTGCACGCCCTTCCCGAACGCAGAGCCCACCGTACGAACAAGGTGCAGATGGAGATCGTGGCCGTCCTGGCGCTCATCTCACTGTTCACCCACAACCATCTTTTCTGGATTGCCGGGCTGCTTTTGGCCTTCATTCAGATTCCAGACTTCTCCACGCCGCTTTACTCAATCGCCCAGTCCCTCGGCAAACTCTCCGGCCGCCAGGCTGAAACGACAGGCGATCCTGCTCTGATAGTGGAAGATACTGGGGAAGCAGAGCCAATACCGTCACCGTCCAAGACCAGCGTACACGGAGAGGATATCTGAATGTTTGAGTTGCTTCTCTGCTCCATACTGACGATCCTCCCCGACTATCTGTTCCGGCGCTACGGTCAGGGAAAGCGGATCGGCCGCGACATCACGCTTTATACGGTGTGGTACGAACTCCGGTGGGGTATCACCGCCTGCCTTCTTCTGACCGTTTCGCTGATCACGATGATTTTCTACTTCCATCCGTCAGCCCGGACTGCCACCGCGATATTCCGAACCGTCACGATCATGCCGGAGGCAACCGGACGTGTAGAGGAAGTTTTCATCGGGCTGAACCAGAAGGTCGAGGCCGGATCGCCACTGTTCAGGCTCGATAATTCCGAACAGCAGGCAGCGCTGGAGACGGCCCGTCGGCGCGTCGCAGAAGTCGAGGCTGGAATAAAGGTGACCCAGACCGAGCTTATAGGGGTCGATGGCCAGATCAAAGAGGCGCAAGGTGCCTACCAGACGGCGGTCGACGAATACGAGATGAAGGCGCAGCTCCTGACGAACAACGCTGTCGCCAGGCGCGAGGTCGAACGCCTGGCAACGACGATCGACGGCCGCAAGGGAGCGCTGGATGCGACGGTCGCGAAAAAGCTGACCCTGGAGACACAGATCGCCGTGCAGTTGCCGGCTCAAAGAGCAAGCGCCGAAGCGGCCCTGGCGCAGGCGCAGGTCGAACTCGACAAGACCATCGTAAGGGCCGGCGTCGCGGGTACTGTGCAACAGTTTACGCTGCGTCGCGGGGACGTCGTCAATGCAATGTTGCGTCCTGCCGGGATCCTTGTGCCAGAAGGCGCTGGACAAAGCACGCTGATCGCCGGCTTCGGCCAGATCGAAGCGCAGGTTATGAAAAAGGGGATGATCGCCGAAGCAACCTGCATCGGAAAGCCGTTTACGATCATTCCGATGGTCGTGACCGACGTGCAGGAAGTTATCGCGGCCGGACAATTGCGCGCGACGGATCAACTCATCGACGTTCAGCAGACGGCGCAGCCTGGCACCCTGACGGTCTTTCTGCAGCCACTTTATCCGGGAGGGCTCGATGGCGTGCCGCCTGGAAGCAGTTGCATCGCCAACGCCTATACCAACAATCACGACGCGCTCGCCGATCCAAACATTGGTACGGTTAGGTGGTTTGCCCTGCATATGGTCGACGCCGTTGGACTTGTACATGCGATGATTCTGCGAATTCAAGCGCTGCTCCTGCCGGTTCAGACGCTCGTTCTGTCGGGTCATTGAACGCAGACCAATACGGGGATCGTTTCATCGACGACTTCAAGAAGAGACTTGGTGTGGGCGACTCGTCGGGCAGACGGATCACCGTCGTCCGTTCGGTTGTCAATCCAAAAACGTCGGCGGCGTCCTGCGCAAAGCCAACAAGAGGAACGAACGAAAGGATGGCCACAAGAAGGAAAACCGGAACGGGAAGTGCATGTGCGGACTGGCGTTGAGGGAGGCGGACCGACATGCGCCGAAAAACTTGCTCGGCGGCCATGCAATTACGTGTATTAGAACACCACAGCGCGCATTCTTCGAAACAACATGACCCCTTCTCCGCAGGAGACTGGAGGTTCGAAATACGCCCCGAGGGCTTAAGACTACCAAAGAATTGGTATCCACCCGGCAATGCGCTTCAGATTCTGACCCCACATGGGAGAAATAATTATATCGTCCTTGTCACGCTCCCATCGAGCCGGCTGGCGTGAGATTGAGCACGATTCAGTTTTTCCCCAGCCAATTTAAGAATTTATCAACGTTAACAATACTTTAATTCCAACGAATCACGTTCCGCCGCGGAACATATTGTGGAATTGCCCGTTACCACCGTGAGTTTCGCGCGGGATAGGCTCCCGCAGCGGATCCCTCTTTAGAAGTATGGGCGTAACAAGGGGACGTATCATGGCCACCAATGTCGTGCGGCACTGGCAACGAGATGATCTCATGAAGCAGAGAGTATTGATCGTCGAAGATGAATTCCTGATCGCCCTGGATCTCGGGGCGACCGTCGAAGGCATGGGGATGCAGGTGGCGGGACTTGCGAGCGATCGCGAGCAGGCGCTGCGGCTGGCGCCGCTTGCCGATATCGCCTTCGTCGACGTCAATCTCGCCGACGGCCCGACCGGGCCGGAGATCGGCCGGCGGCTGGCGCAAGAGCACGGCATTGCAGTGGTCTTCATGACCGGCAATCCGGAAGTTGTCGCCGATGGCGTCAAAGGCGCGGTCGGCGTTGTGCAGAAGCCGGTCATGCCTTCTGTCGTTCAGCAGCTGGTGAATTATCTTGCCGCACGCCGCGTCGGCATGTTCGCGGTCGTGCCCTCGCAAATGACGGTCTTTGCCTGATCAGGAGGCTGACCGAGACCCGGTCAGCCGGCTATGGCTGCAAGCTCCGGCGGCCGGCCGGCAACATCCGCGGGCCTGCCATAGGCCTTGAGAAACGTACGGACGGCATTGCGTGCCGCCCCTTCCAGTTCTTCATCGCTGGGTGTTTCGCCGAAAAGCGTCATCATCTGCAGGTCGGCATTGCCGAGCGCCACGAACTGCCGGGCGGCGACGTCGAAATCGTCGATGACGAGCGCGCCCTTATGAGCGAGCCGTGCGAGAAGCGCGGAGAGGGCAGTGGTCAGCTTGCCTGGGCCCTGCTGGCGCCAGCTTTCGAACAGGTGCGGATAGCGCTCACCTTCCGTCTGCACCAGCTTGCGCAGGAATTTTCCGTCGTGATTGCAGATGCAGTTCTTGTTGAGGCGTACGGCAAAGGCGGTGAGCCCGTCCTCCAGATTGTCGGCCTTTTCAGGGAAGCTCGACAGCACGGAGAATAGCATGGCGTTGGCGCGGGTCATGACGTCCTCGACGACGGCGACGAACAGCGTCTCTTTTTCACGGTAGTGATTGTAGATCGTCTGGCGGGAGACGCAGGCGACGGCGGCGATCTCGTCAATGCTGGCGCCGGCAAAACCCTGGCGGCAGAAGACGTCGGCGGCGGCATCGAGGATCGACATGCGCTTGGCGCATTGCCCGCGCTGCGTATGCCCACCCATCCGGATTGCCGGTGTCATGCGATCTTTCATGACAAAGAAGATAAGGCGTCTTGACGTTTTAGACAATGGCGTCTAATTTTACATCCGTGTCCAAATTTATTGACGCGTCTGTTTCAACAGAAGATATGAGCTACCGCCTCCGTCTTCGCGAGAACGATCATCATTGAACCCCTTAAGAGCACTGCGGCGGAGCGACGGTCCGGCGCCTTCGCCGCGCTTTACGAAAGATCACCCTTATGACGGCTTCCTTCTTTCGCATGGCCCTCATTCTCGGCCTTCTCTCGGCCATCGGGCCTTTCGCCATCGACATGTATCTTCCCGCGCTGCCCTCCATCGGCCAGGACCTGCATGCCGATAACAACGTCACCCAGCTGACACTTCTCGCTTTCTTCATCTCCTTTGCGCTTGCTCAGCTCGTCTACGGGCCGCTGTCGGATATGTGGGGCCGCAAGCTGCCGCTCTATCTCGGCATCGGCGTCTTCGCCGTGGCCTCGATCGGCTGCGCGCTCTCGACCGACATCGAAACGCTGATCGCCTTCCGCTTCATCCAGGGCATCGGCGGCGCTGCCGGCATGGTCATTCCCCGCGCCATCGTCCGCGACATGCATACCGGCGTGCAGGCCGCGCGGCTGATGTCGCTGCTGATGCTGGTCTTTTCGATTTCGCCGATCCTGGCGCCGCTGACCGGCAGTGCCGTCATCGAATTCTACGGCTGGCGCGGCGTGTTCTGGGCGGTGACGATTGCCGCCTTCATCGGCCTTGTCTTGCTCGCCACCCAGCTTGAGGAAACCCGGCCGGCCAAGGAGCGCAGCGGCAGCGGCCTCAAGAGCGCCATGACGGCCTACCGGCTGCTGCTTTCCGATCGCAATTTTCTGACGCTGACCTTCATCGGTGGCCTCGGCATTTCGAGCTTCCTCGTCTATCTCGCCAACTCGCCCTTCGTGCTGATCCAGCACTACGGGCTGACGCCGACGCAATACAGCTTCGCCTTCTCGATCAACGCCGTCTCCTTCTTTGCGGTGTCGCAGGCGACCGGCTGGCTCGGCGAGCGTTTCGGCCTGGTGCGCGTCATGCGGATCGCGGTCAGCGCCTTCGCGCTTGCCATGGTCGTCATGGCCGTGGTGATGGCGGCGGGCTTCAACCAGCTGCCGGTCATGGCGAGCTTCCTGTTCATCGGCTACGGCTTTCTCGGCCTCGTCATTCCGACGAGCGCCGTGCTCGCCCTCGAGGATCACGGGGCCATCGCCGGCACTGCCTCGTCGCTGATGGGCACGCTGCATTTCGTCATCTCCGCCGTTGCCATGGTGATATCGAGCCTGTTCTTCGACGGCACCGCCGTTCCGATGGCCGCCGGCATCGCCGTCTGCGCCTTCGCAGCCTTCGTGCTGACCCAGGCAACGATCGGCCGCCGTGCCGCGGTTGCCGCCGCCGAATGATCAGGACAGGCCGCATCCGGGTTTCGGGTGCGGCCACCAATCAGGGTTGCGGCATCGGAGAAAATACCTCGCGCAATTGAATATTGACGGGCGGCGCTATCTACGTTCCGACGTAGCAATGTCATTCCGGAGAATACGCAATGGTCGATGAGAAGCGGCTGATCTCGAAAATCACCTGGAAGCTGATGCCGTTTCTCGGCATCCTTTATCTCATCGCCTATATCGACCGGCAGAATGTCAGCTTCGCCAAGCTGCAGATGGTCGATGCGCTGGGCATGAGCGAATATGCCTACGGCCTCGGCGCTTCGCTGTTCTTCATCGGTTATTTTCTTTTCGAGGTGCCGAGCAACCTCTTCCTCGACCGGCTCGGCGCTCGCGTCTGGTTCGCCCGCATCCTGGTCTCCTGGGGCATCGTCACCGTGGCGCTCGCCTTCACGCAGAACGCGACGATGTTTTATATCCTGCGCTTCCTGCTCGGCGTGTGCGAAGCCGGCTTCTTTCCGGGCGTGCTCTATCTGCTGACGCTGTGGTTTCCTTCGGTGTATCGCGGCAGGATGGTCGGGTTGTTCATGATCTTCAGCGCCATCGCCAATGCCGTCGGCGCACCGCTCGGCGGCGTGCTGCTCGATCTCGACGGTCTCTACGGCTTTGCCGGCTGGGAGTGGGTGTTCCTGGCGACCGGTATTCCCGCTATCATCGCCGGCATCGTCACCTTCTTCTATCTTCCCGGCCGGCCGGAAAATGCGAGCTTCCTGACCGGTGAGGAAAAGGACTGGCTCGAACGCCGGCTCGCCGCGGAAAATGCCGGCATGGGCGAACATGCCGGAAACGGCTTCAAGGCGCTGATCGACCCGCGCGTCCTGCTGATGGCGCTTTGCTATATCGCCTTTCCGCTGTCGGCCTACGGGTTGAGCTATTGGCTGCCGACCATCGTCAAGGCCTTTGGTGTCAGCAACACGGTCAACGGTTTCCTCAACATCATTCCCTGGCTGCTGGTGGCGGTGGCGCTCTATGCCGTGCCGGCCATGGCCGACAAGGCGCAATCGAAGACGCCCTATATCGTCATTCCCGCCTTCATCGGCGCCGCCTGCCTGCTGCTCTCGGCGCTGATCCCGAACCACGCCCTGCAGTTCGCCTTCCTCTGCGTGGCCGCCGCCGGGATCTTCGCGCCGCAGCCGGTGTTCTGGAGCCTGCCCTCGCGCTTCCTGAAAGGTGCGGGGGCCGCCGCTGGCCTTGCCGCCATCAATTCGGTCGGCAATCTCGGCGGTTTCGTCGCCCAGAACGTCGTGCCCTGGATCAAGGATCAGAGCGGCAGCACGATCGCGCCGATGTTCTTCCTGGCCGCCTGCCTTGCCGCCGGCGCCCTCCTGGTCTTCTTCGTCACGCGTCAGCTGTCCAGCCGGGAGCCTCCGGCGGCGCCGAGCCGGGTCTGAGGGGCGTCAGCGCGAAAGCGTGAAAGCATCGCTTTCCCCGGGAACGAGTTCCAGCGGCCAGATCCGGTTGCGGGCGCCCTGCGGATAGTGCTCGGCATAGGCCGGCATGCTGGCGAGCAGCGTTTCGCCGAGCTGGGCGCCGAGATCGCGCAGCGACATGCGGAAGGAGGTCAGCGACGGCTGCAGGAAATGCGTGCGCGGCTCCTCGCGGAAACCGACGACGGCAAGGTCGCGGCCGGGCACGATGCCGGCCTCGGCAAGCCGGCGGTAAAGCCCGATCGCCATCAGCTCGTGGATCAGAATGATCGCCGTCGGCCGATCTTCGATCATCAGCAGTTCGTGGCCTGCCTGATAGCCGCCCTGTTCGCTCGACTTCACGCGGATGACGAGGGCGGGGTCGAAGGCGATACCGTAGCGTTTCAGCGCCTGACGATAACTGTCGAGGAAGATGTAGCCGAGGTTGATGTCGGAGGAGGGGGCTGCCACCGCGATCCGTCGATGGCCTTTTGCTACTAGCCGGTCGACGCCGCGGGCCGCCACACCCTCGAAATCGAGATCCATCCAGGTATAGCTGCCGCCGGACGCGCTGCGGCCGAGCGCCACGAAGGGAATGCGGGCCTTTTCCAGGAGCTCGATGCGCCGGTCGGTGCGCCGCGTCGCCGAGATGATCATTGCGTCGACGAGCCGGCGCGCCACCATGCGCTTCAGATATTCGTGCGGATCCTCGTCATCGGGGCAGGGCAGCATGACCAGATCGAGCTTGTGGCGGGAAAAGACGCTCTGCAGCCCGTCGGTGACGCCGAGGAAGAAGTCGTCACTGTTTTCGACCGTCTCGCGGCTGACTTCGAGCATCAGCCCGATGACGTTGGTCATGCCCTGGCGAAGGCTGCGGCCCGATTGGTTGGCGACATAACCGAGTTCTTCGGCAGCAGCGAGCACGCGCCGGCGCGTTTCGTCATTGACGTCGGGCTTGCCGTTCAGCGCACGCGACACGGTACCGATCGAAATATCGAGATGCTCGGCGAGCTGGCGGATTCCCTTCATCTCTGGCGATCTTCCTCCCATGCAGCGCCTAGAACGGGATGATTTTAGGCCCGGTTGGCCTAAAATCTGAATCCTGTTCTACATTTAAAGAATTAGAGCATGATGTCGCCCGAAAACCGCTCACACTTTTCGGCATCATGCTCTAGCGTCATGACCCTTCTTGCCACAGGATGACCTCGGCGAAAAGCCATGAGGGAAGAGCTTACGGTTGGAAGCTTCGGCGGATGACCAGTTCGGGAATGACGCACTCGTAAGCCGGCGGCGAGTCCGGATTTTCCAGCCGCCGCTCCATCAGCGCGACGGCGCGTTGCGCCATGATCAGCGGGTCCTGGCGGAAGGTGGTCAGCTGATAGCTCAGCCAGGCGGATTCTGGTACGTCGTCGAAACCGATGACGGCGACTTCCTCGGGAATGCGCAATCCTGCTTCCAGGCGCACCACATCCATCAACCCGAAGGCGATCTGGTCGTTGGCGCAGAAGACGGCGTCGGGCTTGATTGTCTGCGAAAACAACGCCCGCCCGGCGGTGACGCCGCCGTCATAATCAGAATCGCCGCCGCGGGCGACGGTGACGGATGCGCCAAGCGTCTCTGCCGTCGCCAGGAAGGCGTTTTCACGCTCGACGATGGCAGGCGTTCCGGAGTTGGAGCCAATGACCGCCAGCCGCCTCCGGCCACTGTCGTAAAAGGCGGTCGCAGCCTTCCGTGAGGCTTCGGTGTTGCCGGCGCGTACATGGTCGGCGTCGGGCTCCGACCGGCCGATGACGACGAGCGGCTGGCCGTTTCGCTGGGCGAGTTCGAGGAAACTTGCCGGCGGCGAGCCGGAGAGGATGATGATCGCCTCAGCGCGGTGACCGATCAGCATCTTCTGGGCGGCAAGCAGCTCCTCTTCCGTCTGGCCGGTGTTGACGAGGATCGGAATGCTGCCGCGGCGGATCAGCGATTTAGCAAGGGCTGCGGCCAGATGCGCGCGAAAACCGACTTCCGGCCGCGTCGCGACGATGCCGACCAGGCGGCTCTGATTGGCAAGTACGCCGCGCGCCAGATCATTGACGTGATAGCCGAGCTCTTCCGCCGCCCGCAGCACCTTTTCCCGCGTTGCCGGCGCAACGCTTGCGCCCGGCGTGAAGGTACGCGACACGGCGGAGCGCGAAACGCCCGCCCGTTGCGCTACCTGCTCGGCGCTGACAAAACGCATGCGCTCTTTTTTTGGCACTTTGCCGTCGTTCGCGGGACCATCATTCATTGGCTCTCAGCTATTGCTCGTCTCTGACAGTTGCATGACAGGCGGTGCGGCGGGCGGAATTTTTGCAGAGAAAAGCCGAGGCTGTGGAAGGCAGCCCCGGCTGCGAGCGGTGATGACGAGTTCAACACCGCTTCAGACTTCAGATCTACTCGCAGACCCGCACGGTTTCGGCGTGGTAGCCGCCATCATAGCGGTTGCGAACATCGCGGTCTTCATACCAGCACCTCGGCTGGGGCTCGACATAGCGGGGGCTCTCTACGTAACGTGGGCCTTCATCGACGTAGCGAGGGCCACCATTCGCGATTGCGCCGCCGATCAGGCCGCCGACCACTCCTGCGGCGACGCCGCCGGCGATGATGCGGCCGGTATTATCGTGATGGTGGTGGTCACGCGCGGCAGCGGGCTGAATAGCCGATCCAACAAGGGCCGTCGCGATCAACAGGCTGCTAATAATTCTCTTCATAACGCTCTCCTCAGTGGGCACTCGCCCCGGATAAAAGGAAAATGCGGCAGCAAGGCGTTTGTTCGTTCAAACTTTGCGACAGTCGGTAACGCACGTCAGGTTGCCGATTGCGTCGCCGTCGTCTCCTCCAAGACATCTTCGGGAATATCGTCGAAAGAGGCGTAATTGAGGTTGTAGAGCCTGGAGTATAGCTTGTTGTTTTTCATCAGCTGGCGATGGTCGCCGCTCTCGATGATTTCGCCGTTCTGCAGCACGATGATGCGGTCGGCCTCGCGGATCGTCGCCAGGCGATGGGCGATGACGAGGCCGGTGCGGTTTTCGAGCAGCTTCACCAGCGCCTTCTGGATCAGCATCTCGGTATAGCTGTCGATATTGGCCGTTGCCTCGTCGAGCACCAGGATCTTGGCATCCGCCACCAGCGCGCGGGCAAAACTCAAAAGCTGGCGCTGGCCGAGCGAAAGATTGCCGCCGCGTTCGCCGAGAACGCTGTCGTAACCATCGGGCAGGCGCATGATGAATTCATGGGCGCCGACCGCCTTGGCCGCCTCAATCACCTGTTCGCGCGTCGCCTCAAGCTTGTGGTAGCGGATGTTTTCGAAGACGGTGCCGGTGAACAGAAAGGGTTCCTGCAGCACCATGGCGATCTGCGCACCAAGCGAATCCTGGGTCAGATCACGCACATCGTGGCCGCCGACCAGCACCTGGCCCTGCTGCACGTCGTAGAAGCGGTGGATCAGCGACATGCAGCTCGATTTGCCCGACCCCGTCGGCCCGACCAGCGCCACCGTCTCGCCGGGATTGACCTTGAAGCTCACATGTTTCAGCACCGGATGTTTCGGATTGTAGCCGAAGACGACATCCTTGAATTCCACCGAGCCGTCCATGTCACGCGACAGGGTCTTTGCGCCGGGCGCGTCCTTGATATCGACGGGCACATCGAGCACCTCGGTCAGCCGCTGGCCGGAGGCCATGGCGCGCTGCATCACCGAATATTGCAGGGTCAGCGAACGGATCGGGTCGAAGAAGCGCTGGATATAGAACAGGAAGGCGACAAGCACGCCGACATCGAGCGCTTGGTTGAGAACGCGGGCGCCGCCGACGACGATGACGAGCGCCATCGCCACGCCGGTCAGGCTGTCGACGATCGGCACCATCACCTGGGCATAACGCGCCGCCGTCAGATGCGTCCTGAGGTTCGCATGCGCCTTGTCGTCGTAAAGCGTGAAGTTGACGCCCTGCCGGTCCATGCTCTGGACGGCGCGCACTCCGTGGATGGCTTCGGCAAGCGCGCCATTGGCCACCGAATTGGTCTCGTGCGCGGCCATAAAGGACTTGCGGGCGAGCGGCAGCCAGAACAGCCGGACGATGAACAGCACCGGCAGCACCGAGAGCGTCAGCAGCCCCAGCTTGAAATCGAGATAGAGCATCACGAAGACGATGCCGAAGAGCAGCACGATGTCGCCGACCGAGAGAACCGAGGTTTCGAGGAATTCCTGCATCGAGTTGACGTCGCCCTGCAGGCGCGACATCAGCCGGCCCACCTCGGTCTTGTCCATGAAGGACAGCGAGACGCGCTGGAGATGCGAAAACATCGCCCTGCGTATATCGAAGAGCACGTCTTCCGCGACGCCGCCGACCAGCGTTTCCTGCGCGTAGCTTGCCGCATAATTGATTGATATGGCGACGGCGAAGGCGGCGATCGACCAGATCAGCGCCGAAGGGCTGCCGCCCGGCGACATGCCGTGATCGATGGCGTAACGGATGATCAGCGGGATCAGCAACTGCATCATCGTGAAGGTCAGGACGGCGACGACCGACCAGGCGACCTGGCGGCGATAGGGGTGAACAAAAGCCCAGATGCGCCTGACGATATTGCCGTCGAAGGCCTTGCCGAACATCTCCTCCTCGACGCGATGCGAACCGACGACTGCCCGCGGCGGGCGACGTCCATCCTCGCGAACGTCGGGACGCTCGGTTTCCAGTTCCTCGGCCATCTCATTCCTCCTGCGGCCATGACGTCGGTGGCCTGCATCTCATTGCTTTTCCTCTTCTCCCCAGCGGGGAGAAGGTGCCCGGAGGGCGGATGAGGGGGCCGCACGGCGCGCCCTTATTTGCCCTTCGCTTCCGCTCGGCGCACTCGTCGCTATCGCTCCTCGCCCCTCATCGCCTCGCTTTGCTCGGCACTTTTCCCCGATGGGGAGAAGAGGGGAGTCACGCGCTCAACACCTCATCGCCCGGCCGCACCTGCAGGTCGTAGAGCGCCTTGTAGCGTCCGCCAAGCGCCAGCAGCGCCGCATGCGTTCCGCGTTCGACGATCCGGCCGTCTTCGACGAACAGGATCTGATCGGCATGCATCAGCGAGCTCAGGCGATGGGCGACGATGATCGTCACCCGGTCGGCGGCATAGCGGCGCATGGCGCTGCGGATGCGCTGTTCGGTGGCCGCGTCGATCGCCGCCGTCGAATCGTCGAACACCATTACCGCCGGCTTCAGCATCAGCGCGCGGGCGATCGAAAGACGCTGCCTCTGGCCGCCGGACAGCGAAACGCCGCGCTCGCCGACGACGGTGTCGTAGCCGATGGGCAGGCCGAGCACGTAATTGTGCAACTGGGCGCTTTCGCTGGCGCGTTCGATGCGGCCTTCCTTCGCCCAGGGGTCGCCATAGGCGATATTGTTTTCGATCGTCGTGGTGAAGAGGAAGGAATCCTGCTGGACGACGGCAACCGCCCGGCGCAGCGATTGCAGCTTCGCCTTGCGGATATCCTGGCCGTCAATGGTGATCTTGCCGCCGCTAACGTCGTAGAAGCGCGGGATCAGATGGGCGATGGTCGACTTGCCGCTGCCCGGAGGCCCGACGATGCCGATCGTCTGGCCGCGCCTGGCTTCGAAGGAGACATCGTGGAGCACGGTGCGCTTTTCCGAACCGGGATAGGCGAAGCTGACATTCTCGAAGCGCAGCACGCCGTCGGTCACCGCCAAATCCCTGGCATCCGGCGCATCCTTGATCGCGATGTCGAGGTCGAGCAGGTTGAAGAGGCGTGTGCCGCAGGTGGAAGCGCGGGCAAAAGCATTGACCATCAGGCCGAGCTGACGCACCGGCATCTGCAAAATGGTCATGAAGGTCAGAAAGGAGGCAAGCGTGCCGACGGTGATCTCGCCCGACATCACCTTGCCGCCGCCGACGAAGAGCACCAGGCCCATCGCCGCGAAAAAGGAAAAGGTCATGGCGCTGGTATTGGTTACACGGATGCCGACGCGCTGATGGGCGAGCGCCAGCGCGTTTTTCGACGCCGCCTCGAATTTCGACATTTCGTGGTCCTGCGCGGCAAAGGCTCGCACGACGCGGATGCCGCCGAGGTTTTCTTCCATGATGCGGGTCAGCACCGACAACCGCTCCTGCAGGTCGAGCCAGGTGGCGCGCAGCCTGAGCTGCGTCACCGAGGAGCGCCAGCCGACAAAGGGCACGAAGGAGAGCGCCAGCAGGCCGAGCACTATATCGGTCGACAGCAGCATATAGGCGCCGATGCCGATCAGGATCGACAGCAGGATCATCCGGACGAGCGCCGTGGAAAAATACATGCGCACACCTTCGAGATCGAGCAGGCCGATGGTGATCAGGTCGCCGGAATGCACGGTGTCGTGGAAGCTGAAGGATAGCCGCTGGATCTTTTCGTAACAGGCCAGCCGCAATTCGTAGCCGATGTGATGGCCGACGGCCTCGCTGTAATAGTTCTGGATCATGGTGAAGAGGCCGCGCAGCACGCTGGCGCCGAGCAGGAGCAGCGCCGTGGTCAAAAGCGCGTCCTGCGCCACCTGGCCGGCCGCGCCGCCGCTCATCGCCATCTGCGTGTGGTCGACCGCCTGGCCGAGAAGGCGGGGGATCATCAGCTGGAAGGTGGAGGCAACAAGCGTGGCGCCGATCGCAAAGCCCGATTGCCAGGGGTGACGGAAGGCCATCATGGTGATGCGCACCAATGTGAAGAGGCCTCGGCCCCAGCCTGCCGCAGTTGCAAGCGCCATCGAAGCCGAAGGCTTCGTCGCGCGTATTAACGCATCGCTGCTCACGGTATTTTTTCCAATAGATGTGTGATCGGACGCTGGCCCGAAAAGACGGCAAATCCATGAAAGGATTGATAGCACCTTCACTTTTGCCGATTCCATTTGGGGGTTCAAGTAAAGAATTCACCAACTGGTTATTTTTACGTGAGGTCCCCTCGCATCCCGAAGGGAACAATCGGCGCGCGGGTGGGTTGCGGCAGACAACCCCGTCAGGCAATCATTTCCGGAGAGAGATCATGCCGCTGAAAGCCCTCGCTCTCAATGCAACTTTGAAATCCAGCGATGCCAAGGAGCCGTCTTCGACCGACCGGATGATCGGCCTCATCGACAAGGCGCTGTGGGCCTATGACGTCAAGACGGAGGTGCTGCGGCTTGCCGATTTCAACGTCAAGCCTGGCGTCACATCGGATGAGGGCAAAGGCGATGACTGGCCTGATATTCGCGCCAGGGTGCTCGCCGCCGATATCCTGATCATGGCGACGCCGATCTGGCTCGGCCAGCCTTCCAGCATCTGCAAACGGGCGCTGGAACGCATGGACGCCTTCCTCGACGAGACCGACGATCAGGGCCGCATGGCCTCTTACGGCAGGGTCGCGGCCGTCGCCGTCGTCGGCAACGAGGACGGCGCCCATCATGTGTCGGCCGAGATCTACCAGGCGCTGAACGACGTCGGCTTCACCATACCGGCCAATGCCGTCGCCTACTGGGTCGGCGAAGCGATGGGCTCCACCAATTTCGTCGATCTCGACAAGGTCCCGAAAGTAGTGACCAAAGCCGTCGATATGCTGGCCCGCAATACGGCACATCTGGCGGGCCTTCTAAAGGCTAAGCAATATCCGGGCGAGGGCGGCTGAAGCCGAAAAAACGCCTCGATTCTTCTAAATCCCGTTATCTTTCAATGGCTTGAATCGCCACGGCAAGAAAGCTCTTGCCATGCGTGAGATTTAGCGCTTTGATACACGACTAGTTTAATAGACTATAGACCGAGCGTGATTACTCCGCTCGGGCACTGTCGAGGCCTCCGGCTCGGACCTCGATGCTGCGGCAGATGTTCGTAAATGGCCGCATGAACCTCATCAACGCATGATCCGCTTTTATGCGTTGAAACCTCGATCGACACACGGTGCGGATGAAGCCGCAAAGGAGTTGCGATGACGGTTCAGGGACTTTTTTCCGCCAGAGCCAATGCGGCGGCACAGATATCGGCCGTGCCGCGTATCGCGATCGTCGGCCGCGGCTTTTCCGGCATGATGGCGGCCATCGCCTTGATGAAAACGCTGCGCGCGCCTTTCCATTTGCAGCTGTTCGATCCGAATTCGTCGGTCAGCGGCGGGCAGGCGCTGGCGTCAGCGCGGGCCTCGACGATCCTCAACACCCGCGTGCGCGATCTCTCGGTGTCAGTCGGCGACAATGACGATTTCAACGACTGGCTCTGCAGCAATGCCGCCTTCCGCGCCGCGGTGCCGGCCGCCATCCCCGGTTTCCGGCAGATCTTCGTGCCGAAGGAAATCTTCAGCGATTACGTCTATCAGCGTTTCTCGGAAGCGCTTGCCGCGCGCAGGGACATTACCGTCCAAGTCTGCAACGATCCGGTCGTGGCAATCCGCAGGAGCCATGGCAACCGCTTCCTGCTCGAGAGCGCCAATCCTGCCAATCCGCTATTCGATACGGTGATCCTTGCAACCGGCTACGGACTGAACGATCCCGATGCCGGGGAGCGGCAGGCTTCGCCGGTCAGGGCCCAGCGCCTCGTGGCACGGCCGCATGCAGTGCTGCTCGGCAGCGGCATCCGCGTCGTCGACCAGCTGCTGCAGCTGCGCGATTCCGGTTATGCCGGCCAGGTGACGATCATTTCCCGGCGCGGCTTCCTGCCTCAGAGCCATACGCCGAATTCAGCCGATCCGGTGTTTCCGGCCGAAGCGCTGCCCGAGAGCCTTCCCGACATCGTCCGCTTCATCCGCCAGGCCTGCCGCGAGGCTGAAGAAGAGGGTCGTAGCTGGCAATCTGTGATGAACGGCCTAAGGAAACATGCCCGCTCGCTTTGGCGATCGTTGCCGGCCCGCGACAAGCACCAGTTCAACCGGCATTTGCGGGCAATCTACGACAGCCATCGCAACCGCCTGCCGGAGGCGATGCACTTGCGCCTGAAACGCGAGCTTGCCGAAGGCCGCACGGTGCTGCGCCGCGGGCGGGCCGGCCGCCGAGGCCTGAGCGGCCTATTTTTCACGCCGGCCGGTTCCTCCGCCGAGGAGATCATCCATGCCGAGCGCATCATTGATTGCCGCTGTCAGGCGCCGGATCTTTCGGCGCCGCTGATCCAGAGCCTGTTTTCCGCCGGCCTTGCCATGCCGGACGAGCTCTCGCTCGGGCTGGCGGTGAACGCGCGCGGCGAGCCTTTTTTCGAGGACGGCTCGGCAATCGCCGGGCTGTTTGCCATCGGCCCGCTCGGCCTTGGCAGCTTGCCCGATATCGATCTCGTGCCGGAAATCGTCTCGCAGGCCTATGCCGCTGCCGAGCGGGTCGGTGAACGGTTCTATCCACAGGTCAGGGCGGTCTGAAAATTGAAGCCGCTTCGGAACCATCCGGCCGCCGCCGCGTTATACAGCGCTGGTGATCAAGAGGGGCTGATGGAAGCGCTGAATCGACAAGACCCGTCTCTTAACGACGAGGGACGCTTTCGCCTTTTGGTCGATGCCATCACCGACTACGCCATCTACATGCTCAGCCCTGAAGGCATCATCACCAGCTGGAATACCGGGGCTCAGCGTTTCAAAGGTTACAAGCCTTCCGAAATTCTCGGCGAGCATTTTTCCCGTTTCTATTCGGAAGAGGACCGCGCCGCGGGCATTCCGGAGCGCGCGCTCACCACCGCGAGGGAGCAAGGCCGGTTCGAAGGGGAGGGCTGGCGCCAGCGCAAGGACGGCAGCCGCTTCTGGGCGCATGTGATCATCGATCCGATCCGCCGTCCCTCCGGCGAACTTATCGGTTTTGCCAAGATCACGCGTGATTTGACGGAACGCCGGGCCGCTGAAAACGCAATCCGCCAGAGCGAGGAACAGTTCCGCCGGCTGGTCCAGGGCGTCTCCGACTATGCGATTTACATGCTCGATCCCGACGGCAATGTCAGTAGCTGGAATTTCGGCGCCGAGCGGATTAAGGGTTACCGGCCTGATGAAATCATCGGCCGGCATTTCTCGACCTTCTATACCCCAGAGGACCGCGCCGCCGGCGTGCCGCAGACCGCGCTGGGCATCGCCCGCGCCGAAGGGCGGTTCGAGAGGGAAGGCTGGCGCGTGCGCAAGGATGGCACTCGTTTCTGGGCGAGTATCGTCATCGACGCCATCCGCGACGATGACGGCCAGGTTCTTGGTTTCGCAAAGATCACCCGCGATATCACCGAGAAGATGGAGACTCAACGGGCGCTGGAGCAGGCACGCGAAGAGCTGTTCCAGTCGCAGAAGATGGAGGCGATCGGCCAATTGACCGGCGGTATCGCCCATGATTTCAACAATCTGCTGATGGCCGTGCTCGGCAGTCTCGAAATCCTGAAGAAACGCATGCCGCAGGATCTGTCGCTGACATCGCTTGTCGACAATGCCATGCAGGGTGCCCAGCGCGGCGCGGCGTTGACGCAACGCATGCTGGCCTTTTCCCGCCGGCAGGAACTGCATATGGAGCCGATCGACGTCTCCGGCCTGGTGCGCGGCATGATGGATATGCTGAGCCGTTCGCTCGGCCCCCTCACCAGGATCGAGACCTCCTTCCCTATCCGGCTGCCGACGATCCTTACCGATCCGAACCAGCTGGAGATGGCAATCCTCAATCTCGTCGTCAACGCCCGCGACGCCATGCCGTCCGGCGGGCGGATATTGCTTCGCGCGGCCGAGGAATCAGTGCCGCCGGGCAAGGGGCCGCTGCCGTCCGGCCGCTATGTCCGCATCGCGGTGATCGATGATGGCGAGGGCATGGATGCAAAGACGATGGAGCAGGCAATTACGCCGTTCTTCACCACGAAGGGTGTTGGCAAGGGCACCGGTCTCGGCCTTTCCATGGTGCAGGGTCTTGCCTCCCAGTCCGGAGGCCGCCTGATGCTGAAGAGCCGCCTCGGCGAAGGCACGACAGCTGAATTGTGGTTCCCGGTCGTCACGCTCGAGCAAGCGGCCGAGGTCACCGCCGACCCGGCGCAACGTGCGGAAAATACGCCACGCGGGCTGCGCATCGTCGCCGTCGATGACGATGGTCTGGTCCTGATGAATACGACGCTGATGCTGGAGGATCTCGGACACACCGTGTTCGAGGCGATGGCAGGTCCCGAGGCGCTTGAAATCATGCGCAAGCAGCCGGTCGATCTGGTGATTTGCGACCACGCCATGCCGCGTATGACGGGTGCGGAGCTTGCCGAGGTGATCCGCGAGGAATGGCCGGAGATGCCGATCATTCTCGCAACGGGTTACGCCGAGCTCCCGGAAGGCACGCGCATTGCAAATCTGCCCCGCCTCGGCAAGCCCTTCTCGCAGGCGCAGCTCGCCGACGCGATCAGCCGGGTCGCTTCTTAGCAGTTCCAGAAAAGTGTGAAGCGGTTTTCCGTCCGGAGTTGCGAAAAGCGAAAAAAGCTAGAGCGGCTGTGCTATGCGCGACGCTTCTGGTCGCCTCTATCCCCGTCGTGGTCGGCTCCCTCCTGGAGTTCAACCGCTGTGTCTGCCGGCGCGCTGCTCAGCAGGCGCTTCTCGGTCTCTTGCAGGTCGAGGATCGCCTGTTCGATCCGCTCAGCCGGAATGTCGCGTCCGGTGACGCGCCACCGATGATGCTGCCATAGGCCGACGAGCAGGCGTCGGCCTGGGACTTCTATCGTCTCGTGCAGGAACCATGCTCCTCCCACGGCGATGACAAGCGCGACCGCGATCAGCGACGCTTCCGGCATCAGAGATTCAAAACTCCGATGCACCAGGAACATTATCGGCACGTGGAAAAGATAGAGTGAGAAGCTGATCGTGCCTAGAAACCGCATAGGTGCAGCTGCCAGGACATGGACTGCGATGGGAGGTTGTCGAGCAACGAGCGCGACAATGACGGCTGCGGCGAAGGCGCTTTGCAGGCTCCAGAATTCGGGGGAAAAACCAAGTACGAGATGCCTGTACGTGAAGAACGCCGCCAGAAGAAAGAGCGTGAAAATTCCGGTGAGGGCGGATGGCGTCCAATTATCCCCGTAGGAATGCATCTTCCCGGTAAGGGCGCCGAAAAGAAAATAGGGGAGCTTGGAAAGGAGCATGATTCCCGGCCCCGGCAAGTCGAGCAGACCATCCACAACGACGACCACAGTGAAGCCGACGATCATCCCGCGGTAGCGCTGCGGGCGGGCCAAGCAAAGCCACAGGATCGGGAAGAGCAGATAGAATTGAATTTCGGGTGGAATTGACCAGAAAACGCCACTCGAGCCCAGAAGAAAGACATGGCGGATAAAGTCGGTGCCGCCGGTGATCGGTTGGACGAAGTCTAGATTCTGCATGCCGGACAGTATCGCCACAAGCAGAACGGCAGCCAGATAAACCGGATAGATGCGGGCAAAGCGGCTGACCAGAAAATCCAGGACGTTTTCCTTGGTCACCGGGCGCGAACCGTAGAGATGGGCCATCAGAAAGCCGCTGAGGGCAAAAAACAGGCCGACCGCTTCGCTGCCCATGGTGGTCAAATGCGCGGATGCAGTTGGAAAGATAAGTCCGACATGCGCCAGAACGACCAGCAGCGCGGCGATACCGCGCAGGCCATCGAGACTGGGAATGTAATCCGGCCGGTTCATGGGCAGCTTCTAAATATTCTGTTCCGGTAAGCAGTATCGGACATCGCTTTACACGGTGTTAATCCGGTTGCGCGCAAGCGCCCGGCGCAACCGCGTGCCGGAGCTCTGACTATTGGCGGCGGCCTCTTCCGATCTCGCCGCGAAGGATAAATACCAGCAAGGCGACCGCCATCGTCGCCAGCCCGTACCAGGTGATCGCATAGACGAGATGGTTGTTGGGGAAATGGATGACGGTAAGGCCGCCGACGGGCAGACCGCCCGGATTGGAGGTTGCATCGGCATCGATGAAATAGGGCGCGACCGCGCCGACGCCGCGCTTTTCAGCGATCGCCACGACATCGCGCGAATACCAGCGGTCGGCCGCGGCATCGTTGGATTGCAACAGCGATCCCTTCGGTTCGGTCATCCTGATCAGACCGGTAATCTCGATCGGGCCTGACAATTCGCCCGCGCGGCGCGTGGCCGGATCGCGTCTGTCCATCGGTACGAAGCCGCGATTGACGAGAATGGCAGTGCCGTCGGAAAGGGTCAGCGGCGTCATCACCCAATAACCCGGGCCGAGCGCGGTCGACGCATAGACCAGCGTCTCCTTATCGTTTGCCAATGTCCCGGTCGCACTCACCCGCCGATACTCGTCCTCGGCGGCATTGACCTTATCCCAATCGGCCTGCCTCGGCGCCGGAACCGGTGCCGCATGCACACGCTGATCGACGCGGGCGATAAGGTCGCGCTTCCAAGAGAGGCGTTGCACCTGCCAGGTGCCGAGCGCTGCGAGGGCTGCGGCAAGCAGCACCAGGCAGACGCAGAAGATTGCCCGTTTTGCCTGGGAAGGCCGTCTTTCAGGTTGGTCCGAAGGAGCCACGCTCATGGGCTGAACCGATGCCGGCGGCGCTGCCGCCGGCGCTCCGTGAACATCACGGCATGTTCTTCATCATCTCGGGGCTCATCGGCATCATATTTGTGTTGAGATGATGCATGACCCAGAGGGAACCGGAGAGCGCGATGGCGACGATGATGATGGTGAAGATCAGCGCCATCATTGTCCAGCCGCCCTCGCTGCGCGGGTTCATGTGCAGGAAGAAGACCATATGGACGACGATCTGGATGGCGCCGATGGCCATGACGAGCACCGCCGTCACCAGCGGGCTGGCGAACACGCCTGCCATGACGAGCCAGAAAGGAATGGCGGTCAGGACGACGGAGAGGGCGAAGCCCGCCATATAGCTGCGGAAGGTGCCGTGGCCGGCCTGATGGCCGTGGCTGTGGCCGTGGTGGGCCTCGTGGGCATCCTCATGTGCGGGTGCTTGCGAACTCATCCGAGAACTCCCAGGAGATAGACGAAGGAAAAGACGCCGATCCAGACGACGTCGAGGAAGTGCCAGAACATCGAAAGGCACATCAGCCGACGGCGGTTGGCTTCGACCAGCCCGTGCATCGACACCTGCACCATCAGCGTGATCAGCCAGATGATCCCGAAGGTAACGTGCAGCCCATGCGTGCCGACCAGGGTGAAGAAGGAGGAGAGGAAGGCGCTGCGCGTCGGCCCGGCGCCTTCGTGGATCAGGTGGATGAACTCATAAAGCTCAAGCCCGATGAAGGCCGCGCCGAACAGACCGGTGACAGCAAGCCAGAACAGCGTTTCCGCCTTGGCGTTGCGCTCCATCTGCAGCATCGCGAAGCCGTAGGTGATCGAGGAGAGCAGCAGCATCGAGGTGTTCAGGGCGACGATCGGCAGATCGAAGAGATCGGCCGGCGACGGGCCGGCGGCATAATTGCGGCCGAGCACGCCGTGGGTGGCAAACAGCACCGCAAAAATCAGGCAGTCGCTCATCAGGTAGAGCCAGAAGCCGAGATTGGTGCTGTTTTCCGGATGATGATCTTCCGTCAGGTAGAATTCAGGCTTTTCTGATGTGTCGATGGTCTGATCGCTCATGGTCATTACACCTGCTCGGCAAGCAGGGCGGTGCGCTTGCCTTCCGTTTCGGTCACCTCTTCGGCGGGGATGTGGAAGTCGCGTCGGTAGTTGAAGGTATGGCCGATCGCCACGACCAGCAGACCGATGAAGGAGACGACGACCAGCCACCACATATACCAGATCAGGCCGAAGGCCAGCGCGACGCTGATGCCCGAGAGGATGGCGCCGGTGCCGGTATTCTTCGGCATATGGATCGGCCGGAAGCCTTCCAGCGGACGCGCATAACCACGGTTCTTCATGTCGTACCAGCTGTCATGGTCATGGACGACGGGCGTGAAGGCGAAGTTGTAATCCGGCGGCGGCGAGGCGGTCGACCATTCCAGCGTGCGGCCGTCCCAGGGATCGCCCGTATCGTCACGCAGTTCATCGCGCTTCATGAAGCTGACGACGATCTGGATCAGGAAGGCGGCGATCCCCAACGCGATCAGACCGACGCCGAAGGCGGCGATGATGAACCAGATCTGCAGCGACGGATCCTCGAACTGGCTCATGCGGCGGGTGACGCCCATCAGGCCAAGCACATAGAGCGGCATGAAGGCGAACCAGAAGCCGATCTGCCAGAACCAGAAGCTCAGCTTGCCCCAGAAGGGGTCGAGCTTGAAGCCGAAGGCCTTCGGGAACCAGTAGTTCACGCCGGCGAACATGCCGAACAGAACGCCGCCGATGATGACGTTGTGGAAATGGGCGATGAGGAACAGCGAATTGTGCAGCACGAAGTCGGCCGGCGGCACGGCAAGCATTACGCCGGTCATGCCGCCGATGACGAAGGTCACCATGAAGCCGACCGTCCACAGCATCGGCACCTCGTAGCGGATGCGGCCGCGATACATGGTGAACAGCCAGTTGAAGATCTTCGCGCCCGTCGGGATCGAGATGATCATCGTGGTGATGCCGAAGAAGGAGTTGACGGAAGCACCCGATCCCATCGTGAAGAAGTGGTGCAACCAGACGATGTAGGACAGGATCATGATCACGCAGGTGGCGTAGACCATCGAGGCGTAGCCGAAGAGGCGTTTGCCGGAGAAGGTGGCGACGACTTCGGAGAATATGCCGAAGGCCGGCAGCACCAGGATGTAGACCTCCGGATGGCCCCAGATCCAGATGAGGTTGATGTACATCATCGGGTTGCCGCCGAGATCATTGGTGAAGAAGTTCGTGCCGGCATAGCGGTCGAGCGACAACAGGGCAAGCGTTGCAGTCAGGATCGGGAAGGAGGCGACGATCAGCACGTTGGTGCAAAGCGCCGTCCAGGTGAAAACAGGCATCTTCATGAAGGTCATGCCCGGCGCGCGCATCTTGACGATGGTGGCGATCAGGTTGATGCCCGACAGCGTCGTGCCGACACCGGCCACCTGCAGGCCCCAGATATAATAATCGACGCCGACACCCGGACTGTAGGCGGCGCCCGATAGCGGCGGATAGGCGAGCCAGCCGGTCTGGGCGAATTCGCCGATGAACAGCGACAGCATGATGATGATCGCGCCGGCGGTGGTCATCCAGAAGGAGAAATTGTTGAGGAACGGGAACGAGACGTCGCGCGCGCCGATCTGCAGCGGCACAACGAAGTTCATCAGGCCGGTGACGAAGGGCATCGCCACGAAGAAGATCATGATGACGCCGTGGGCGGTGAACACCTGGTCGTAATGGTGCGGCGGCAGGTAGCCTCCGGAGCCGTTGAAGGCGATCGCCTGCTGGATGCGCATCAGGATGGCGTCGGAGAAGCCGCGCAACAGCATGATGACGGCGAGGATCACATACATGATGCCGATCTTCTTGTGATCGACGCTGCAGATCCAGTCGTTCCAGAGCGGGCCCCAGAACTTGAAATAGGTGATGGCGCCGAGCACGGCGAGACCGCCGATGACAACGCCGATGAAGGTCACGACCAGGATCGGCTCGTGATAGGGGATGGCATCGAGGGTCAACCGGCCGAAGACGAACTTCAGGAGGTCAGGATTGGAAAACATGGAACAACCCGTTCATTATGTCTTGC